>Ga0315901_10003861_pt1 | contig 19068 bp, 16 predicted proteins | sample LakEriMetagenome_10_FD_203761 | JGI IMG/M metagenome (GOLD analysis project Ga0315901, IMG submission 203761) | Freshwater fungal communities from buoy surface, Lake Erie, Ohio, United States - Buoy 2 MA116 | ecosystem: Environmental > Aquatic > Freshwater > Lake | place: USA: Lake Erie, Ohio... | reverse complement strand
TTTTTACGTCTCTATGTAGTTTTCAAGGTGCAGCTATTGCCAACCCGTTAGAGGAAATTTGCGATCGCAAATAATCCCTAAAGGGTTGGGCGGTTTTGAGGTATTGCTCTAGAGGCCTATGAGGCTTGTATGTGGTTCATGTAAGACTCCTTAAAAGATGACCGCGGTGCGATCTCTGATCTCGTCTTCTTCAGTTCCACCGGTGGATGTCCCCGGTTGGCGCGAACTTGCCTGAAGTGCGTCTTGCGTTCCTAACTTGCGAGTTTCCCCACAAGCACCAGGGTTTCCCCTGACTTTCTTCTACTAAGAAACTTGCGTTTCTTAGGACGATTTTTGTACTCGGATGAGTACGAGAAAAAGATAACACGAAGTATTTTGAATCTGCAACTCCAAACACAAACTTTTTTCGTGTCTTCAATTTTGGTAGCTCTTAAATGTTGCGTGCGCGTGTACATGCATGGCACGCAGCAGATCTACCTCCTCGAAATAGGAGACCGTAGACAGCCACCCACAGGCGCAAAGAGCCTGAAAATAGCCACCCTCAGCTTCAAAGACAGATCCTGAATGGTCATTAGACATAACAAACCAACCCAAACTGGGCTCTTACATAAAAAGAGACCCGCTACTTCTGGCGGTGTCTTTCATCGCCAGCAGGTCTTCCTTTAGAACCACCGTACGCGGATCGAGCATTGCGCGGCTTGGTACTAAGCAAGCTAAAGGGCTTAACGCTTAGTTCTGGACCTAGGGAAAAGATAGCATGCGAATCTGACATTTTCAGGTAGATGAAGCTGGTGCTTGTCAGAGTGAGTCGCTAGTTTTTAACCATGGGAATTGAGCGCCTTAGCGTGGAAGCAGCGAAGAGTTTTTGGTTTGCAAACGAATTAGTGGCTTATGCATTATGGGGCGATGGAGATTACGAAGTTATCGCGCTTCCAAAGATTGAAGTCGAGCGCGGGTTGAAGTACTTACACAAACTAAAAAATTGTAAGACATTTGGAGAAGCGCAAAATCTATATATAGAATTTCGTAATGATTCTTTTGCGCCTAAGTTGATTCCAAGAATAGAAGATTTAAGTCAGCATTATGAATTTCTCTATGAGCACTGGCTTGCAAAAGACACTCGACTCCCTCACGATCAAGACCCTGAATCTTATACAGATGAGAATCCCAGTATCGATTATCTCTTGGAGGACATCGAAAATGATGAATTCATATGGAACGAAGCAAGTCCATATCTAGATGATAATGCGAACTTTGCCGCATGCAGAAATATCCAAGTTTGGACTGATGCCTGGATACCGTCCGAGATATCCCTAGCTGCTGGTACCCCCGACCTTGGCTATGGAGTCGATTATTACGAAGCAGAATTGCTATACAAAGATAAAGCGCTATTCACTCAAGAATTCAAGAAGCATGGAATAGAGATTGTTTTTGAACATCCTGATCTGAGAGAGCTAGCAGGCTACTAATTGACTGAGATTCCTTGTGTTGATCCTAAGGTAAATCTACATATGGGACATCAAATTTTTGGGTAAGTACCTTTAGGGTTTTGAGGTCTCGCAATTTACAGGCAGAGTGCTGACTCGCAAACAACCCATTTCCGTAAGTAGCTTCGGATGGCGAAACAGTCTTAATCCATTCAACTGGCACAAGAAACTCAGGTTCACCGTTTTCGTGAACATAACTACCCGACATCTTCTTGGATTTCCACTCAGCGCTCTCGGCATAATTGATAGCAAGTCCCGTTGTTACCCCAACACCAACATAACCAATCTTTGGCATGTAAACGAAGAGTCTTGCGCCAATCGGAAGCGCTTTCACGGTCTTTGAATACCAATCGCCACCACCCGCAGAAACAAACCCAAATTGAACTGCATCCTCCCAGCGGCGCCCCTCACTGCCTCCAAACGCAAAGTACCAATCACTTCCATTCCATTGGGGTACGGAACGCTCTGGATGACCTGAAGAATTTGCAACACTTTTCGCTATTGCTAAAGCCCACTTTTGAGCTTGTGCTGGATCTTCAAAGCTCACTTCTTCCATTTCCGTTGTAATCTCGGAAACATCGGCATCGGGGAAAAACTCTAGAATTGACTCGGTGCTTACGCTTGCTCTTATACCATCACGACTTGCTGTAAAAAATGCGAGATATCTTCCGTGATGTTGGCTCGGCGCAATCATGATTGATTTCTTCCAAGGCCTCACAAAAAGATTTGGCTGATCTAAAAATATCCTACAGAATTCATCAAAAATTGCTGTTTGATTTTGTGTCCTAAAGTATTGCTTTACCCCGAACAATCGCTCTTCATAGTCTACAGAACTTGCACCTTCAATTACATCGACAGCGGTATCTTCTGAAATATCCCGCATCAGGATGATTCCTTGATCATCTCCAGGAGCGGAGACAGCAGCAAAGGTGCAGATACTGACCGGAAAGGAAAATTTCTTAGTTAGATAATTCACCATATGCTGCAAATCTTCACGAACACCAATACCCGCAAGCACTACTCTTATGTTGCGATCCTCGCCATTAGCTTCTCTGTCTAAAGCTTTTTCTATGAGTTTTAGCGTTCTTTCTGAATGCTGCGCACTCGAATCCATCACAAGCTTACGCAGCTGCTCTAGCGATAACATGTCCAGACGAGTTACATAATCTATTGCTTGGACTAAAGAGTCTCTGTAAAGAGGTGTCTTTTTCAACTCACAGACAACCCACACACCTGGCTCTTCAATAGCTAAGAGATCCATAAACTTGTTTCCGAGCGGGACTTGCCGGCGAACTCGTTGAAGTGAGGGAGAAATTAGAGTGGGGTCTTCAAAAATCCAATTTTCTAAGTCTTTTTCAAGTGGGACGCTCTCTTCCAGCAATCGAGTTGGTTGTGACCCGCGCACCGCGTGCCATAGACCAATCTCTGCCACTTAGACCCCTTAGTTAGATTTGAACTCAGAACCAAACCCTAGACTCTCGCGATAGTGGTTTCAACATCTGTCCCAACCTTTCATTACTGATTAAGCTCTGTACATGTGGACACTCGATGAGGAGCAAGCTCTACGTGATGATCTGATTGAAAAGATCATCGCTAAAGCCAACGAAGGCGACGGAATGCTTTCTCGCTCGGAACTTGGAAGCTTTTCTTACGCTGGGCAGACTATTCGACTCATAGATCAATATGGTGGAATCTGGAACCCTGGAGCATCCTGGACACTTGGCGAAGAGCTTCGAGCAACGCTTTCAATTAATACAACAAAGTCAGGAAAATACGAGGATCAAGAAGTCTCCGGTGGACTCTGGCGATATGACTATCAGTCAGGCGGAACTGCAGGAAAGAACACAAAGATGCGCAAGGCTATGGAATTACAACTTCCACTCATTTGGTTTGTCCAACAAGATTCAGGTCGCTACGTTCCCTACAGAGTTTTCATCATCAACGATTATCCTGATGTGGGATATTGCCTTATCGCCCCTGACCTTTCTTTAGCTACAGCATCTCGGTCAGAATCTTTGATTGAACGCCGTTATGCGGAACGAATGATGAAGCAACGATTGCACCAACCTGCATTTCGTGCCCGAGTCATTAGCGCCTATGAGACAAAGTGTGCAATCTGTCGTCTCGGCCATGGCCGACTTTTGGATGCAGCGCACATAACGCCGGATAGCGATGAGACTTCTTCAACTTCAGTAACCAACGGTCTAAGCCTTTGTAAAATCCATCATGCGGCATACGACATAAATATCGTGGGAATTGATCCTGAGTACAAAGTCCATGTGCGCCCAGACATTCTGGCTGAGACGGATGGCCCGATGCTTGAGCATGGAATTAAAGAAATGGATAAGTCCAAGCTATGGGTACCCCCAAATCCAGAATTCAGACCAGACAAGAATCGCATTGAATCCCGGTTCATGAAATTCATCGGGCAATGCTCGTGAATCAGTCATCTTCTGCCTGTTCAGCAATTAAAGTACCCTCATGAGTCTCATCAATAACCGAGATAAGACACTTCAGGAAGCCCTTAGGAATGCACTTGGCTCAGCTGAACAGGTCGACATTCAGGCAGGCTTCTTTTTCTTCTCTGGATTTTCATCCTTAGCTGAAGAGCTAAAGGACAAAAAGATAAGAATTTTGGTGGGGCTAGAGCTTGATCCTAAGTGCATTCCTGAAATTAATAATCAATCCAAGAACGGAGATGTAGATCTAACTGCCTATCAAATGCGTGGTTCAACAGGTGGCGCGCTCGCACTTCAGTCCAATTATGAAGAAGCGCTCGTTGGGCTCATCAACGATAGCGATACTTTTGAAAATGATTCAGTCGATAAAGCATACGAGATTTTCATTAGCAAAGTGCTAGACGGAACTTTAGAAATCAAGAAGACGATTGCTAAAGAACATGGAAAGTTTTATCTCCTTAAGAACAAACCGATGCATTCTCATGGGGGAGACCTTCCAGGAACTGCATTTATGGGTTCTTCTAACTTCACCTTCAACGGCCTTGTAGGCCAAGGTGAACTCATGCAGGTATTCCACGACAAGCCTGATTTTGAACTGTATCAAAAGGAATTTGAGGGAAACTGGAGTTCTGCAAAGTCAATTTCTATTGTGGATGTCCACAATAGAAAAGAATTTGTTGAGCGAATTAGTAAAAAGATTTGGAAACATCAAACTCCAAAGCCCTATGAAATCTACATTCGGGTCTTGCACGAGATTTTTGCTACCCAGGATAGCGTTTCTGTATTGACTCCAAGCAAGATTACAAATGGAGAGTACTGGGATCTGGAATACCAGATTGATGCCATAAAAATGGGAATTGACAGGATTAATACACATAACGGAGTCATAATTGCAGATGTAACCGGTCTAGGCAAAAGTATTATCGCTAGCGCAATTGCAAAGAATCTTGAAATTCAAACTGTTGTGATTTCTCCACCACACTTGATTCCTCAATGGGAAGATTATCAAGAAGTTTTTCGACTCCCTGGCGCGCGAATTTATAGCATAGGAAAGATGCAGGAAGTCTATGACAGATATATAAGCTGGTCAGAACCTTTGCTTTTCATCGTTGACGAAGCCCATAGATTCCGAAATGAAGATACCGACGACTATCGTCTTCTCCATCAATTGTGTCGCACAAATCCTGAAAATAAAGTGATTGCTCTCACCGCGACGCCATTTAACAATGCCCCAAAAGATATGTTTGCGATTGTAAAGCTTTTTCAAACTCCTGGTAACTCGACGTTAAAGTCTGTCGATAATTTAAGTCTTAGATTCAGAGAACTAATTGAGCGGTACAGAAAACTTAGAAAAGACATGAAAACCATGGAAGCCATTCTCATTGAAAAAGAAGCCGATGAGATTGCCGCTGAGCAGCGGCGGTTAGTTGAAGCGGTTGTATTGCGCCGCTCGAGAATCGATTTACAAAATGTCACCCGCTACAGAGAAGATTTGGAGAGACAAAATATACGCTTTCCAGAAGTTATCGGGCCAGAGCTTTTAGAATACGAACTAGGCGAATTGTTTGAACTTTATGTTTTCACTCTGGAGTCGCTCGTTAACAGTGATGATCCAAATGCCTATGTGGGTGCTAGATATAAACCTTCTGCCTATCTTTCAAATCGAGAGGCATTTCTTAAGAAGTTTGGAGATTTATTTGAGGGGCGGGACCTTGTAGTTGGACAGAAAAATAACGCTGACAACATGCGTAGGCTTTTGGTTACGAGATTTGAGAGTTCAAAGTTTGCGTTTGAAACAACTCTAAACCGTATGATTACTGTGAATGAAAAGGTAATTCGCTGGTGGCACGAAAAGGAGATGGTGCCGATTCAAAAGAAGGGTGATCTTATGGACCCGGATGACTACTTCGATACTGAAAGTGTTGACCTTGATCCGACCGAAATGGGTGGTTTGGATGGCCCTGTAGATCAGCCTCTTAATGCCAAAGGATTAATTGTTGTTCCGAAGAGTATGTTCGATGAAAAATTTATAGCTGATGTCGAGCGCGACACCTCACTTTTAAGGGAAATTCAACACCGATGGTTCGGTAATGACAACAACGCTGGATTAGACCCAAAGACTGATCACTTAGTGAGGGAACTGAAGCGCTTGCAGCAGGAAATGCCAAGTCGCAAGATCGTAATATTCTCAAGCTATGCCGATACTGTTAATTACCTTGCGCGCGAACTGAGTGCCAGAGGCGTAAACCGAGTGTTTAAATACACGGCTGCAGATGCCAGTACCTCAGTCAGGAAATTGATCAAAGAGAATTTTGATGCATCTGAGAAAGCAGCTAGACAGAAGGATGATTTCGATGTTTTAGTAGCTACCGATGCTTTGAGCGAAGGCTACAACTTGCATAGAGCAGGTGTGATCATTAACTACGACATTCCTTACAACCCGACACGCGTGATTCAAAGAGTTGGACGAATTAACCGCATAGACAAATTGGTTTATGAAAAAATTCATATCTTCAATTTTTTTCCTACTTCAATTGGCGAGAAAGAAACGGGCTTAAAGAGAATCTCAACTCTGAAAATTCGATTGATAAATGCCATCGTAGGAAGCGACCATAAAACGTTGACTGATTCAGAGGAACTAAAAAGTTTCTTTAAAGATGAGTTTCAGTCAGAGCAAGAAAAGATTGACAAAGGTAATTGGGACAGCGTGGCTCGTGAAGACTACGAAATAGCCAGTCGAGATAAGAACTTAATGCACGCAGTAACGTCGGTTCCACGAAGGAGCCGGGTACTAAGATTGGAGCAAGGACTAAATAATTTGGTTGTATTCGGGAAAAAGGGTTCCCAGACTGTGTTTACACTTCTTGATGAGAGTATGGAACCGAAAGTTGTTGGTGCAGAAGATGCGGTTAGTCTATTCAAAGCATCACCAGACGAACAGGGTCATCCAGTCTCGGTATCTTTTGGAAAAACATTCGATATCTCCAAAGAAAGAATGTTTTCAAAGTCACCGCTTCCACCCATAAAGGGGCGCCGACAAGATTCGATCAAAGTTTTGATGGCCTTGCGAGATCTCGAACCTCAAGCTCAGTCTTATTGTATGGATGTGATCAAAATTATTAGGGAATTCGATGACCTAGATGAGGGCACTCTATATGAGTTGGCAAGAATTGATATGTCAGACTCATCCTTGGCTTTTGACACTCTCAAAAAATTAGTACCAGAGAATGTGATAAACACGATTTTAACTAGAGCTTCAATGGCTGATTCCCAAGAGGAATTTTTACTTCTGGCAGAGGAACTTACCAAATGAATCTACGTGAAGGTTATGACCGCAATCTATTTCAAAATTACTTACGCAAAATGGTCACAGACTTTTCTCCAAACCTTCAACCCCTTACAAACCTCCCAGAAGGATTCAAGGAGGTTGCAATTTTAGGAAGAAGTGAGAAACTAGAAATTGCGGTCCTGGAAATCGAAATAGAAAATAGTTTAAGTAGCCGAATCACAATAACACGTTCCGCCTTCAAATTAATGAGCAATTATGGATTGTTTCGAGCTTTGATTGTGTTCAAGAATTCAAGTGAAGATCAATGGCGGATTTCTCTGGTTACATCAACACCGCAATACGTTGCTGGCAGGATTGAGGTTGCCCTATCGAATCCAAAGCGTTTTTCTCATGTTGTCGGACCAAATACAGCGGTGAAAACTGCAGAAAAGTATTTGATAAATGCTGGATCGTTTAATTCCTTTCCCGACTTGTTGAGTAGGTTTTCAATAGAGACCGTGAATAATGATTTCTATAGTTTGATAGCAAATCATTATGATGAATTCATGAAGGAACAAAAGAAGCTTGATTCAAGCCAATTGCATGTCGCGACTGATTTTTGCATTCGACTTATTGGGCGCATGATCTTTTGCTGGTTTCTAAAGGAGAAAAAGAGTAATCGCGGGATTCCACTTCTGAGCAATGAATTGCTTTCACGGAGAGCTTTAAGTACTAAAGATTCGTATTACGATCATATCGCTCCCCTGTTTTTTGAAGTTCTGAACAAACCTGAAGATGAACGCCTTGAGCGATACAAATCTGGAAATTTTCAACAAGTGCCCTACGTAAATGGAGGACTTTTCGCTGAACAAGAAACAGATAAGCCCGCAAATGGAAAAATACGTCCCACCATCGAAGTTACGGATCGTTGGATCGCAAATTTTTTAGAAATCCTTGAAGGCTACAATTTTACGGTAGATGAGAATTCGAGTTCTGACATAGAACTTTCGATTGATCCCGAAATCCTAGGACGCATTTTTGAGAACTTGCTAGCGAGAATCAATCCCGAAACTGCAGAAACTGTACGAAAATCTTCAGGAAGTTTCTACACTCCACGCGAGATAGTGGATTTTATGGTTGAACGCGGTTTGGTCGATTACCTTGTTCGAAACTCTGGGATAGATAAAAGTGTTATTGAAGCAGTCGTCTCTTATGACTTGGCAGACGATAAAAATTACGAAGTTCTTGAGAAAGATCGACGAACAATCATTGAGAAGCTCCTTTCCATAAAGGTTCTGGATCCGGCATGTGGTTCTGGCGCATTCCCGATGGGTGTTTTACAACGGATTATGCATATTTTTCGAATGTTGGATCCTGACGCCGAAATTTGGGTTGATTTACAAACCAAGAATCTGCCCAAGGAGCTACGAAAACTATTCAAACGTGAAACAGAGGCTGAGAACTTTGAATATTTGCAGAAGCATTTCATTGTTCGTGACTCGATTTACGGTGCAGACATTCAACCAACCGCCGTAGAGATTTCAAGGCTGCGTTGTTTCCTCACATTGATTGTGGACCAGGAGGTTCGAGATGAAGAGCCGAACCGCGGAATCTACCCGCTACCTAATTTGAATTTTAAATTTGTTGCAAGCAATTCTTTAGTTTCACTAACAAGCACTTCTGAGCTTAACTTTGGTGAAGATGAGGATCTGCAACAACAATTAATGGAATTGAAAAATGATTTTTTCGAAACGCAAAATACACCCAAGAGAAACAAACTGAAAGAGAAATATTCTCTACTAGTGAATGCGGAGGCTTCTCTGTTTGGAGAGTCTGAAAAAACTCGTCAATTGAAAACTCATAAGCCGTTCGATCCTGAAAGCGTTGCAGACTTCTTTGATCCATCATTCATGTTGGGCGTAGGAGCATTTGACTTAATTATTGGTAACCCTCCTTACGTTTCGACAAAGGGGATCGATTCTGAATTGAAAAAAATATTTGAAAATCAGTACGGGTTCTCTGATGATTTGTATTCTCATTTCTTCTTTAGGTCGTTTCAGCTTTTAGCACCTAAGGGTTCTGTGATCTTCATCTGCAGCAAGACATTTTGGACGATTCAAACAAAAAAGAACTTACGTGATTTGTTACTTGAGAAGGGAATCATTCTCCTTTGTGATACTTCAAATCCGTTTCAATCGGCCTTAGTTGACACTTGTATCGTGATGTCTAATAATCACGAGAGGAGTTATAGTAGTGAATACATAAAGATAGATCAGAAATCAGATTCTAATCCAAGTATCCATTTTGACCATGAGATCTTTTCAAAATCGATTAATAACATTTTTTTTGCTCCCACGCAACAGAATATGACAATCTACTCTAAGTTGAATGATGAAGCAGCAAAGTTAATGAAACAGTGGTGGCCCTATATTCGCTCGAGTAAAACTATGACCGATAGTCAGCATATTATCGATCCTTATCTTCAAGGCTTGAAGCCAGGCGACATCGCACTGCTTGGCACTCTTGTTGATGGAGGCCAAGGACTTGCCACTGGAAATAATGGACGTTTTGTAGGCGTATTGGAATCTTCGAAACTTGCAACACGGATTAGAGCACTACGAGTTGAAAAAGTTGCAGCGCTACTGCTGGAAAAGAAGGATAAGTTTCTGGGATCGTCGGAATTGGAAATCGTAGCAAACCTAGATGTACTTGATGAGAATAAGTTGGTTCTACTTATTGATGATCTTAAGTCAAAGTACGGTAGAGATGCATTGGGAAAAGGTTTCCTTTATCGAATCATTTCTGAGAGTTCAACGGCTGATGTCAACAGAATGACAATCAAGGAAAAGAGTGATGGTATTACCGGCAAGGCTTGTTTTGTTCCCTATGACAAAGGCGACAAAGATGGCAATAATTGGTATCTGCCTTCTCCTTTCGTAATTGATTGGAGTAGCAAGGCGGTTGCAGAATTGAAAAATAGCCGTGCAGCAAGATTCCAAAATCCCCAGTTTTATTTCAAACCAGGAGTTTGTTGGATTTTGACTCTAAATGAACAGAGTGAATACTTCAAAGCACGCCTCAGAGATGCTGGAGTTTTTGACGTCAATGCTATGAGTATGTTTGTAACAAATAATCTAATCTCGGAGAAATACTTAGTTTGTTTGTTGAATTCTTACACAATATTTCTTTATAAACGCAATTTCATCAATAGCACTTCCGCTTTTCAGATAAATGATGCAAGGCAGCTACCTATTGTGATTCCAACTATCAACCAATTGGATCAATTCGAATCTCTTTTTGATAGAGCCGTTTCAATAAAGAAGTCTGAGTATGAGAATCAACTTTCAAATGCAGAGTTTAATGTTAGACTCAAAGAGGTTCAGATAGAACTAGACGAGTTGGTTTCCAGTCTCTATGGGGTTCCCAATTTTTCTAAATTGAGTTAGATAATGACTCTCTTTCTTTTGTAAAAGGACAGAGCGTTGTAATGCGGGAAACACCCAACAGATTGACCCAAGCTAGGGAATTCTAAATACTCGTTGGCTTATGAAACTGCCAATGTGACCAGAAATCAATTTCTCTGCTTAGGTTTTTGTGACCAACAATTTTGCAAGGAAGTAATTGTTGGTATCACCCTCTATCAACGCTCGCAGGTTAAGAGTGCGGGGACAGCCAATAAACACTCTCTGCATCCCTCTCCAAAATCCCATATTCGATCATGTGACGCCTGATGGCTGCAGTGTCATCGTGGTACTTGGCGATAATCGCGTTGAGTTCCTTCTCGGGATACTTGGTGGTGGGGGATAGATCTCGGGCAATATGGAGCAGGACTGCGATCTTCTTGGCGGATTTAACGGGGATGGAGATTAATGTGCCATCGGGGTTGAAGAACTGGTCGATCTGCTCGGACATGGTGTCATTTTAGTGGATGGCGACTCCGAGGTTTTGCCATATTTACAGATCAGTGGTTACTAAAAGACTTTTAATAACCCATGCATCCACGGAAATAGGCTTGCGAAACGGTGCCCATATCTTCATCACCATTTGTGCCGTCAAATCCCATTACCGAAGAGATGTATTCATTAGCCAAATTCATACACCACACTGACTGTGGACCATAAGAGGAGCTGTAACTCAACTCTTGAATTGCACCGGTGGTCTTAGCTAAATCAACTAAAGTTTGTAATTCATCGGCGGATCTTCCGCTAGAACACCCGGTTAGTAACATCATGCAAAAAGCCATGGCAGCAAGTTTTTTCATGAGTCGATTGTAATTTTCTTATCGACCCATTCTCAATGTCACGGTGCGTTGACTTGCAAACTTTTCATGTTTGACCGGTCAACCAAGAAGCTGTAGTTCTATGAATTCTTATAGAGGAGCTCCTTATGCCTGATGGCACAGGTGGGCTTGCTAGAAACTAGTGCGAGGGCTTTTCGGCCGCCATGCGTTCTAGAGCACTGAGCTTTTCCCGCAGATGTTTAATCTCTTCGTCGGTGACCTTTCCATCCGCGGTTATGTCATCCACCTCATGAACGATTTCATCTAGCTGCTTTAACTTCAAAATGCGCTCACGATTCTCGCTTCGTGCTTCATCCATTGCGTTCAACACAATTCCAATGAATACGTTTAGGACGGTGAAAACGACGATGAAGATATAAGAAAGGAAGAATGGAAGAGCAAGGGGACTGACAAGGATTGCTTCTTCAAGATAGACCGGGAAGTTTTCAAGTGTCAGTAGGATGAAGAGGGTAGTAAGTGCAATTGAGATATCACCCCAGTGAAGTGGCAACTTGTCTCCGAGTAAATACACGCCAGCCATTCCGTAGATAAACAAAGCTAGGAAGATCAATACGCTCATACTGAGAAGTGGTGGGATAGAACGAACAATAGAAAGCGTTAGAACTTTAACTTCAGGCAAGAATCTAAAAATACGAATAAGGCGGAGCAGTCTAAGAAGTCGTAGTACAACTGTCTGACCTGCAAAAATTGGGGATAGCGCCACAATTAGGAAGTCAAAAATATTCCAGCCTCTGCGGAAAAATTCCCAAGGTTTTGTGCCGTAAGAAATCATGCGAAGAACCAGCTCTGCTGTGTAAACATAAAGCGCGTATTTATCAAAGGCTTCAAAGGATGAGCGAGCACCTTCTGAAATTCCAGGCATCGTTAATACGCCAAGGGAAATTGCATTGAGTAGAATTACAAATGCAATGCTTAGCTCAAAGGGTGAGCTGTAGACAATTCTTGCAAGCCAAAAGATTCTGTAATCGGGGATTTCTATAATCTCGCCATAAGCTTTGACTTTGCGCATCATCTCTCCATGATCAGTCATCGAATTAATTAGTGGTAATTGTCCAAGAAATCCGTTGACTGTGAAGTGACTGAGTGGTCATACTTCTGGCAAAACAGGGCAAGATGCCCGTACAAGGGGGTTAAACAATGGGTGCGTGTTCAACATGTGGTGGCAAAGCCGGGTTTCTAGCAACTGAATGTAACTCTTGCCAGAGCACAAGAATTGCAGCTGAGTCCCAACAAGCAAGTGCGCTAAAAGAGGCTAGAGAGAAAGAGCGTCAAGCCCACATTGCGGAAGAGCACAGTCGGATCATCGGTGATGTGAAGGCGGGATTTAAATGCTACTTACATAAGACTGAATACATCAACGTAGATTCTGAAATAACTGGTGGTTCATTTGAGTTTGGTGAATACGACGATTCAAATGTTCGACTATCTGGTTTAGAAGGATGGAAAGTAGTTGGGCTAGTCCCTAGAACTTTTGGAACACTGCTACAGAACACATCAGGAATGAACTCTGTTTGGGCAGGCGGAATTGGTGGAATTGTTTCAGGTGCATATGTTCTTATGGAGTTAGAACTAACCCCAGCAAATGTGGGCACCCTCGAGTCAGAGATTGCAGAGTATCTGCAAGAAACGGTGCGTTAGCTTTACTTGCTCTGCTTACCTGCGGCGAAGATGATGCTTCCAAGCCCCATAGCTATCCAATGTGAATAAGCATAAATTGCATCAGGTAAGTAGATACCAAACCAGTCGTAGTAGATATCTACTTCTTGCATGCCCATAATGAAGTCAAGCCCACCCCACATAAACAGTAAAACACCGAACCCTTGCATTTTCTCTCCCTTGTCTGGTTGTTGAAAGATGAACGTTGAGTTGTTTCACCCAACGTTCATCAAACGACGACTCTCTTATTCTTCAGCTTGTACGAATCGACCTGTCATTACCCAGCGAGTGCTAGAGAAAGACCACACAGAACCTTTTTGAACATATTTCCAGTTGTCTACCGCATTTGCACCACGAGCTAATGCTTGATCAGCGAGCTTTTCTTTGAGTAATTCAATCGAAATATTTTGTCTATCTGAAGACACGGAAGCATCACCTAGAGATTTTCCAGTGGCGATCTGTCCTTCAGTAAAGAAGACACCTTTGAGCTCTGTGCCCTTGCGTCCATACTTCTCGATCAATTTATACGTCCTTTGCGAGGAAAATAACTAGTTCTTGGCGCCCGCCACCAAAGGAAGGGAACTCTGCTGAAACAACACCAGTAACTTCCCAGCCTTCTTTTGCAAGGCCATTTAATGCCTCTTCAACTTTTTCAGGATTGAACTTTCCACCGAAAGCACGATCTTTTTGAGTCATAACCTTATAAATCTTCATGATTCTCCTTTGACTAGATTAGAAATGAGCCTAGTACTGGGCCCTCTGAAATTAAATGCTTTCCACGGATTAAAGGCGAGGCAACAGAAAATTTGACCATTCATTTCGAGAACAACATCCATCCAAAACACCGGAGTGTTACTGATCTGGCGCGAATGATGTTCTACCCTTTTATCAACCTACTCAAAGGAGAGATTCATGGGTAATGCAATTTCAGCTTGTTTTAAAAAGTATGCAACTTTCAGTGGACGGGCAAGTAGAAGCGAATATTGGTTCTTCTACCTCTTTTACGCCATCGTGTTTATCGTTGGAACAATAGTTGCGGGAGCAGTTGGAAGTTCCACTCTTCAGTACTTGTTCATCATCCCTCTCTGGCTTCCGCTGTTTGCCGCGGGAATCCGTCGAATTCACGATACGGGACGCTCAGGTTGGTTCATTTTGGTTCCTATTTACAATCTCGTATTGCTTGTAAGTTCAAGTAATCCAGGCAGTAACAAGTACGGCGATCTATAGAGATTAGTAAACAACCCCCGCCAAAGTAATTCTGTTGGCGGGGGTTGTTTCGTTAAGAATTACTTCAGTACCAAGTAGTTGGATCCGTAGCAAAGTAAGCGATGACAGCAAATAGAATCAAGGAAATAATTGAAGTAGCTGCATAACCCACAATGATTCCAGCCAGAGCAAAACCAGTGTGCGATGTATTGCCAACGCTTTTAAGTCTGCCCCACGCAATATGTCCGATGATTGCACCAATAAAGGAAAGCAACCCCGCGGTCATAAAGATGCAAGAAACAGATACAGCCAATGACGCAATTGCTAAGTCTTTAGCTTTTTGCTCTTGATTATCTACGAAGGGTTCAACCATTTACTTGGAGCCTAAGCTTCGTTCACAACTGCTGTTTTGACCCAGTAATCTCTAAGTGTTCGCTGACCTTTAGTGAAGTAGAAAACGATTTCCACGATGATCCAAGCGATATAGGCAATTCCGCCAGTAAGACTTGATGCAATGCTCACCGTTATTGGAATTAGTCCTTCACGAATTCCCATGTGACCCCATGCTGCAGGGCGACCATTGGTGAAATTGATGGTTCGAAGCTTCAAAATCTTCTTTGCAGGAGTCTGTCCTTCACCCCAAACAATGAATGACCAGATCACCCATCCGATTCCGAGAGTAAGCACGATTAGTGTGGCATCCAGAACAATCGCACCTAGGCGATGTTGGAATGAGGCATAACGTAAGTTCATTTGCGTTGAGTTATTTGTAAAGTCATCAGTCATTGGAAAAGCCTACACCTGCCTGATATCAACTGAGCTAGACGCGCTGCCAACACGTCGGAGCTTGGTTAAAACTCGCCCCATACATAAGTAGTTGTGTAAGTCGTTTTGTAGTGCTTGGAAATGTCATAGACATTGTCAGAGGTGTAAACAGGGAAGTGATCAGCAATCATGGGCAAGGTTTGGCTCATGTACACATTAAAGTTTCTCTCTGCATTCTTGCGGTTTCGGTCTAGAAATCTAAATAAAGTGAATTCATCGCCTGTGGCGGTTTCAACTGTCATGTAGAGGTAAAAGTGCTCGAACTCAGTCCTGCCATCTTTAGTTAGGCCGTTGTAGCCCTCGCCAAAGGTCAATCCTTCAAAGTTTGCCTTTGAAATCCAGCGTGGTTGTGAACTTCCGTTTGACTCAATCTGAAGAATGCCATCTTCGCAGAAGTGCCAATGCACCCCTCCACCTACTGTCGTCATTTCATTAGCAAGGTTGTAAATACTTGCAACAACTTGTTTCCTAAGCATTCTTGGTGGCAAGTAATACTCAACCATTCGCGGCACACACGCGGCCCCAACTAGGCCCTTAGACCAAGTGTTTTCTTCAGGATCATAAATATCGATGTCACGACCAATGTCGATTTGGTCCACCATTAAAGCTGAGGCAATCGAATTATCACCCTTACTTTGTTGTAAATCATAAGTTTTATTGTAGTTATCAAACTTGTGTCGTGCAGTTTCTTCTAGCTTTGGAAAAGATACTTTTGGAAAGTATTTAGCTTTGAATTCTCGATGACTATCATAAATGTCGAAACCTCTTTCGTTTGCACAGTAGAGATACATATCAAAACCAGATGCCTCCTGAATCATCACCGTCAGGATTTGTTCATATAATTCTTTGTCAATCTCCATTTCGGTGTCTTCTAGAAAAGCTAAAACTCTATTGAAAAAGCTGGTACAAACAGAACCGCGAAGCGTGAATAGTTGGCTTCTAAAATCTTCAGCCAGGACAATTGAAAGGAATAATCTTTCCTTTTCTGTCACGGCATCTAACTCGGCCATTTCCCGAGCAACTTCTTCGGGACTTGATTTTTCCAAGTCAATAAGTGCTACGTAGTACCTTCCCAAATATTTGGTAAAACCACTCTCAATAATTGTCCAGGCATCACTCGCAGAACATAGGGGGTAACTTGCGAAGTCACTAACAAGGCTAGAAGCTTTTCGACGATCATTCATGTCAGTGATGCCTTGCTTGGCTTCACCTAACTTTGACTTAACACCATCTAAAAATCCCATGTCTGCCTCTCTTTGGCTCATCACCAGTTGCTGGGTAATTTCTGAAAAGTAATTCTCGGGTTGCTACCTCGTCAAGAGCGCCCATTCAATCGTCTAAGGAAAAATATGCTTAGCTGACGGAAGATTTTGAAAAATAGACCAGTCACTTTGGTAAACGGTGGGTAAATTCCAGCGCACCTCATTGGGTCAAAGAGCATTCGGATCTAGAATTAGAGGTATTCCAGCATGGTGTGATCAAACCTAGGAGTCCCAATGCTTGCTCTTTCTAAGGCTAAATTCCGCGCATCGTTAATTGTGATGCTGACGATCTTTTCGCTCAGTTCAACGATGGTGCCAACATCAGCCATAGACCTTGGCGCAAAAGCTAAATACATCATCTCGGTCACGCCAGCGGCTAAGGCCGCTATTGAAGCGACGGTTACAAAAAACGGCTGGAAGATTGATAAGAAGTACAACTATGTTTTTGATGGCTACACAGTCGAGCTTCCTAAATTAGTAGCAGGGCTACTTGCAAAGATTCCAAATGTTTTAACTGTTGAAGAAGATCGCGAAGTTTTTGGTCTTGCAATTCAAAAGACACAGAGCCCGACTCCGGCTTGGGGTATAGATCGTGTTGATCAACGCGAAAAGGTTGGTCTGCCAGGTTCAACGAGCGCGTATGGATATCGCAGTGCTGGTGCTGGTGCAACCATTTATATCGGCGATACAGGAATTTATCCTCACAATGATTTAGCCGGACGTATTTCAACTTCTGGTTATTCATCAATTAATGATGGAAACGGAACCGTCGATTGCAACGGTCACGGAACACACGTGGCGGCAACAGCTGCAGGAACACAATATGGATTAGCAAAGAATGCTCGCGTTGTTCCAGTGCGTTTGTTGAACTGTGCCGGTAGCGGAGCATATTCAGGAGTTATTGCAGCCCTTGACTGGATCTTGAGCCCAGAGAATCCAAATCCAAAGACACAGGCAGTTTTGAATTTGAGTATCGGTGGACCTGCATCAGCATCGCTTAACACTGCAATCTTGCGTTTAACAAATGCTGGCATCACAGTTGTTGCAGCTGCAGGTAATGAATCAACAGATGCATGTACTCGTTCTCCGGCAAGTGCGCCAAGTGCGATCACTGTTGGTGCAACAACTCTTGCTGATGCTCCTTCTGGGTTTTCAAATCAGGGTAAATGCGTAGATATTTTTGCACCTGGTTCAGGCATTCTTTCAGCGTGGATTGGGACTGCTGATGCCACACGCGATGCAAGCGGAACATCTATGGCGAGCCCACATGTGGCAGGTGCTGCAGCAATTTACTTGGGACTTAATCCAAATGCATCAGTTGCTCAGGTTGCACAGTACCTAGATGCGGAATCAACAAAGGATGCAATCACTGGCCTTAAGGCAGAGACTGTTAACAAGTATCTTTATGTGTCACCAACTGATGGTGGAGCACCGATTGTTCCTCCCGTTGTTGCACAAAAGAGTGTTACAAACATTACCCATCAGGCAGCAGATGTATTAATCGATGTAAATCCTGGTTTTGCACCAACAACATTGAGTTTTGAATACGGAACAGATGCAACGTTTGCGAACAAGTCAACGGCAACCGTCGTTCCTGGCATGGTTGATGGGGGAGCCCCAACAACAGCTTCAGTGAAGTTAACTGGCTTAACAGCAGCCACTGCATATTCATTCCGCATCATTGGAGTTAACGAATCAGGCCGCACAGTAAGTGCAACAGGTTCATTTACAACTCTTGCGCCTCCTGTTACAGCACCGATTGCAACGGCAACAGATGTAACAAACGTGACTGCTTACAGTGCAACGCTTAATGGTGTTGCACAAGCCGGTAACGCTTCGGCACAAGTTAGCTTCATGTACGGAACTGATCCAGAATTTAAGGACAACACAAACAATATTGCTGCATCTACATTCCAGCTAAGTGGCAATACCGCCACAAACGTGAATTTGAATGTTTCATTCCTTGATGGCGGAAAGAAGTATTACTACAAGCTTGTTATAGTTAATCCGACTGCCACAACTCACTCAACTGTAATGTCATTTGATACACCTGTTGCACCAGGTGTGGCACCAACGGTTTCTAACTCTGCGACACCTTTAAGTCGCACAGTTGCAACTGCTGCATTTGAAACCACGGTAAATCCAAAGGGCCAGACAACAACCGTTGAATTTGTATGGGGAAATGAAAAGTCCTTGACTATTGGCACCAGCAAGTTAATGCTTCCAGCAAGCCCAATTACAGGCGATGCTGACGTAAAGCTTGTTGCCAATCCAAAGAATTTGTTGCCAGGTCGCGGCATTTACTACCAATTCATCGGTAGAAACGCATCTGGCATGACCAAGAGCATTATCTATTACGCGATCATGAGTCCAGAGACTCCTGTAATTATAAATACATATGCCAATTCGAATTTGGCTAATGGAATTACGCTGAATGCAGTGATCAATCCGATGGGAAGTAATACATACCCATTCTTCATCTACGGAACTGACCCAACATTGACTACCGGCACAACCATGACGGCAGCTGTGCCAAAAGCAATTACTGGCGCAACAAACGTTACGGTTAAATTGGCCGTTACTGGACTTAACTCTGGCACCCGTT
>Ga0315901_10003858_pt1 | contig 19078 bp, 25 predicted proteins | sample LakEriMetagenome_10_FD_203761 | JGI IMG/M metagenome (GOLD analysis project Ga0315901, IMG submission 203761) | Freshwater fungal communities from buoy surface, Lake Erie, Ohio, United States - Buoy 2 MA116 | ecosystem: Environmental > Aquatic > Freshwater > Lake | place: USA: Lake Erie, Ohio... | reverse complement strand
CTTCAACCTCAGGCGCAACGGCTACGGCGTTTGTTGTGTCTTCCACAACGGCCTCGCTTTCGTTTTGGGTTGTTATTTCTTTTGCAGCATCATCTTCAGATGCAGCAACGCTCAAAACTTCCGCGCTCTTAAACGCAGCAGCTTGAACAAGACTTGTTTCTAACATGGAACTTTTTAGGACACGATAAACATTACCTTCGCGCTTACCATCAATGACTTCCACGCCAACTGATAAGCCGCTTCGTAATTGCTCTGATGCTTCGATTAGAGCATCGTTTCCGCGTGTTGTATTGCTTATACGAAACGTGGCAAAAATTCCTGTGTCATCTTGGCGATACGAAATCATTCGCCCAATAGGTTTTTTTGCATCATGTTCAAGCAATAATTTTGGTTTTGGGTTATCTGGAATCTCAATTGATCCCTTTTCAAAAATTACTCTGCCAGCAGATGTTTGGCCAATTTCTCCATCATAGGGCGCGATTTTACCTGAAATAGTGCGCTCACTAATTGAGCATTCAATATCACTAGAGAATGTTAGGTGCATCTTCGTTTCCGTTCGGTGATAGGTTTTCCATTTCCATGGCTTGTTCTACTGTGATCAAGCCAAGTGTTAACATTTTTTCTATTACTGCTAAACGCTCTAACGCATTTACAGCTAAGAACGCATTTTCAACGTCAAACTTGACAACATTTCCTCGCGCAGTTACGTCATCCATGCTAAGTCTGTCCTGAATGGCATGAATGTAAGGCGCAAGAGATAACGAAACAAACTGGCGGCGCTCATCTTGCACGTTGCTATATGTCATGCTGTTGTTCATATCTGAACTTAAATAGTATGCAGGCACATTCATTAAACGTGCGACTTGCAAACTCATATTCTGGATTAAATCTACATAACCCATGTCCTTGGGACTAAAAGCGGTCGGCACGTAATCTAAAGTGCTTGTCAGATAGGCTGTTGCGCGCTGTGATCGCGCCGACTTCCATGATGCCAAGATTGCTTGGACTTCTTCCTGTGATAAATCTGCACCAGTATTTTTAATTACACCTGAAGGCATTGGGGTTGCTGTTGCAACACTTGTTGCTTTTTCCAAATCAATTGCAGCTCTTAATGTTCTTGCGCCGCGAGCTAATACGCCTTCATCTAAACCTTGGAATGTAATTAACGATCCAACACCTGACATTGGAACTTGCTTGCCATCTACAAAATAACGTGTGATGTATTCTGTTTGTGGATCAGTATCAAATGAAACGCGACCTGGCGCAATCCATTCAAATCTTGCTGGCCTTCCATCATCAAAATATACTTCGGTAACTCTCCAGTAACATACCCCAAAGAAAAGTAATGAATCAATGCTCCAACATAAAGTAACGGAAAGCGGCTGGGCTGCTGCTGGTTGTTCTAACCATAATGGCTTGCCAAGTTTTTCACCCGTTGACTTTTTGTAAAGTTCTAAAGGAAATGTTGCGATAGTTCCCGCAATAAGGTTTCTGCACCTAGCTACTGAAGGCACGGAGATAGCTTCTTCACGACCAACTGCATTAAATGCTAACGGAAGAAAATAATTAAATGAATCCGTCATTAACGGCGGAGCAAGTTGCGCCTCTATTTTTGCAGGGCGGAAACGATCAAATAGACCCATCGTTTAAGGATACCACACAAATCAGACATTTCTATCATTTCAGACATAGATTTGTGGCTTGCTTTGTGGCTTTAGCAATTGATGCACCACCATGGCTAATGAGATGGCAGCAGACACATCTCCAGCAGACTTACGCCGCACAATACGCCACCCAGCATCACTTTCTTTAGCTGCACAGTTATTCATGCTGTCAACAAGCGATTGTTGCCCCGCATGCACAATTCTTAGATTAACTATGCTGTCATAGAGATCAGAGCAAGCCTGATAGAACACAGTTCCAGACATGTCTTGGATTTTGTGTCCCGATTGGCTCAAACGCTCGGCAACGCTCATCGTGGCATACTTATCAAAACAAATCATTCTCGGTTTGTATTGTCTTGCCCATTCATTGACTTCAATAGCCATCTTTAGCTCATCTATCGCCACTTGGCTTTCAAATTGGGCTATAACGCCAACACCAACCTTGCCATCATCCATAATCTGACCAGCAACAAGGCTTGCCATCTTTTTGTTAACTGATATGTCCATGCCAAAAATAGTGAGCCGACCTGGCTCAAGTTTTAGCTCAGCGTTACCCAAATCCTCAAATGCGCGGTAAGGCCATGGCGATTTCAGCGCGGAAACCCATTGACAAAGCGTTTCAGTTCTGCTTGCTTCAACGCTAGATGTAGCAATTGCTTCCTCAATTGTTGCTTCATCAATTAGGTAGCCTAAAGCTGGGTTTGCCTGATACCAGGCATCTTTATCGGTTATTTTAGCAAAATCATCCGCGCTATATTCCCAATAACCCATGCTAGGCGGTGGGTATGACAATGCCCTAGATCGTAAGTCATTTAATACGCTTGAATAGGCATCCCCTGCGTTACTAGTCATGAAAATCTGCGAATCTGGGCGGGCTCTGGTGATTGGCTTAGCTGCTGTCCACGATTCTTCATCTACCTCGCGTAATTCATCGATGTATAACAGGTCGGCAGTTTTTCCTCTGCTGCCATCACGGGTGGCCGCAACTATCTCATATCGAGCGCCACTAAGAAGCTCTACTGATTCCTGACCATTAGCCACGCGAATCTGCTTGACCTGAGCCATCAAAGAAGGATTATCCTCAATGACTTCAACTACCTTGCGGAAGGTATCTAAGGCCATACCCCTGTTGGATGACATAGCCACTATATTCTTTTCGCCAAAAACAAACAACCCAGCCAAGATACGTATGCGCGCTAGATGTGTCTTTCCTGATTGACGTGCTACCAGCAACAACGATGTCTTTTTTTTGAACTTTCCTTTTTTGTCCACGGCAAGAAGCTGCGTGAGCACGTATTCTTGCCAAGGCAATAAAGTTTGGTTGATCCCATCAAGAAACTTTTTTACTTCAGGCATCCTGGACTTGCCTTTATGTGGTGGGGTTTCTAATCGTGGCTTGGTTGCCCCCTTACGTGCCTTCTTCAATTAGCCCCCGACTGACCTGGACTAATAAAGGGTGAATCCGCATCAATGTGGACTGTTGTATGTCCGTTTTGAACTGATTTGGATTGATTTGCACCTTTTGGAGAGTTATTGAAGCGAAAGGCAGGGGGGGTAGAACGTTGTGCTAAAAAAACCGCTTCATCTTTATCTTTTTTCTGAATATTACATCGTCTACACGCAGCAACAAGATTATCCAACGTATCTTCCCCGCCCTTGACCTTTGCAATCCTATGATCCACTTCATTAGCTGTGTTACCACAGTAAGCACACGTATAAGCATCACGTCTTAGCACCTGTAACCTTATCTTCTTCCAATGGGAAGTAGCTCTATATGGCTTCAATGACATCGTTTAAGGCTTCCAATAACAATCGTTGCATTGGTAATTACCTGTTTGAATTATGTAATAACATTCAATATCTTGTCTTTTCTTATCACAATCTTTACATTTAATTAGTGCCATCCCTTATCCTTCCAATGTTGGTATGCCTTACATGGACAACCATCATATCTTTTCTCTAAGTATCTTATATGTGCATCTATCTGTTTATATGGATCAAGTGTTGCATACCATTTAGATCGCATCTGACCTAATCCGTAATGACTACCATTTCTAGCTTTATAGTTCCATCTACTTTCTTCAAATATAAGCCAGTTATAGCATTCAAACTGCTTCCATTCCATTTTGTTGTAGGCATATAACTTAATATTCATAACGTGATAGCTGCGCTTTTCAGCAGCGTTTGTTTGTATTGTTTGCAGCGGCAGTAGTGCAATTGCTAAGCCAGCAATAAACATAGCTCTGGCCAATGCTGGCTTGCCGTGCAAGCTGCCTTTCAGGCTTGCTGGCATGCCTAGCATACCGATGATGTCAAATATAGTCTTTATTTGTGCGTAACCTTGGGCGTGTTGCATTCTTCGCAGTAATCTCTTTTGCCATATATCCATAGTCCACATCCTTTGCAACGATGTATTAGATAAGGTTCAGTAGCCACTTGCCTGCAATAAATATACTAAGTCAGCCAAGGTGAGAACAGCGACATATTGCTCAACGGATTTCTCACCCTGACCATTTAGACGTAGAACACCTACGCCCATCCCTTTGTTTGCCTTGCGATCATGAAGTTGGCGCATTAGCCCTGACAAATCAAGGTTTGTGCGAGCTTTGATTTCAATGTCCAGGCCATCAATTCCCGTGATGTCCGAGCCATCTCTACCAGCACCAACAGGTAGCGCATGTTTCCAGCCTCGCTCTTGTAAGTATTCTGCTACAATGCGCTGCGTTGCATAGCCTCTATGCTTGCGACTTTGATTACTCACTTAGTTAGTCCTTACTTGGCATGTGTGGCATTTGCAAGGTTTTGCAGACCCAGCCGTTATTGGCTCGTTGCAATTGTCGCACACGTCAAGTAATTTATCCATCACTAACATCTATTCACCCCACTAACAATTCTTCATCTTCTGGCCTAAATGACCATGTGCCATCCTTGCCAAGCATCATCCATATTGCTTTGCATTGTTCAGCTTTTTGTTTCATAGGAAGAGGGCAACCCCAACCACGATAAGCACCATTTTTGCCAGTCCCCTCACGCAAGACACGAGCGCCATGCTTACACATTGGAAGAGGGTGGGCAGATAACTTCTCAGAAACAAGAGCAACTGCATTCTCAAAAGCGGGCTCAATGTCAGATGGTGGCTCAATCGTTGTATCCCAGATGATTTCAGTTTCTTTGTTGTTTGCATCTAAGAACTCCTTGTGTTCTTTTGTGCGAACGCGTATGGGTTGAGGGCTTGCCTTAACGTCATTAACCCTTGCCATTTCCAAAGAGCTTGGGCGCTTTCCTTTAGCAGATAATCCGAGATTAGCCAAGCATCTCCCAATGCTAGAGCTCTCGCAATTCTCAAGCCAAAAATCACGATCCACACCACGATCCTTGCGAGCACCACGCGCATAACCCACAGCGGAAGGAGAAGAATCAAGATAGGTGCGGTAAGCGTATGCCTTAAAGATAACAATTCCCTTCTCCTCATCATTTGAAACCAACTCTGTGATAATTGCACCATCTGGATTTTTTTCATAAAACTTATGTATCCTCGTATCTACATCTTCATAATTTTCTAAATTAAACATCTAGGGTTTCTCCTTTTGCATAGTCAATTTGTTCTTTCAAAGTCCAAGTTGTGCCGTCAGGCCATGCCTGAACTTCATTAGCACAAGATTGACAGTAATGCCTGACAATTAACTTGCCATATCGTTTGCTAGTAATCTGCCACACAGCTTGCGTTTGTCCACGCAAACTGCTAGTGCCGTGCCTATTCTTGCAGTAATCGCACCAAGTGCCTTTTGGCGATCTAGAAAGCATCCAGATCGTGCCAATCCTTGACGGCGAGCTCTCCTGCGATTGCGAAATATGCCACGGCATCAAGAAAGTTATCATTGTGATGGCCTCTAGCTTCCATAACTCTTGCAAGCTTGACCAATGCCATACAGATTGCAACGTCCATTGGTTCAATTTCTCTTTCCAGATAGTCGCTCCATAATTTTGATGTTCTAAGCATTGTGAGGTCGTAATGACCATGCGTTGTTGATCTTTCTGCAATCGTGTCAGCGGCATTAGTCAATATGTCTTTCGCTCGCAACTGCTTTGCCCCGTCTGTAACCATCTGCCCAGCCTTCCTTATATCCTTTTTCCTTAATGAATACACCGATTGTGTATGCACCTAATACAAATAAAAAGCAGTAGAGAGCCAATTCAACTAAACGAATATCATTCAACATCATCGCTCACCCCATGCACATCAAGAAAATAGGCAGCTAAAACTTCACGGCTGATTCTGCCGCGTTCTTGGCTCATGCCTAGTTTTTTCTTCGCATAATCACGTATAAATGAAGCTCGCACAAAGTGCTTGCCATCGGTATACGCACCCGACTTGCGATCATATCTTATCGCCATGCCCTAAACCCCTTTCAAATAGGATTTCAAATCCTATTTTGAAGGGTCTATATGCTATTTGTCAATCAGCGACACGCCATCAAAATTATCCATGTGATCATCAATAGTTCTATGTATTGGGAAGATGTCCTCAACCATATCGCTTGCCTTCAACTAAGAAGCTGCCATCCTTTTCAATCGGTATGGCTACTGGCTGAACACGCTTTCTGTCTATGTAAATAATTCCAAATCCTTTTTGCCAGTTAAATGTTCCGCGTGTGTAATAGGCTTGGCTCTCATCCATCAAATGTCCAACCTCAAAGCCTGTCAGAATACCCCTTAAAACGCCCCCAGAAGCCGTTGTAAAGCTTGAAATGCCCTGTCTATGGGTATGACCACAGACTACCGACAAACCATGCCTCTTAGCCGATTCTAAGGCCGTTAAACCCCCTTGTGGCTTGATGCTTTGCTCATCGCCGTGAACCATAACCCAGCCATCGTGGAACTGGTATGGCTTGCTATGGTATGTAATGCCTAAATCATCTAGGTGCAGAAACTTTTCAATCGTCAATTCAGGTAGACCAATAAGACCAGGCAAGCGTTTGCTTAGTGAGTTGTAAAGTCTTGCTCCATGATTGCTTCGGCTGAGATGTCTAACTTGGAGCTCGGCAAGAACTCGCACAGTTTCATCACGATCTCTACCAATGCTTCCCGACCACTCATCCCTACCTGTTGACCATCGGCTAATTGTTTGGAAGTCAATTTCATCGCCCACACATAGAACGTCATCAGGCTTGTATTTTCTGATGAATTGGGCAACATTTTTAACAGCTTTCTTATCGTGGAATGGAACTTGTAGGTCTGAGATAACTACAATTCGCTTAATCTTCATCCTCATCTTCATCATCTTCATACGGCGAATGATTAGGATTCTGTATTACCCAATCGGGTAAGCGCAACTGTTCTTCAATATACCAGCGCGCCCTATCTTCACCATATCCAGCACGAACTAATGCTTCAAAACATTCAACAATTGATGCAGCCCAAATATCAATGGGTCGCAAAATGTCTGTTGTTGTCTTGCGCGCAGCCGCTTCCTTACGCTTGCGTTTAGCGGCTTGTTCGCTTTTTGATATTCTTCTTGCGCTCATGAGTAAGCAATTCTAGAACCATTGATTCAAGTTTATCTATGCGCGACACGATATTTGATGCTTCAAGTATTGAAGGCACTTCATGTCGGATAATGTATCTAAGCCCACCGACAATAAGCGCACAGCAGGAAAGGATGGCAGCTACAAAGCCTGCCCATTCAGCCGGGCTCAACGCCGACCAAACGCCGTATCGTTAGGGTTTAACCAACGAAGAATTACTGGAAGGCTCGCCACTAACGCTGCATTTACAATTGCAGGAGCATCCCAACCTACTGCCAAATAAGTTGCTATTCCTGCGGCTAAGAAGCTTCTTGCCCAACTTGCTGCTACTGCCTTTGCTTGCTCCATTTAGGGGCTCTCCTGTCAATATAGGGATTTGGAACATACTGCCATCTGTATCGCCCTTAGCAGTAAAACTACAATGTATATGTGTTTTATGCGGATTTATTCCTGTGTATTTTCTCCACTTATAGTTTTTCTTCCAACTGGCAATTTTGCCGTTGAAGATAATGTAGCTGATTCTTTTATCAGTTCTGGCAAGTAGCCGTAACTGATCCGCCAAATCAAATGCCGTGGCCTCATGGGATTTGAAATCACTTGACACATCAATGGCACGAACAATGCCTTGAGCAGTTGGATTGTGATCGGACTTACGCGCTGCATGACGTTGATCACCGAGCCATCCGTCTGAAGCTCTACCTCTATTGGGAAACGCATCATCTATCTGCTCGCGTAATTGCTGACCAGCTTTGCACAGTTTAGGCATTATCTTTATAGATTGTGCTAAAGGCCAAGGGCTGACTTTAAATCGTCAATGCTTAAACCAACACTTGCCAATTTCTCAGAAATAGTTGGCTGAGGTGCAATTGTGTTGCCGTTATGAGCTGCAATTATTGCCTCTGCTGCATCATCATCAGTTTCTAAACCAATTGTATTGTTGCCAAAATCATAAACTTCATCAACAATAATTCCAGAGCTTGCCAATTCTTGTTTTAATTCTGCGCCGTTAAGGTTTGCAGGTTTGTCATAGATTTTCATTATGCTCCTAAATATGATGCAGCAAAAGAAACAACTGCTGTTCCAGAATTGGTATTCAAATTACCACCTGAATCTTGACGAACTTGGAAAGTAACATAATCGCCAGCAACCAAATCAAAAACTCCAACAGGATTAAGTGTAGTTTCTATGGTTGCTGCGCTAACGGCTTCAATATATGCTTCGTGAATAACTGTTGTGCCATTTTTCTTAAATACCGCTTGCCGTCTACCAGTTGCATTTGGTGCTAATTCACACACACCTACTAAAAGATATTTTCCGCCTTTACCACTTGGTATGGTAATTCTCTCATTATTTGTAACATTGTCGTGAAAGCCATCAGTATCATAAGATTCAGCAGCAAAAGTCAAATCTGTTAAAGTTGCATTTGAAATAGTTTGCACCGCATTTTTGAAAACACGGCATCCAACAAAACTTGCAGCGCCAGCAGCACCCCATTCTGGAGCTGTTGCACCAGAATTGACTTTTAGCACTTGTCCAGCCGTTCCAATGCCAAGCCTAGCCATTGTGTCTGCTGCTGTTCCGTAGAGTAAATCACCAGCAGTAGTAATAAGATCAGTTGAACTATTTGTGATAACTGGAATTGGGCCAGTTCCACTTGCAATTGATATACCTACACCAGCTTGAACTTCCGTAATATCACCAGCATTGCCAACGTTGACCCATGATGTGCCATTGTAAACTTCAACTGCATTGGTATCTTGTAGATAAGACATCATGCCCTCAGCCAACACACCGCTTAATGCAGTAGTGCGAGCAGTAGAGTTGGCAAACACCATAACTGTTTGCTCATTCAAATACGTATTAACCTGAGCTGCCGTTAACACATCTCCTGTGTTAAAGAGCTTATATCCTGCGCCTGCCATTTGTTCTCCTTAGTAGCTCAGCACGTCTTCACCTAGTATACCCGATACATCGGAATCTAGGACAAAGCCTGCTAATAGTGGTTCGGTGGTGTATAGGGTAGTCATCCAGGATGACTTGGTAATATCGTGATGGATTGCATTTACCAGGCTTGATTGCACCACGCTAGTTGATCCTGGGGTGGTTTTAGTAACTGTTACTCCATCAAGCAATTCTATGTCTACCCCTGCCAATGGCTTATTGGGGTTAGCATCATCGTAAAGGTTAAGCTGAATGCTATCAATGCGCGTTTCTGGGTCTTTACGTGTCGCAAGTATGCCCTTGGCTTGATCTAGCGCTTCAGCATTGGTCTGCACCAATATGCCTGAGCGTGTGCCTGAATGCAAAAAGAATTTGTCAATTGAATCTTGGTCAAAGGCATTCTGGGCTGTGCCACCCAAGCGCGTAATAGTTACGTCATTTATCAGGGTTGTATCATCTAGAGCAACTACGGCATTGGTGTATGAGATGTCCGTGCCTTGGTCGCTAAACTCATAAACAGGGAATGCTGGTGCGGCAATTAAATTATCACGGCTGACAAAATCAAGCTTGCCATTGGCATCAATAAAGATACCGCCAAACTCGCTTTGCTCTACTGTAAACAAAGCTTCTAAGGCCGTTCTCGCCGTGCCTGGGTCAGCCTGAAGGGTAGAATCACCTGCATCTATAGTTCTTAGGCTTATAGGCCATTCTATGTCATCTAATATGGCATTTACTCGAGCCCCTGAGAGCTGCACCCCTGAGCCTGCTACTGTGTCAATGGCTGAGCCTGCAAGCAACTTAAAACCATCTACGCAGCGCAAGGTAACTGTGCTCAGCTCATCATTGCCTTGCCTAAAGCCTGTGTCATAGTTAGTGATAAAACCTGAAAATAGAAAATAGTTTTGGCTGGCATACGTAGCATAAATGATAATCTGCCTAAGCGGAACAAGATTGGGATAATATGCCCCTGCTGGGTTGGTGGGATTCCAATCGCCATTCTGATCATACAAAACTACATTGGCTGTGCCAGCTTCAAACTTAGACGTAATACGATTGCGGCCACGCCTGATTGAAACCTGAGTTACCAAATCAGTTATCTCAACAGGCAATGTGCCTGAGCCAAGGGTATTTGTGCCTAGTATGCCTTCGGTAGCGCTACCTAAGATTAAAGGGTTAATCTCAAAGGCAGTATCGCTGTCAAAGTCAACAAAGACACGTAGTGTAGGTGCTGGCATTAGATTGATATGCTACTAAATTGAGTGCTCTTACCTGAGCGTTGATATTCATATTGGATGTCAGTTATGACCTCAGCCAAATCTTCGGCAGATACAACGCTACCTGCAACATTGACAGTAATTAAAGTATCGCCATTTTCCCTTGCACGAAATCTAGCAGGGTCAAAAGGGGAATCTGCTGAAATACCAGGCGTGTCAAAAAAGCCCATTGCTCGCAATCTAGCTTGCTCATCGCCTAAAGCATTCATTGAAGTTGTGGTTAAAGCATTTGTAAGTGTGTCTATGTGTTCTTTAAGCAAAAAGTTGATGCCTGTGCCAGTATCAGTTGTCAAACGCATACTGGTTAAAGTAGCTATTTGGTCAGCGATTGTATTTGTTGACATTGTAGGCGATACAGGGTTAAACGGATTTGGCACAAATATATTGCCACCATTGTTTGCGCCATTGTTTGCGCCGTTATTTCCACCATTGTTGCCACCATTATTGCCGCTTACAACTGTTCCACCTGCTGTTACCGATGGCATATTCTTAATCTTGTTTGCAATGACATCAAGGTTAAATATAATTTTGCTGAGAATGGTATCCCAATCCTCAAAAGGATTTTTGGCTTTAGGAAGGTTTTTAATACCTAAATCAACAAGTGCAGTTTTGGCTTGAGCATTGATAAGTTTTGCAATCACGTCTGTGATTGAATCCCCTGCCTTCATGATTACGCCAAGACTTGCTAGAGCAGGTGCGTTAATTGCTAATACTGCTGTGGAAGCCTTTTCGGCAGCTTCAGCCATGTCATTGTTAAGCGCAAGGAGAGCAACAAGGCGAAGGCGTTGCTCACCATCAATTTGACCTTGCAAAGCTGCAACAATCTGAATGTTTTCCATATCAAAAATTGTGCCAGCTCGCTTGAGTTGTAAAGCTTCTTTTTCGCGCTTTAGTTTTTCTCTTTCAGACTTAGCAGCTAAAGCGGCTGCCTTCTTGCGATCTGCTTCAATCTTTTTCTGCAATGCTAATTGCTGTTTGTAATCATTTATATTGCCACGACTAACACTAAAGTTTCCTCCCCTTGGGTTAGCTAGTTGTGCGCGTAATTCATCTAATTTTAATTGTTCTGCTGCATCAATGCGAAAACCTGTTGACAATAATGCTTTAGTGTATTCAATGGTTGTTCCAGCACGTCTAAAGACATCGCCTATTGCTTGACCAAAATTAACTAATTTCTGTAATCCATTGTCATAATCACCTGAGCCAAGGGATTCTAGAAACGCAATAAGACCTGCGCCAATTTCTTCTGCTAAATCACCAAAAGCAATTTTTAGTTTATCTATTTTGCCAGCGTAAGTGTTGGCGTTGTTTTCGGCTGCGCCGCCAAATTGTTCATTCAATGCCGCTACGCTTTTTTCAAATCCCATTGCTTCCAGCTCAGCAGTTGTAAACGCTGTTTGCAATTTACCTAGCGAAGCAAAGTTTCCATTATAGGCACGACTTAATGCAACTGTAACTGACGTTAAATCCCTACCTGTGCTGGTTGAAACATCCATAGCAAGGTTTAACAAGTTCATAGATTTCTCAGCACTAAGTGTTGTGCTAAGTAGGCCAGCAATAGCAGGTGATAATTCGTCTTTGCTTATGGCTGTTGCTTTTTCACTTGCTTCTAAATAATCTTCGACTGCTTTAGTGTTATACGCTAGACCTAAATTGCGTAAACTTGCAGCTAGTTTATTGGCTGCGCGATCTTCTTCAGCGAATGCAACAACTGAACGCTTTAATGCTTCAACGCCAGCAATAGCAATAAATGTGCGCTTGGCTGTGCGAGCTAGATTATCAAACTTTCTATTTAAGCTTGTTGTGCGTTTTTCAGCAGCCTTAAATCCTTTGTCCTTAAACTCGGAAGCAATATCAATGCGAATGTTTGACATTAGGCTGCCCTTCTAACTGTTGACCTTGACTTTAATGTTGCAGCAGCCTTAGCAATTGCCTTCATTGTCGCATCTAAAGCTTTGCCATTGTTTTCAGCGTAGGCAGCATATAGTAAACGCCCACGGAATCGGCTCTTGCTGTCATAACGTTTTAATGGCCCAACGCCATTCATAGCACCAACAAAAATGCGACCAGCATTAGGGTTGTTTGAATTGCCAATGTTTTTGTAGCTTTCACCATATTTACGATCTGCAATCTGCCTTCTACCAAATGGGCTTTGACTGCCAGCAGTTTCCACGATTGCGCCAACGGCTGATTTGTTTAGCAAGGAATACAGGCTGGCAAAACCTTTGCTGTTTGCTTTCTTGCGCGCAATCGAATAGGTCAAACCGCTTCTAATTTCTCCCGAATTGTAAAGAGGGAATGCGCGCCGACCCGTAACACGGCTAACTGGCTCTTGGCCTTTATCATTCCAATTGTATAAATTGCCAGGCGCTTGACCTGGAACTTTAGCTTCAGCATCTTTGACAACTTCTTTAAGCGCAAAGCGGATTTCAGCATTCATCTCTTTAAGTAGGTCAGGCGCAAACTTTTTCAAAGCTTTTTTAAGCTCTGGAACGCCCTCTACTACGATTGGCATGTTTCCTATCTTCCGCTTGTTTAACTAATACCGCATGAATCGCTTTTAACATTGAACGATCCATGTTAATAAACTCACTAGGCGCAATTCCTAGATTTACGGATAGTTCAGCTATCCGATAAGTCCAAGAATCACGCGTTATCCATTTGGGGAATCATCACCTAGAACCTCAACAGCCTTCAAGGTTGCTAGAAACTTTTCCCCAAATGGAAACACTTCGGGCGCATCTGCTCTACGCAAACACTCCCATGCAAGCCAATAAATATCACTCTGCTTTTGATCTTCTTGAAACGCACGATAAAACCCTTTTTTCGTGTGTTGTTCAAAAGCATATTCAACGACAGGTGTAATCTCATGAATAGATTCGCTGCCGTCTGCCCTTGTTACTTTTAGTCTTGCCATTTTTTGCCCCTTTGTTTAATTAGAACGTGCCTGTGTCAGCAACAGTTACAACGCTGTTGATTGTAAAAGTTACATCCTGAGCACTAATGTCTGCTGGTGTTCCGTTAAGTGGTGTTAGATTATTCACCAAAATATCGAAGGTGTAAAGTTTGTTTCCGTCTGCAACGGCTGCACCTGAATCCTGAATCATCTTAACCGCAACAGTAGTTCCAAAAGCGGTTAGCAATGTGTCAAGAACTTCGGATGATGCTACGTCATTTAGGAATGACAAAGTCAAAGTCCCTGACTGCAATCCTTTTACGAATCGGTGGGATTGATCTCCCATACTGGTGATTTCCAGTTCATCAAATGCGTAGTTGAGGGTGGCTTGCGTAACGACATCGCTGATGTCAACCGCATTCACCTTCACCCCAACTTTATTGTTCAATACGATCGCCATTAGGCTGCTCCTTATCTTTCTTTGTTAGTTTTTTTGTTGCCGTAGGCTCAGCCTTTGGCTTGGGTGCTATCTGACCTATTTTGGTCAGAAAGCGTTCGCGTTCCTGATCTAGTTCAGTCATGTTAGCTCCAATCTGATAGAACGCTGATTGATACTTCACCAGACAACAGATCGCCTGCTGTTCCAGTCAAGACTGCTGGCGCACTAAACGTGCCTATTGTATAAGCGAGCGATGACGCTTCTAGCTTATTTACTATATTTAGATAATAATCTTCAATGTTAATTAGGTTACCTTGATTATCAAACATAGGCGCTAACACTATCAGTTTGAAATTAACTTTTGGCTTAACTGTTTTGTAATGGTCATTACTTGATTCAATGTAGGGATCGCCAGGTTGCACCACTATGCTGTTACTAAGCGGTGTGGCAGGTGGGAAGGAAAACACCTGCCACGCCGTATTGTCAGTTAGCGCAGTTGCGATTGTTCCCCGTAGGGTAGAGATTGCTGACATTATCCTACTTGACCGCCTGGCGCTAAGTGATCCGCAAGTAAACCGCGAACACGTGCCATTAAAGTGTTGCCCATACGATACGGCGATGGTTGAAAATCTGGTGAGATGCCGCCAGCGTTGGAAGCTTGGCGAGCTTGCCAAATGTCAACTGCGACCATAAGTGATGCTAAGTTGACTTCAGCTAAAGTTGAGTAATCTATTGACTGTGTGCCATAAACGCGACCCCATGGGGCTATTGTGTGATATTCGCGTGTAGTAATCTGAGCCTTAACAAACTCTAGCCAATTTCTTCCAACATCGGTTATTGTTTGTGAGCCATTGAAATGCTGGCGAACATTCTCAACAGTAATCGTATCGCCAGTTAAAAATTGGTCAATGTTTTCATAAATATAAATGCGCCCAGTAGTTCCTGTCGCTTCCAATGCGTAAACAGATTGCGTGTTATACCACAACTTGCTTTTAACAATATCTTCAGCAGCTTGGCAGCATTCTTCTACTACTGCTGAGCTATACAAAGCACCAATTCCAAGTGCGCTACGTAACTCCGCTTCGGTAACAAATGTAGCAGGCATGCTGTTTCCTTTCTAATGTTAGCCCTGGCGCAAGGGCTGTGCGCCAGGGTAACTCTACGATCTATTAGTTAGATCAGGACTTGTTGAACCAGTTAGCTCCAGCCGCAACCTTGGTTGCAAGTGCGCCAAAGCCATAGTAGCCAAGATCAACAGTTCCATCGCTATTCACGTTGGTGCGTAGCTGAAAGCGTGGTGATTCATACCATGTGTAGGATTCAGGATTGATAACTGCCATTGAGTAATCAGCAGTTCCATCTCCACCTGAACCAGTAAAGTTACGTGATACGTATAGGTCAAGACCTGCAACGCTTCCACGTAGGCTCTGTGGTGAAACAACACCGCCAGCATTCTGTGGCTGTGCAGCATTGTAAATTGGTCGGCCTGAATCGTTGTAGCTCATGATGTTAGCCCATTGATCTGGGGTAACAAGAAGGTTACGTGCAAAGCCAAGTGATGCTGTGTAAACAGCAGCAGCGCCAGATGCAATATACTCAAGCAAACCTGTTGCGCTGTTTGCTTTTGCTGTTGCGTTTAGAGTTCCTGCTGCTTGAATTGCAGTAGCAACAAATGAATCTGTGTCTTTTGCGTAAGCAAACTCCATTTGACGAACAAGCTCGTCAAAGAAAGTCGGCGAGCTGCGCTCGATGAGCTCAACTGTGGTGATAGAACGGCCTTTGAATGGCTTAACGCTTACTGTGATGTAAGAAGCTGTTAGTTGTGATTCAGTAACAGTTTGATTCTCGTTAATCTGATCAACAGTTGGGACAGCAGTAATCTTAGGGATTTCAAAGGACATGCCAGCATCAGGCAAAGTCCCACGACTAATCGCATCAATTACACCGCGATCAGCATTAGACAGCGGGTTCACAATTTCTGTGAGCTGGCGTGTAGGAATCATTCCAGGTGCTGTTGATGTTTCGTTATCGGCAGCGCGAACATACATCGCTGCATCTTCATCGCCAAGGAACTTTGCACGTAGAGTGTTTTCTAGGTATTTAGCCTTAGTAAACTCTAAACGTGGCTTGGCATAAATTGGTGCTGTAACTGTTGGGCGCGAAGCTTCCACCGCAGGGGCTTCAACCTCAGGCGCAACGGCTACGGCGTTTGTTGTGTCTTCCACAACGGCCTCGCTTTCGTTTTGGGTTGTTATTTCTTTTGCAGCATCATCTTCAGATGCAGCAACGCTCAAAACTTCCGCGCTCTTAAACGCAGCAGCTTGAACAAGACTTGTTTCTAACATGGAACTTTTTAGGACACGATAAACATTACCTTCGCGCTTACCATCAATGACTTCCACGCCAACTGATAAGCCGCTTCGTAATTGCTCTGATGCTTCGATTAGAGCATCGTTTCCGCGTGTTGTATTGCTTATACGAAACGTGGCAAAAATTCCTGTGTCATCTTGGCGATACGAAATCATTCGCCCAATAGGTTTTTTTGCATCATGTTCAAGCAATAATTTTGGTTTTGGGTTATCTGGAATCTCAATTGATCCCTTTTCAAAAATTACTCTGCCAGCAGATGTTTGGCCAATTTCTCCATCATAGGGCGCGATTTTACCTGAAATAGTGCGCTCACTAATTGAGCATTCAATATCACTAGAGAATGTTAGGTGCATCTTCGTTTCCGTTCGGTGATAGGTTTTCCATTTCCATGGCTTGTTCTACTGTGATCAAGCCAAGTGTTAACATTTTTTCTATTACTGCTAAACGCTCTAACGCATTTACAGCTAAGAACGCATTTTCAACGTCAAACTTGACAACATTTCCTCGCGCAGTTACGTCATCCATGCTAAGTCTGTCCTGAATGGCATGAATGTAAGGCGCAAGAGATAACGAAACAAACTGGCGGCGCTCATCTTGCACGTTGCTATATGTCATGCTGTTGTTCATATCTGAACTTAAATAGTATGCAGGCACATTCATTAAACGTGCGACTTGCAAACTCATATTCTGGATTAAATCTACATAACCCATGTCCTTGGGACTAAAAGCGGTCGGCACGTAATCTAAAGTGCTTGTCAGATAGGCTGTTGCGCGCTGTGATCGCGCCGACTTCCATGATGCCAAGATTGCTTGGACTTCTTCCTGTGATAAATCTGCACCAGTATTTTTAATTACACCTGAAGGCATTGGGGTTGCTGTTGCAACACTTGTTGCTTTTTCCAAATCAATTGCAGCTCTTAATGTTCTTGCGCCGCGAGCTAATACGCCTTCATCTAAACCTTGGAATGTAATTAACGATCCAACACCTGACATTGGAACTTGCTTGCCATCTACAAAATAACGTGTGATGTATTCTGTTTGTGGATCAGTATCAAATGAAACGCGACCTGGCGCAATCCATTCAAATCTTGCTGGCCTTCCATCATCAAAATATACTTCGGTAACTCTCCAGTAACATACCCCAAAGAAAAGTAATGAATCAATGCTCCAACATAAAGTAACGGAAAGCGGCTGGGCTGCTGCTGGTTGTTCTAACCATAATGGCTTGCCAAGTTTTTCACCCGTTGACTTTTTGTAAAGTTCTAAAGGAAATGTTGCGATAGTTCCCGCAATAAGGTTTCTGCACCTAGCTACTGAAGGCACGGAGATAGCTTCTTCACGACCAACTGCATTAAATGCTAACGGAAGAAAATAATTAAATGAATCCGTCATTAACGGCGGAGCAAGTTGCGCCTCTATTTTTGCAGGGCGGAAACGATCAAATAGACCCATCGTTTAAGGATACCACACAAATCAGACATTTCTATCATTTCAGACATAGATTTGTGGCTTGCTTTGTGGCTTTAGCAATTGATGCACCACCATGGCTAATGAGATGGCAGCAGACACATCTCCAGCAGACTTACGCCGCACAATACGCCACCCAGCATCACTTTCTTTAGCTGCACAGTTATTCATGCTGTCAACAAGCGATTGTTGCCCCGCATGCACAATTCTTAGATTAACTATGCTGTCATAGAGATCAGAGCAAGCCTGATAGAACACAGTTCCAGACATGTCTTGGATTTTGTGTCCCGATTGGCTCAAACGCTCGGCAACGCTCATCGTGGCATACTTATCAAAACAAATCATTCTCGGTTTGTATTGTCTTGCCCATTCATTGACTTCAATAGCCATCTTTAGCTCATCTATCGCCACTTGGCTTTCAAATTGGGCTATAACGCCAACACCAACCTTGCCATCATCCATAATCTGACCAGCAACAAGGCTTGCCATCTTTTTGTTAACTGATATGTCCATGCCAAAAATAGTGAGCCGACCTGGCTCAAGTTTTAGCTCAGCGTTACCCAAATCCTCAAATGCGCGGTAAGGCCATGGCGATTTCAGCGCGGAAACCCATTGACAAAGCGTTTCAGTTCTGCTTGCTTCAACGCTAGATGTAGCAATTGCTTCCTCAATTGTTGCTTCATCAATTAGGTAGCCTAAAGCTGGGTTTGCCTGATACCAGGCATCTTTATCGGTTATTTTAGCAAAATCATCCGCGCTATATTCCCAATAACCCATGCTAGGCGGTGGGTATGACAATGCCCTAGATCGTAAGTCATTTAATACGCTTGAATAGGCATCCCCTGCGTTACTAGTCATGAAAATCTGCGAATCTGGGCGGGCTCTGGTGATTGGCTTAGCTGCTGTCCACGATTCTTCATCTACCTCGCGTAATTCATCGATGTATAACAGGTCGGCAGTTTTTCCTCTGCTGCCATCACGGGTGGCCGCAACTATCTCATATCGAGCGCCACTAAGAAGCTCTACTGATTCCTGACCATTAGCCACGCGAATCTGCTTGACCTGAGCCATCAAAGAAGGATTATCCTCAATGACTTCAACTACCTTGCGGAAGGTATCTAAGGCCATACCCCTGTTGGATGACATAGCCACTATATTCTTTTCGCCAAAAACAAACAACCCAGCCAAGATACGTATGCGCGCTAGATGTGTCTTTCCTGATTGACGTGCTACCAGCAACAACGATGTCTTTTTTTTGAACTTTCCTTTTTTGTCCACGGCAAGAAGCTGCGTGAGCACGTATTCTTGCCAAGGCAATAAAGTTTGGTTGATCCCATCAAGAAACTTTTTTACTTCAGGCATCCTGGACTTGCCTTTATGTGGTGGGGTTTCTAATCGTGGCTTGGTTGCCCCCTTACGTGCCTTCTTCAATTAGCCCCCGACTGACCTGGACTAATAAAGGGTGAATCCGCATCAATGTGGACTGTTGTATGTCCGTTTTG
>Ga0315901_10003852_pt1 | contig 19087 bp, 12 predicted proteins | sample LakEriMetagenome_10_FD_203761 | JGI IMG/M metagenome (GOLD analysis project Ga0315901, IMG submission 203761) | Freshwater fungal communities from buoy surface, Lake Erie, Ohio, United States - Buoy 2 MA116 | ecosystem: Environmental > Aquatic > Freshwater > Lake | place: USA: Lake Erie, Ohio... | reverse complement strand
GAGCATCGAGAAGATGTGGTCGCACGCAGCGGCATTTTCGATGGTTACCTGACGAAGGGTGCGATGTGCCGGATTCATAGTAGTTTCCCACAACTGTTCGGCATTCATTTCTCCAAGACCCTTGTAGCGCTGCACGTTCACGTTTGAGTCTGATGCTCCTTTCATTTCCTGAATCAGAGCATCGCGTTGCTCATCGTTCCAAGCATACTCCGCTTTGTTGCCCTTCTTCACCAAATAGAGTGGAGGAGTAGCGATGTAAATGTGTCCGCGCTCAATGAGTTCTTTCATGTGGCGGAAGTAGAACGTGAGGATGAGTGTTTCGATGTGTGAACCGTCGATATCGGCATCGCACATGATAACAATCTTATGATAACGCAGCTTAGCAAGGTTGAGCGCTTTCGAATCTTCTTCTGTTCCTATTGTAACACCAAGTGCGGTGTACATATTTCGGATTTCTTCATTTTCGAAGACCTTGTGCTGCTGGGCTTTTTCCACGTTCAGGATTTTTCCTCGCAAGGGCAAAATGGCTTGGAAATTACGGTCACGGCCTTGCTTCGCAGTACCGCCGGCCGAGTCACCCTCAACCAAGAACAACTCTGATTTCGTTGGGTCTTTCTCTGCACAGTCTGCTAGTTTGCCGGGCAATCCACCACCACCGCCAACGCCTTTGCGTTGCACCATTTCACGGGCTTTCTTCGCAGCATGACGTGCTTGAGCCGCCAGAACTACTTTCTGTACAATTTGCTTCGCATCACTCGGATTTTCTTCGAGATAGGCTTCGAGCATTTCGCTCACAACCTGACTCACCGGAGCAACGGCTTCCTTGTTTCCGAGTTTGGTTTTGGTCTGACCCTCAAACTGCGGCTCAGCTACCTTCACCGATACCACTGCGGTCAATCCTTCGCGGAAGTCATCCGGAGAGATTTCAATTTTCAGTTTCTCGAGCAATCCGCTTTTCTCAGCGAAATTCTTGAGTGTAGTCGTAAGACCACGACGGAAACCACTGAGGTGTGTACCTCCTTCGTGCGTATTGATATTGTTTACGTACGAGTGAATATTCTCGTTGTATGAATCGTTGTAAATCATGGCCACTTCAACGGGTATATCGCCGTCGGTGCGCTCCATGTGGATGATCTTCTGGATAATGGGTGGACGTGTTTCATCCAAGAACTTCACGAATTCTTCCAATCCGTTTTCCGAGAAGAAAATTTCTGATTTGGGAGTTCCATCCTCATTCAGTTCACGCTTATCCGTCAGTGAAAGCTTGATTCCTTTGTTGAGGAATGAAAGCTCACGCAAGCGGGTAGCAAGCGTTACGTAGTTGTATTCTGTGATGTCGAAGATAGAAGCATCCGGCTTGAAGGTTACGGTTGTACCGCGCTTATCGGTTGGACCTACTTCGCGAGCCGGGTAGAGTGGTTTGCCGATGCTGTATTCCTGCTCGGTTATTTTACCATCGCGGTATACGGTTGCATGAAGGTGTGTAGAGAGAGCGTTTACGCAGCTCACACCCACACCGTGCAAACCACCGGAAACTTTATAGGAGCCTTTATCGAATTTACCGCCGGCTCCGATTTTGGTCATTACCACCTGCAAGGCCGATACTTTTTCTTTCTCGTGCATGTCGGTTGGAATACCGCGTCCGTTATCGCTAACGGTAATCGAGTTGTCTTCATTGATGCTCACAAAAACTGTATCGCAATGACCAGCCAATGCTTCGTCGATCGAGTTGTCGACTACTTCATAGACCAAATGGTGCAGGCCTCGCACGCCGGTATCGCCGATATACATGGACGGACGCATGCGTACGTGTTCCATCCCTTCCAGACTTTGAATATTGGCGGCTGTATAGCCCGACGCTAATTTGGTTTCTTCGCTCATAACTGTGCTTTCTTCCACTTTTTTAATACGAATTTGAATTGAGGTAATTTTCCATCAGAAAGGCTTGAAAAAGAGCCTTTTTTTGAGGTGCACGAATATACGTCCTTAATAGGCCTAAAACGCAAGAAAAACGCCCAAAAAACGGACAATTTTTCACAATTCATACACATTCGGAAAGCCCTGATTTTACTGATAAATCCAAACGAATCGATAGGTGGGCGGAGGTTGGCTTTTTAGATCCTTTTTTTTCACGGTTGAAATCATGGGCTAGGTAAGCCTTGGACTATCAAATCATTGGTCTTTTTAGACCAAGGTTTTAATCACGCAAAACACCGATTACGCAGCCCCGCATTCTCTATTCTCCGCCAGCATTCGCCCCTCGCCCCTCGCCCTTCGCCCTTCGCCCTTCGCCCTTCGCCCCTCTTAAAACGCATACGTCGCTCCGAGCGTCGCCATGATCTGCTGAACAGGATAGCCGCCCCAGCGTTGGTATTTCAGGCCAAAGGCATTGTTGAGTTGCACCCAAGCAGAAAGGCGCTTGTTGTAGCGGTATTCTACCTTGAAATTGGCATCGAGGAAGCCTTTCAACTTGTACTCGTAGTAGGTATATCCGGCTTTTTTCACCTCGTTGATTTCCTCGTAACCAAAAACCGGTACGGTTGACTTGGCCCATCGCGAACCGATGTAGAAGATATCGGTGCTGATGATGAATTTATTTTTCAGGTTGTATTGACCATTGGCCAAGATGCGCAACCCGGGCTGATGCCAAGCATAGCTCGATGAATCGGTGGTGTATTTGAAGAAATCAGCGCGGGCATTGGCCTTCCATTTTTCGCCTGCATAGAGTGCCAGTTCTCCATACAAGTTGTAGCTGGTGAGGTCTTCATAAACAACTGTAAACACATTGCCCCAGCTGTAGAAGTCGTTTGATGTGGATGTGATGCTGTCGTTGATGAAGTAAGCAAAATCGCCAAAACGTCGGTAGTTGAACCCGGCTTTATAGCTCAAGGTTTGCGAAATAGCTCCTCCGATACCTACATACGCATCGAGCTTGTTGTTGAGGTTCTTCAGGTTGGGGAAGCTTTGAATAAAGGGATTCTGTCGGTACAGCGACAAATACGTTGTGGGTTCCATGTTTCCCTTCAATCCGGCAAACGGCACGATGGTTCCATTGAGGATGCTGTAGCTTACCTCAGCAAGCGGGTAAAAATGTCCTTTCTGTTCGCCTCGCACATCGAAGTAGACACCTGCTCCTACTTTCGCCCGAAGACCTTTCCACGTTGTACTCGCTGAAGGAACTATTTTGATGATAGCATTTTCGGATGATCGATTATCGAATGTCGAATCGAAACCAACCGAATTGTAATAGGTCATATCTCTTCCATTCAACTGCGGACCAAAAAAGTCGAAGGTGTTGTAGTTCACGCCTATATCTGCCATGTAGAGCGTGCTGTCTTTGAGCATTCTTCCGTGTGCCTGCGCATTGAAATGCGTTTCAGTGTTGTTATGAATGTCTTTGGTGTTGCGCAGCCCCAGATCAGCGTTGAAGTTGAATTCGCCTGTGTCGCGTTGGTAGCTCAAATAGGATAGTCCTCCGCCAAAGGTGTTCAACCGCTGCTGAATGTCTGCGAGAAGCAGCGTGTCTTCCGGTCTGCTATACGAAGCGCTATCCAGATTCAGTCCATACCAATGATTGACATTTCGTTCCCAGTTGAATTTTCCCTGTAACTGTGTTTTCTTGAAGAACCACTTACCCCAGGCCTCAGCGCGGTTGTTGCTGTATCGGTCCGGAATCAGGTCATCATCATTGAGCACCACACCATCGCCGCGCAGCAGCTGGTAGTGCACTCCGTAGGTTCCTTTTTTAGAGCGTCCATCGGTGAAGTAAAAATCAACCGGTGTGGTATTGTAGCTTCCCCAGCCGGCTTTGATATATCCGCGATAGAGATAACTCAGTTTTTCGTCCACGTTGATTTTAGCCGCAGGAATCAAACGAGGTTCGATGGTAATGGCTGTTGGTGTGGGAAGCGTGGTGTATTGAATGCGCGTCATGGCAACCACGCTGTCTTTGGTTTGCGGCCATACTGCCACCTTGTTGGCATCGCGAAGGAACAGACGACGGTTTCCTTCGATCTGAAATTCATATTCCAGTGTTTCCGTTGTATCCGTTTGTGCAACCGCATTCAATTGCAAAATGCAGCAAGTAACTATGGTTAGGTTGAAAAGAAAGTTCTTCATGCGATTAGTCTTACTGGTTTTCAGGATTTGAAGGAAGGTCAATCTCAACATCATTTACCGATGGTTCTGTAGGCGTAGGATTTTCGAGTTGATCCAGTGTCGCCTTTTTGGTATTGGCGGCATCAATCACCGATTGCTCGGTTACATTCTCGAGAATGGCGTTGATGGTCGCTCGTGCCTGGAAGTAATCCTTAAGCGATATGTATACGTCGATGAGCAACAAGAAGCCTTTGTATTTCCACTCGTCAAAAGCAGAGAACTTTTCAATCAGTTGGAAAATTTCTGTTTCGGCCGCTTTGAAATCTTCCTGAGAGTAGTAGGAGCTAGCGATGAGATATTTACTCTCGGCACCGGCGGTTCCGCCGCGTTTTACTACTTCCTTCAAATCGGCAATGGCTTCGTTGTAGCTGCCGTTGACGTGCAGAATACGGCCACGCCACAGCAGGGCCGTGTAGCGAATTTCTTCGGGTGTTGCGTCGTTAGCGAGCACTTTATCGGCATACATCTTCGCATCCGAAAATTCATTGATGAAATAGTTGCATCGCATCAATCCGATTTGTGCTTCGAGCACGTTGTTTTTGGAAACGGCTATTTGCTCCAAATCGCGGTAATGGGTAATCGCTTGCGAGTAGTCCTTGTTGTTGAATGAAATGGTAGCAGCCATCACCAGGCATTCCTCGCGGTAGTTGCTCGAACCCTGTCCGATGATGAAGTTGCAGTACTCGAGTGCTTTATTGAAATCACTCTTATCGTAATAACAATTGGCCAGGAAGTAGCTAGCATCCACCGCGTGGTAGGCGGGCTGAAACTTGGTTAGGTAGTCGGTGAGTTTGGTGATACCTGTTTCGCAATTACCATCTTGCACATAGCTGACAGCCTTGCGATATACATCCTCTTCCAATTCGTTTTTCGAAGCACCGCAAATGGTTACTGCGTCGTTTTGAAACTCAGGATCTTCGATGAGCACCGATTTGCAGATTTGATATGCATCGCACACCACAGGGTCTTTTTGATACTTGGTCTTAATGGCTACCCAGGCATCCTTCACCTGCTGTGGGTTTTCCTCTTTCACGTAGATGAGACACATATCGCGCATACTCAATTTGGCATACGCTGAGGTAGCGTGATTCTTCAGGATGTCGTTGAAATAGGTTTTGGCCTCGGCCAAACGGTCCTGCTGTAAATAGGTTTTTGCGATTTCGTATTTCGCGTCGATTTCGAATTTCGAGTTAGGACTTTCGGTGATGAGGTTTTTCAGTACCCACGATTTTTTCTCGGGCTGTGCGTCGTAGCCATAGCACATGGCCTTTTGATAAAGGGCATACTCTGAACCTGCTTTGTTCATCGCAATGGATTTGTCGTAGTAGAGAATGGCCTGTGAGTAGTTTTTATTCACGTAAAAGCAATCGCCGGCGCGTGCACAGGCATCGCTTTCTTTTTTGCTTTCCTTACCGTGTGTTCCATCGATGTATTTACGGAAGGCCGTGTTTGCATTGTTATACCAAGCCATGGCCGTCTCGTCGTTTTCTTCTGCATTGGCCAGTTTGAAGTAGGCATAACCCTGGCTGTAGTGAGCAGCACCATAAAACTCAGAATTGTATGCTCCCGGCTCGTTGATGAACGAGTTGTATCGCTGCACTGCTTGCGTAAAGTCGTTCTTGCGATAGCTTATTTCAGCTTTCCAAAACTTCGAGTCTGCCGTTACTGTGGGGTTCACGGGGTAGGTCGACACGCGGTCGAAGAATTTCTCTGCATCGCCAAATTTCTCGGCTTGAAAAAGCTCCACTCCACGATTGTAGGCAACAACTTGATACGCTTCTTTCACACGGTTGTCCTTGTTCTGAATCTTGTCGAGCGAAGCAAGGGCCTTCTCGTAGTTGCGAGTGCGCATGTATACGTTGAGAAGAAACTCATATGCTTCGTCTCTGCGTTTGCTGTTGGGGTATTTGTTGAGGTAGTCCTCGAATGCAGTGATAGCCTCGTGAAAAGGATTGTACGAAAGTTCAAAGGCGAGTTTGGAATAATTGAAGAGTGCATCTTCCTGAATCTCCGCATTCACGGCCATGTCGGCAGCTTCTGAAAATGCATTGCGTGCATATTCTTTTTGATCCAGTTTCAAATAACACTCACCGAGGTTGTACGATGCTTTTTGGTGCAGCTCATCTTTTCCTTCAGTGCACTTCTTGTATTCACTCAACGCCTTTTCCCACTGCGAACTGCGGTGATAGGCATAAGCCAGCTGGTAGTGGTCTTCGCGTGTGATATCGTTGTCGGTCGCTGCTTTGTGATAGGTTTCCAGAAACGGAATGGCTTCCGCATATTGTTTCTTCATGCAGTGGCTGTCACCGATGATGCGTGAAATTTCAGGTACGCGCTTGGTACTATTGGCTTCAGCTTGCTGCAGAACGCCCGGTCCATATTTCAACACTTCGTCGTAGTTCTTCTGCTTGTAGTAGATGTAAGTGATGTAGTAGGGGACCAAGCTTTTGAATGAAGCATCGCCTTCGAGTTGCTTGAAGCCATCGAGAGCTACTTGCAAATCATTTTGTTCGTAGGCAATGTGGCTGTAGTAATAGATAGCGGCCTTCTGATAGTCACATTCTGTTTGTTTTACCTCGAAAAAGTCTTGTCGTGCAGCTGCCACATCGCCCGTTTCGAATAGACTATGGCCCCGCTTGTAGCGCATTTCAAGCTTGTCTTGCGCATTCAAATCGCGCTCATCCACTTGCTTGAACCACTCCAGTGTTTTTTTATACTGCTTCTTTTGATAGTTGAATGTTGCCAGTTCAAAGAATGCACGCAGTTTCCACGGAGAGTCGGGATGCTCAAGCACAAATTGTTCGAGCTGGTATTCGGCGTCTTTGTGCAACAGGTACAACGCGCAGATTCCGCTGTAATACTCTGAGTTGATGCGCAGAGCATGTTGCGGATCTTTTTCCATGGAAATGTACTCTTGGAATTTCTCCTTGGCGGCCACGTACTTTTCATGATCGAAAAGCTCAAGTGCTTCTCGATACAAGCGAGTATTGTCGTAGAGTGCAATGGGAGGCTGCGCAAACGCGCTCAAGGAGCACGCAAGCAGGGCGATAAGGAAAAGAAACGTTCTCATTTGTTCTGCAGCGGTTTTTACCAACTTGTGAAATTAACGGGGTCAATCGACTGAGATTTTGTCCATTACCAAACTTGCGAACGACACAATGTGAAATGTATTTTGGAAGGAGCGTACTAAGGATTTCAAAAAACAAGAAATTCGATTAACAATCATACATACATCGAACTCGCCATGAAACTATTTACTCGGGAACAACTGCGCATGTGGGATCGGGTTACAATCGAAAGTCATTATTCCGCATCATCTGAACTCATGGAGGTCGCCGCTCGGGCATTGGCAGAGGTACTGGTGGATAAGGCTCCTGCGCTGCGTTATGTCTTTTTGTGCGGCACAGGCAACAATGGGGGCGATGGTTTGGTGATGGCTCGCATGCTCCATGAGCAACAAATGGATGTGTTAGTGGTCGTGGCAGGTGATCCGGCTTCAGGAAGCAATGATTTTCGGGAAAACTTACAGGTCTCTATCGACGGTGATTTGCCATTGCATTTTATGAACGAGGTTCCCAATGGTTTAGAGTTAGATGAAGACACCGTGGTTGTGGATGCACTGTTTGGCTCGGGCCTCAACCGACCCATCGAAGGTTGGTTGGCTGATTTGATTGCAGCCGTGAATGTGCTGCCCAATCGTGTTGTGGCCATCGACATGCCTTCGGGTCTTCAGGCCGATGATCTGCATGTTCAGGAAGGCGCTATCATAGAGGCAGAAGTAACTCTTACGCTTGAAATACCTAAGCGTGCGATGCTGTTTGCGGAGCACGACCGGTATGTGGGCAAGATGGTGATTGTACCTCTGGGGCTTGATGAGGATTTTCATGCTTCGCAAGCATGCGACTGGGTGTTCCTCGACGATCGTGAACTATCCGGTCTTCTCCATCAGCGAAGTAAATACAGCTACAAGGGAATGCATGGACATCTGCAAGTGGTTGCAGGGAGTGTTGGTATGATGGGAGCATGCATGCTTGCATCGTATTCGGCTATGCGTTCGGGCACAGGCAAGGTGACAGCAAGCATTCCTGAAAATGGATTGCATATCATGCAGACAGCAGTTCCTGAAGTGATGTGTAAGATTGGGTTGGGGTTGAATAGTGTTGAGCGTTTTCAAGCAATACAAGGAGCAACCGCATGGTTGCTTGGACCGGGTTGTGGCACCGGTGAGGGCCCAACGAGTATGGTGGATCAATGGCTTACCTCAGGCTCACATCCGGCAATTGTGGATGCCGATGCGTTGAATGTTATTGCGCGTGAAGGTTGGCAACATCGAATTCCGGCTTTGACCGTTTTAACACCGCACGTCGGTGAGTTTGACGCCTTGTTCGGCGAGCACGCAACTCATTTCGATCGTTTGCAAACACAGCTCGAGAAGTCGAAGGAGCTGGGAATATACATTGTATTGAAGGGAGCACACACGCGCATTACCACGCCTAATGGAGAGGTTTTCATCAACTCTACAGGAAATCCGGGAATGGCTACAGCCGGAAGTGGCGATGTACTGAGCGGTGTGATTGGAGGTTTGCTGGCACAAAGCTACTCACCGCTGGAAGCGTCGCTGCTGGGGGTTTACTTGCACGGTCTTGCCGGTGATGTTGCCGCTGAGGCTCGCGGTATCGATTCTATTATTGCCCGCGATATCATTGAATTCATTGGCGATGCATTTGCGCATCTGCGCGGAGTGAATACCTCGGAAGGCTAGAGAATGGCGATGCTGCCTTTTCCTTGGCGAAGCACCTCAATTTCATCGTTTACACAGCTGATAATCGTTGAGGGCTCGAGTCCACCCATACCACCATCAATTACCAAGTCAACGCGATTGCCCCATTTTTCCGCAATGAGTTCAGGATCGGTGGTGTAGTCGATAATGGCGTCGTCATCGTGAACGGACGTCGAAACGATGGGGTTACCGAGCGCTTGCACAATGGAACGAGCAATGGTATTGTCGGGAACGCGTATACCGACTGTTTTCTTTTTGTCGGAAAAAATTTTCGGAATTGCCTTGCTCGCTTCGAGAATGAAGGTGTATGGACCGGGCAATGAATTGCGCATCAGTTTGAACACCGGGTTGCTCAGTTGCTTACTGTATTCGGTGAGGTGACTGAGGTCGTGGCAAATCAGCGAGAAGTTGGCCTTCTCCAGTTTGATTTGCTTGATCAATGCCAGGCGCTCCAGCGCTTTCGAGTTGAGCATGTCGCAACCCATGCTATACACAGTATCGGTAGGATACACAATGATTCCTCCCTTTTTTAGACACTCCACTACCTGCGCAATTTTGCGAGGTTCCGGGTGGGTGGGGTGGATGGGGAGAAGCATAAAAGTGGCAAGTGGCTAATGGCGAGTGCGAATCATTCGCTACTCGCCATTAGCCACTCGTAATTATTTATTCGCTTTCGCGTGATCGGCGAGGAACTGCGCCAATCCATTATCGGTGAGCGGGTGTTTCATGAGGGCAATGATGGCGCTCAGTGGGCCGGTCATTACATCGGCGCCAATTTCAGCGCACTTGATGATGTGCATCGGGTGGCGCACGCTGGCTGCGAGGATTTCTGTTTCGTAGCCGTAGTTGTCGTAAATAATACGGATTTGCTCGATAAGGTCCGTTCCGTCGGTCGAGATATCATCGAGTCGGCCAATGAATGGTGAAACATAGGATGCTCCCGCTTTGGCGGCGATGAGTGCCTGACCTGCAGAGAACACAAGCGTGCAATTGGTACGAATACCTTTTTCACTGAAGTATTTGATGGCCTTTACACCCTCTTTTATCATAGGCACTTTCACTACGATGTTGGGATGAAGTTCGGCAAGCTCTTCCCCTTCGGCAACCATGCCTTCAAAGTCGGTTGCTATAACTTCTGCGCTTACATCGCCATCGCCTACAATTTCACAGATGGTCTTGTAGTGCTTCATTACGTTGTCCTTTCCTGAAATGCCTTCTTTGGCCATCAGTGAAGGATTGGTGGTAACTCCATCCAGAATACCCAAGTCGTGGGCTTCTTGAATTTGCGCGAGGTTAGCGGTATCGATAAAGAATTTCATGGTTGCGAATTTTGCGGCGAAGTTATGCCGCGATAAGCAACCGTTGGGTGTGTGTTTATGCTATGTCGATAAAAATCAGGAAGGCCTATGACTATGTGAAGAATGGAGAATGGAGAATGGAGAGCTGTTGCGCAACAGTTCTCCATTCTCCATTCTCCCGAGTTATTGATTAAGCTCATCATGGCTCGAGTGCTTTACCACTTTAACGTTTCCGCCGAGAAGTCCATTCACGAGGGATATGAAAATGGTCAGTAGCACAGCCGACCAAAAACTTTCAATCATGAATCCGTCGACCAGCTGATCGGCAATCATCAGTATGGCCGCATTGATTACCAGAAGGAATAGACCCAATGTGAAAATGGTTGCCGGAATGGTAAGCAGCACAAGCAAAGGCTTGAGGAAAGCGTTGAGCAATGCTAAAACTATGGCAGTTATAATAGCTACCCATGGCTGTTCGAACCGGATGCTATCCATGAGGTAATCGGCAACCAACAGCGTAACGGAGGTACTTATAAGCTGCAGCAAAGTTGTCTTGAGTTGTTCTTGACGTTGCATGGGGCGAAGGTAAGAAAAACCGCTGCGCTATGGCACCCAAGGTTAGCAAGCTCACCCATGGGTAAGGACGCGCAGCAGCGCGTCCCAGACACTCGCATGACCCGCAGGGCTAGCGTGGCACACAGGCGTGAGAGCGCGCTTCTGTGCGTCCCGGACTCAAGATGGTCTCAGCGCGTCCCCAAAAAAAAAGACCGCCGAAGCGGTCTTTTCTCATGAGCCATAAGGCAGTTCAATAATCTTAGTGCTGAATCACAAACTCCTTGCTAACACGCGTTGCACCGGCACCGATGGTGAGGGTGTAGTTGCCTGCAGGTAGGTAAGTGAAGTCAAACGACTCGCGGTCGCTTGCATTGAAATTCTTGCTGATGCGGGTATAAACGATCTCTTGTCCCATTGCATTGAACACACGCACAGGAGCGTTTGCCAAGTCAGTACCGGTGATTTGAACCATGCCGGTTGTTGGGTTAGGGAACAAGTTGATTTGAGCAGCGTTCAAAACGGTTTCGTTTACGTTTTCAGTAATGTCGAAATTGTTGGTGATTGCCAAATAAACGATGTCGTTGTTGTCCCAAGTATCCAGGTCACCACGTACGTTCAAGCCCGGCTCGGTATCGCGTTGCACCACGATGTGCAATTTGTCGCTCACACGGTTGTGCATAGATGGGAATGCATACTCATACTCATTGAATTCAAGATCCGGAGTGAGTTCGTATTGTGTGCTCCAAGTGTCGCCACCATCGGCACTTACAACCGCATACAAGTGACTGAATAATTGATCACCGAGATATTCCTCATCGGCAGTGCGGAACACTACATAGATTTTCCCGTCATCACCTTCAGCCATGGTTGACATAGATGAAATGCTGGTGCGGTAGTCAGGCACGTTGTCGATGGTGTAGTCGAAAATATCGTCTGCATCGTTAATGCTTTCTTCCGGCATACCAACTACATAAAGCGAATCAGTTGGCCAGTTGCTGTTCCAGTATACAAGCTCTTCACGCTGGAAGATAGTATATTGACCATCACCCGATACATCATCGAGGAATTGGAATAGTCCAAACGTTACGTGCGCAACACCGTCGCCGTCGAGGAGAAGTGCACCCACACCGTCTGACGTAACGATTGTATCTGCAATACCATCGAGGTCGATGTCGCTGAGTGAATCACCCACATATCCGAAAATAGGGAAGTCCCAAATCAGTTGCGTTTCCCAGGTAGTTCCGCCATCAGCACTCATCATAAGTTGAGTGTCGCAATCTTCGCTGAAAAGAGCAACGGCTACTTTACCATCGCGTGCATCGATTGCGTATGAATCAGCTTCGATGTTCTTGAAGTTCAACGAGTCGATACCTGGGAAAGTCTGGTTTTGAATATCCCAAGTAGCACCGTTATCGCTTGAGCGCCAGTAGAGCAGGTTGCCATCGATACCGAACAAAGGAGTTCCGTTGAGTCCGCTTGGTGCGCTGAGTGCGATCATGTGAATAGTGTTGCCATCAGCGATAGCACGAGGCCACAAGAAGTCGTTACCGACAGTGCCGGGAATACGGCTATAAGTCCAATCACCTGAACCGGCCTGTGAGCGTTTAGCAAAAGCAATTGAGTCAGTACCCGGGTGCGAAACAAATGCTTCGCCACCATCGCCGGTGAGCATGAGTCCTGGCCATCCGCAACGATAGTCTTCCAAGCGATCTGCGGGTTCTGAACCCCAGTCCTCGTCTTGTCCCATGTTGTAACCAGTCCCGCGATCGGGCCATGTGGTAGAATTAGCGGCTGTACTCAGCATCCAAGTGGCGTGCGCCATGCCATTGTTATCGATGACAATTCTGTTTTGATTTGAATTGTTGGACTGGTTGTCGTAGGTGGTGGTTCCGATAACCTGTTCCCACAGAGTCATTGATTTTGCTGCCGGATTGATAGGATAGGCAGCGGGTTTGTTTTTGCTCTTCTGAACCAAATTGGCAGGAGCTGTGTTTTGCATGGATGGTTGTTCGATGCTCACTTTGCGTTGAGGACCATTGACAGGTGCCGTCGCTTTGCGTGCTTGGCCCATGGCCGTAGCAGCAACAAGGGATGTAACTGCAAACAAGTAAAGTCTTCTCATGTTAACTAAGAGGTTTGAGGTTAATTTGGCCGAAATGTAAAAACAACTGAAGTTTAATTCACATTCTCAAATAAAAATATGCGCGCGGAACAGATTCGAGCGGAAGTAATCGCGATTGGAGATGAACTATTAATAGGTCAGACCATAAATACCAATGCAGCTTGGCTGGGCGAGCAGCTCAACGCCATTGGCATCAAGGTTCATCGTTCGACTGTAATTTCAGACGACAAGTCGGAGATAGTGAATGCTCTAAATGAGTCTTCAAGTCGTTCGCACATTATTATTATGACGGGAGGACTTGGCCCCACCAAGGATGACATTACCAAGCACACGTTGTGCGACTACTTCAATACCGAGTTGGTAATGAATGAGGAGGCATTGATGCGCATTACGGAGTTTTTTGAACGTCGCGGACTACCCATGTTGGAGGTCAATAGGCAGCAGGCGGCGTTGCCTTCAGCATGCAGTGTGATACAGAACCACCGTGGCACAGCTTGCGGCATGTGGTTCGAAAAAGGTGATCGCGTTTTTATCTCGATGCCTGGCGTGCCTTATGAAATGAAGGGCATGATGGAAGATGAAGTGTTTAGTAAGCTAGCTTCATTCTATCGGCGTCCGGTCATACGTCATCGCACCATTCTAACCACTGGTGTCGGAGAGTCTTTTCTAGCTAACCTGCTCGTTGACTGGGAAAAGATGCTCGAAGAGCGCAACATAGCCTTGGCTTACTTGCCTTCGCCGGGCATGGTAAAATTGCGCATGTCGAGTTACAGTGAAGGAGGTAGAGATGTTCAGGAAGATTTTGCCGCTTGTGAAAGGGAACTTCTGAACTTAGTAGGTGAACATGTTTATGGCTTTGATAAGGATACGCTTCAGCAAGTAATTGGCGACTTGCTTCGCTCGCAGGGTCAAACTGTAGCGGTTGCCGAAAGTTGCACTGGTGGCACTTTGGGCAGGCTCATTACTTCAGTGCCCGGATCGAGCGATTATTTCAAGGGAGGGGTAATAGCTTATGCCAATAGCATTAAAACGGATTTGCTGGCCGTTGAATCTACCTTGATATCAGAAAAGAATGTGGTAAGTCACGAAGTTGCGCGAGCGATGGCGACCGGTGCGCGCACTCAATTTGGCTCAGACTGGGCCATCTCCACCACCGGCATAGCCGGTCCGGGAGGAGGAACAGATACGCATCCCGTTGGACTCATTTATGTTGCGGTGGCAGGGCCAAACGGTTGCAAATCAGTGGAGTTGAAGCTTGGTAAACGCCGCGATAACAACATGGATATGGCCTCTTTTTCAGGGCTTAACCTGCTTCGCAAAGAAATTTTAGAACAAAAGGGTGATTTTTAAAAAAATTGTCGTTTCTTTGCCGCCCATTTTAAAAAGTATATTGCCATGGCACGCGTTTGTCAGATCACAGGAAAGACCACACAATCAGGACACAAAGTGTCTCACTCGAATATCAAAACCAAGCGTAAGTTCTATCCGAACTTGCAATACAAGCGCTTTTGGTTGGAAGAGGAGAAGCGTTGGGTTGAATTGCGTGTTACTCCAAAAGGAATGAAGACCATCAACAAAATGGGCTTAATGGCTGCTATGAAGCAAGCCAAGGAGCTCGGTTATATAGCTTAATCAAATCATGTAAAAATGAGAAAGCACTGCGCAATGCGGTGCTTTTTCTTTGATACGGGTTCGATTACAAACAGGGTGTATGTTGAAAGTTTCAATTCACACACGTTTGATAGGCGCTGCCAACGTATATTTGCAACCTTTGACAAATTAAGACTTACCAATTAGTTCAGTTACATGCGTAATAAATCGCTCTTATGGATCTTCGTGATCCTTCTCACATTGACAGTAGTATATGTGCTGTCGTTCGGATTTGTAGCCCGCAGCTACGAAAAGAAGATTGGCCAGCTGGTTGAAGATTCGTTAAGCACGGCCGGTGTGTCATACACGGTTGGGGATTCGGCTTACACGGCCCTTTATCGCAAAGTGCTCCGTGACAGCTCAGATGCCTCTGCATTCCCTGTATTTGGTCACAGCTACAACTACTTAAAAGAGCGCGAGCTCAACTTGGGTCTCGACCTCAAGGGTGGTATGAGCGTGGTATTAGAAGTATCGATTCCGGATCTTTTCATTGCCCTGTCAGATAACAATGCGAATCCTGTTTTTCAGAAGTCTATCGCGGATGCGAAAATTGCACAACGCAGTTCTTCAAAGGCTTTCGTAGACCTGTTCTACGACGCATGGAAGCAAAACAACACCTCCGGCTTGGAGATGTGGCGCATTTTCGACACCATGGAGAACAAGGGTAAGTTCCCTGCGAAGTCTAGCGATGATGATGTTGTCGAGATTTTGCGCAAAGAAGCAGATGATGCACTCAACAACACGGAGAACATTATCAAGAAGCGTATCGAGCCATTCGGTGTAACGCAAGCCAACGTGCAGCGTCAGTCGTTGACAGGTCGTATCGTAGTTGAACTTCCCGGCGTTGACGATCGTGAGCGTGTGCGCAAAACCTTGAAAGCTACTGCAAACCTGGAGTTTTGGGATACTTACCGTACCGACGAGGTATTCATGAAGATGTACGAACTCTATGGTACTATCGGAAAGAAAGTAGCTCCTGAATTGTATTCACAAGACCCTGATCGCGCTCGCAAAGACTCGTTGATGATGGTTGCTTTGAAGGACACTTCACTCACCGCTATCCAACAAGATTCTATCCGCACAGCGTACCGCGATACTACGGTTCGTCCTGATAGCTTGTTGACCGAAACAGAATTGAACCGAAAGTATCCATTGCGCAAAATGCAAATCAATCCGCAGGCAGGTTCTGCAGTAGTTGCATTTGCAATGGTTAGCGATACCGCAGAAATCAATAAGTACCTCAACATGGATGTAGCCAAGCAGGCTCTTCCACAAGATCTTCGTTTGTTGTGGGGTGCGAAGCCCGAGAAGAATGTGGTTGCACTCTACGGTATTAAGGACAAGAGCATGCGCGGCAAGGCGGAGCTAGATGGTAAGTCAATCGTTGACGCTCGTCAGGACTTCAACATGATTACCGGTGAAGTAGAGGTAAACATGACCATGGATTCGGAAGGTGCTGCTGTTTGGAGAGAAATGACTCGCCGCAATGCTGCCGATAACAAGCGCGCGATAGCCATCGTAATGGACAACCTCGTGTTCTCTGCTCCAAGCGTTAACAGTGAAATTCCAAACGGAAGTTCTGTTATTCAGTTCGGCCGCGCTGCAACCGGTGCTGATCAACCGAAGCTAGAGCAAGAAGCAAAAGACCTTGCAGGCTTGTTGAAGGCGGGTTCATTGCCTGCACCTGCTAAGATTATCGATGAAGTAACCGTAGGTCCATCAGTAGGAGAGGAGAACATTAATGCAGGTATCCTGTCATTCGTGATTGCCTTCGTATTGATTCTCATTTACATGATATTCTACTACGCTTGGGCCGGTTGGGCTGCAAACGTTGCGTTGATCGCCAACTTGTTCTTCATGATTGGAGCATTGGTATCTATGCAGGGCTCACTTACACTTCCAGGTATCGCGGGTATCGTGCTTACCATGGGTATGGCGGTAGATGCGAACGTACTTATCTATGAGCGTGTGAAGGAAGAATTGCGTGCAGGTAAGGGCATCAGTGCTGCGATGAAAGATGGTTTCATCAAGGCGTTGAGTGCGATTATCGATGGTAACGCTACCACCTTGATAACAGGTATTATCTTGTTGCTGGTGGGTACCGGTCCAATCAAAGGATTCGCAACCACCTTGATCATCGGTATCTTCACTACGTTGGTAACGGCTTTGATTATTTCTCGTTTGATTTTGTACCGTCGTTTGGAAAACAAGAAGCCAATCACTTTCTACAGCAACATCACCAAGGATTGGTTTACTAAGGTTAATTACGACTTCGTAGGTAAGCGTAAAATGTTCTATGTTGTTTCGATGGTTATCATGATTGCAGGTGCAGCCTCATGGATGACTCGTGGTTTCAACATGGGTGTAGACTTCTCGGGAGGTACATCAGTTCGTGTTGATTTTACATCGGATGTAAATGTCGATGAACTGCGTGCTAACGTAGGTTCTGTTTTGGTTGAAGAGAATGGCACTGCTGCTTCAGTGGTGGTTCAGAGCATCGGCAATGGAAGCAGAAGTTACAAAGTGACGACCAACTACATGATCAACTCGGAGAACCCGGATGTTGAGAATATGGTAAGCGCCAAGATGTCTGAAGGATTTGAAAAGATGAATAGTGAGTTTACCGTTGGTTCATCCTACAAGGTGGATCCGACTATGAGTGATGACTTCCGTAAGCAAGCTTCATGGGCAACTATTCTCTCGTTGATTTTGGTTGGAGCGTACATCATGCTTCGCTTCCGCAAGTGGGATTTCGCATTGGGTGCTTCGGTTGCTTTGTTGCACGATGCATTGGTGGTAATTGCCGCCTTCACTTTGCTGAATGGTCTTGTTCCTTTCTCATTAGAGGTTAACCAGAACTTCATCGGAGCCATCCTGACGGTAATTGGTTATTCCATCAACGACACCGTGGTTATCTTCGACCGTATTCGCGAATACCTTTCAGGACGTAAGAATGCTCCAATTGAAGGTACCATCAACGATGCGTTGAACAGCACTTTGGGTCGTTCTATCAATACGTCGATGACCGTATTGTTGACCTTGTTGGTAATGTTCATCTTTGGTAGCGATGATATCCGCGGCTTCTGCTTCGCGATGATTATCGGTGTAATTTCAGGGGTGTATTCAACCCTCTTCATTGCATCGCCTATCGTTGTCGATATGCGCAAGTGGGCAAGCAAGAAAGCATAAGAGAAATTTCAATCATATGTAAAGGGCCGCAACAGCGGCCCTTTTTTTATGTGTCTATCTAAATAATGCGTCGAAACGTGAGGTTAATTCTGGGTGCGTTTCGGGTCTTCGATTTGGGTATCGCATGTTGCCAGTGGTTCTGCATGTTGCACATCAGTAGCAACGATGAGTCCAATAATTCGATGTCTATTTTTTGACCTGTCAATCGATTACGTAGCTTGAACATTCGCTTACCGCCAAACGTCGCTGAAGCGATCAGAACGCTATCAATTTCCGGCTCGTTATCACTATGCCAGCCCATACTGTCATTTCCATCCCGGTAGTAATTGGCCAACACGGCATTGAAGGGGAAGTCGGTTGCTTGTTTGATTTCATCTTGCACACGAATCAGTGTCGCGGGCATGGTCTTTTCAGGCCATTGAATGGAGCTGTAGCGATAAGCGGGGCCGAACCAACAGGTGAGTCGAGGTTCTTTGTGCGTTGTGCCAAATACCCGAATGTCGTTTTGCTGCCAAGGCAGTTCCGATTGCAGTTGTTCGAATATGGAGGAAGCGAAGAAGTTGGGATAGAATAAGAGTTGCTCGATTCCGTTGGAATAAATCGTAATTCCGTTCATGAAAATCAACTGCCTTTCTCGTTTGATTCCGGTGTTGGGGGAATTGGTGAGCCAATGTCTTGGACCGGTTTGCGGGGAGTCGGTGCCTCTTCAATGTCAATTTGATCAAGGCGCATCGCATTGGTTTGCTTGCGCACTTCCTGGGCACCTTTCATGATTTCATCTTGCACGTCTTTGGTGGCATTGCGAAACTGGTAAACGGCTTTGCCGAGAGTTTGTGCAAGCGATGGGATTCCCTTCGCTCCGAAGAAGAGAAGGTAGACAAAAAGAATGATTACGATTTCACCTGTGCTCACGGGTGCAAATGTAGCATGGTGTGGGCGATGAGAAGGTACGGTAAGGCAAGTTTTAATGGAGTTTCTCTCTGTGCCCTATGTGCCCTCTGTGTTTGAAAGAAAATTAACCACAGAGTTCACGAAGAACACAGAGAGGGCTACGCTTCATGGGAATTGCTATGTTTCCTCTGTGTTTGAAAGAATATTAACCACAGAGTTCACGGAGAACACTGAGAGGGCTGCGCTTCATGGGAATTGCTATGTGTCCTTTGTGTTTGAAAGAAAATTAACCACAGAGTTCACGAAGAACACAGAGAAGGCTGCGTTTCATCGGAATTGCTATGTATCCTCTGTGCCCTCTGTGCCCTCTGTGCCCTCTGTGTTTGAAAGAATATTAACCATAGAGTTCACGAAGAACACAGAGAGGTCGGCGTTTCATGGGAA
>Ga0315901_10003845_pt1 | contig 19099 bp, 19 predicted proteins | sample LakEriMetagenome_10_FD_203761 | JGI IMG/M metagenome (GOLD analysis project Ga0315901, IMG submission 203761) | Freshwater fungal communities from buoy surface, Lake Erie, Ohio, United States - Buoy 2 MA116 | ecosystem: Environmental > Aquatic > Freshwater > Lake | place: USA: Lake Erie, Ohio... | reverse complement strand
TATAGGGGATCTCCTCAACAATGGCATACCGGTTAGAGAACTTGTGGTCCTCCTCCGATGTGTTGACGATAAGGTCAATACCACCTACTTGCTTGGTATTAGAATACCTTGTCCCTGCCTGTGGCTTTACAATGAAGTTAAATGGGGATTGCATTAGTAGTGAATATTGTACTCAATGGATACAGGAATAGTGTGGCTAAACTCTTTCCACAACATCACCTCACTTTTATCGTTGATGATATATATTTTTATTGAACCTGTTTGAGGCTCAAACTTTATGAGGTGTATCTTATGCGTATTATCAAGTATGTCCTGTCCTACAAGGTAGTGCATAGCGCCATTCTTGTAGTCGGGACCTATTGATATTTTCCTTATATCCATATTTAATTAAATTTAATTTCATTAGAAGAACTATTAGTACACTACTCCCAACTGCCCTGTACCCGTAATACGGTACACTCGCCCTACAACCAACCCCCCTGCAATAGCTGCAGCATTGTTTGGATATACAGGTACATTTGGTAATGGCAGAGCGAGAATGTCGCCTACTGTAAAGTTCTTGGTTTTGTTCTGATCTTCAGCGTCAGTACCAATGAGTTTGTCGTTGTACGTTACGTTGTTGTCTGTTGCGTAGGAATTAATGTTTGGCATTTTATTTAATTTTTATATACAGTCTCCTGATGTTGTACAAGAACCTCCTAATGATTGTAATGAAAAAGATGGAGTAGCTGTATCACCGCATCCCGATCCATAACTAACAGTATAGTTAGTATGTTGACCGTCTTGTATACAGAGGTATATTGATCCTCCTGCAGGACAGAGATTACAAACAAGACCACTTTGACAATCATAGAAGCTAATTGAGATGTCATAGCTGTCCTCATTGTTGTAAAGAATAAAGCAAGTACAAGTAACAGGGCAAGCTGTAAGATTACCTACAACAGAGTTACCCCCTGCGTAAGTAAATGTATACTTGTTGTTGCCTCCTCCAATATTTGTCCTATAGTACTGACCACAGCCCCCCTCGTCTCCGTACCAAGCCGCATCACAAGCTGAGTCATAAAACAGTTTCATCCCGTTTTGAAAAGTTGATACAGGACTATAGAGTGTTATTGAAAGTGTATTACTACAAGCAGCAGTAGCATTTGCTGCACCTCCTTCGATATAGAAACCATCATAATAACAAGCCTCTTCGTAATAAATAGTATAGGCATAACTTATCGGTCTCAGATTGCTTCTAACCACAAGCTGATTGCTTGCCTTGTTTGCAAACGGAGCATAAGATGTATCAAGATACACCTTTGCATCTGCATCAGCCTTTGTAATCTGCTCGTTACTGTCAGGTATAGCTGCTTTTTGAACAAAATAGCCATTGGCTACAGCATCGGCTAAGTTGCTGAAAGATACAGTCTGATTATTTGCTACAGTTGCCCAAGACATAATTAATTAGGAGTTACCCAAGGAAGAGGAAGTGATACCTGCGTTGGGTTGATTAATAAATTAATGCTCTCTTGAAGGCTTGCATCAATAGTCGGAACATCAAGACCTGCATTCAACCACGCAATAACATCATCCTCTGTGAGGTCAGCATAAGGAATGAAATCAGCAGGATCAGGAGCAGGAACAGACAAAGCTCCAAAGGTGTCTGTAAAATAAGTTTTGTCATCAACTATCTCTGTTGCATTTCTTCTCCAATTTACTTGGAATACAACATCAGTTAAGTTGTCGGGAGTGGTGGGGTATTCAATCATTGATGAAATTACCCAATTGTAAACAGTTGCCATTTTATTTGTTTTTAAGTTGTTCTTTTAATTCTCTAACTTCTTTTTCAAGCGCAGCAATCTTTGCTGTATGCACCTGAGTATATGATAAATTTAGTAAACCTTTCTCATCTTTATGTATTGCACTTGGAAGTATTTGTTCAAAATCCTGTGCAAAGTATCCAAGCTCTTGCACTCCATTCTTCTCATAATACCTTGCTTCTACATCTGCTATAAGCAAGTAGTCTATGCTGTTATTCAACAGTTTCTTTATTCTACTATCAGAAGATTCAAAGAAAGAAGTTGCTGTACAACTTCCTGTGAATGTAGCATTACCGTTATTAGCAAATATTGCTGTTGCAGCACCGCTCGTTGGGTTAAATGTAATTGAAGCATCTGCAACATTATAGTTTAACGAACGAGGGTTTCCACTTGCATTATTCTTAAATATAATTTGGGAATCTGAAGCACCTGTTTCAATTCTGAGATAACCCGTAGTAAATAAGTTGCCTTCTACACTAAGTTTATATGAACCGTAATATGTTGATGTGCCGACCGTGGTGTTTCCATTTGGATAGATAACCACATTTGTCTGTACTGCAGTTGTGCTTACTGCGTTGTAAAACTCTGTTCTTTGAGGAGCGTATGTATTTGCTGTACCAAAAGCATCCTCTTTTACAAACCTCATACCTGCACCAAACTTTGCATTGTTTGGTCCTGAGCCGTGGAAAGCCCAACCTTCCATAGAGAATATAGTGTCTCCATTGTTCACTGAAACAGGAAGAGCAACAGTGCCTCTTGATTTATATCCTTTAAGACCTGCACCTACTGCATCATCGCTTGCCCTAAACATTGCAATAGGCGTGTCAGATGTTTGAGTAAGCACCATAGTCAATGGATTGGATGGTCCATAGCTATAGCCGCCCGTTGTGCCAATCTCTCTTGCTACACCTGTCTCTCTTGTTGTAAAGAAAATACTACGAGCGTATGTAGAAGTAGTATTTGTTTCAAAGTCAATACCATTAGCAGCCCCATTAACTGACAACTGATATGAAGGAGTTGTTCTAATTCCAACAAAACCACCTGTAGTAATAGTCATTGCAGTGGCAGTGTCACTTTCAAATATGAAACTGCCTGCTCCGTGATTCATAAAGAAGTTAACACTGTTGTGGTATAAGTAACCCTTCAATACATCTGCTACACCAAATGAAAGAATTGCATTTGACGCTCCATTCAATGTGAGATTTGCCCTATTAGAAGAACCTGCAAGAGCTGTACCTGTATGACCAACAACAACATTGCACTGATTAGTTACTACAGGCTTAAGCGTAAGGAGCTGAACATTATTAGCCCCCATCTGTATTTCACCGTTTGCAACATTATATAGCTGCATTGCGGTATTGTTGTGATACAAGTACCCTTTTTCACTACTACCAACAGTAAAGTTTAATATTGAAGTAGAAGTACCATTGATGGTTAAATTACCACGTCCTGCTGTATTGTTTACCGCAGTAGTACCACCTATTACAACATTACTTCTGTCGGTTACATTATCAATTGATAGATGAACACCTGCTCTAAAATCTCCATAAGGGTCAACCGCTATTTTGAATCTTGAAGCATCTGATTTATCAACTCCGGCTACCCACGCAGTTGTGTGCATATCAAAAAATATAGAACCATCACCCGTAGAGCCTGCTCCTGCACCTTCAGGATTAAGGATTAATCTTGCAGCACCACTTGGACTTGTACTTTTTATTCTTGCAGTAGTTTCACTTGAACTTTCTATGTTTACCTTAAAAGGAAGGTTCGAGGTTCCAATACCCAAATTACCTGAAGCGTTCAATATCATACTTGGAGCAAATGATATAGCAGTACCTGCTGTACCTGATGCAGCCGTGTAAAAAGTGTGCACTCCATTGAACTGATTATAGGCACTTGCACCTGAACCGTTTATATAAATATACTGCCCTGAAGCATTTTCAAATGTATTGTTAGCAAACCAAGAAATAGAATTTGATTCATTCCATATTGCAGTATTTTTTATTTGCAAAACCGTATTAATACTTCTCCACGCAGCCGGAACTACTGCCAAACCTAAATTGCCGGAGGAGTTAAGGGTTAATTTAATATTATCACTTGGGTCTGCCCCTGTTCCTATATCGAAGTTACCATCAGCATTATTTGTAGTGTACCAAGTTCTATCTCCATTTTCTAATAACAATGTTGCATAATTGCTTGTTCCTGATGTTTGCAATCTTGCATAAACATTTGATGAGCCATTACTCACATCTAACTTATAGGTATTATTAGTATTTCCAATGGATAAGTTACCCGAAGCGTTTAAGGTCATTGCTTGAGTAAAACTAACTGCCGCTCCTGCTGTTCCTGAAGCAGCTATTAACCATTCGTGATTACCATTATTTTGAGCATACTGTGTAGCTGCGCCATTTGAAGCATATTTGTGACCTGCATTCCAAATTACGTTAGTTACTATATTGGTATTACTTACTCCATAGTTCCAAATTCCATTACCTAAACTACCAACCTCTATAGCTTTCCCTAAACTCCAAGTACTTGGGATTACGTTTAATCCTAAGTTTCCCGAAGCGTTAAGCAACATCTTTGTTGCAAAATCAATAGCAAATACTATACTATAAGTACTTCTTGCGTGTATGGTAAAATCGTTTGTTGAACCGCCACTTACTAATGAAGCAGCACTACCAATATCACCAAAAGACGTTCCATTATTTTGCCATCTTAAGTAAGTACCATTTGAAGTACAATTAAAGTTTGCAACTAAAGTATCGCTACTATTAACGTGCAATTGTGCTCCCGGATTATCAGTTCCAATCCCAACTCTACCACCAAAATAATTAGTACCACCTGCTGAATATATAGCATAGTTTTGTGTACTACCTGATGTTTGATTTGCAATATACAAACCAAAGTTATTCGTAATTGTAGCACCTAATAATTTTTCAGCATTTGTAATATAAAGACCATACGCATTTGCTACAGCAGTGCTTGCTTTAATTCTTGCATTTGAATAAATAGCATAACTGTTTGTAGTTCCTGCAAGTTGTGGGTCAAGTAAAATACCCGATTGGGTTGCACCTACTGCAAGGTCTCCTCCAATAAAAATATATGCGTAATTTTGATCATTACCTGCTACACCTATTCCAAGTCTACTATCAACTAATAATGGTATTGTGTTTACTCTTACAGTTGTTCCATTATCTGTGATATTAGCATCACCAAGCGAGCTCGAACTTGTCCATTTAGAAAGTCTGTTTGTAGTGCCTGATCCCGTAACAGTGCCTGCTCCAACTGCTACCTCAATAATATTTCCTGAAGAGTCTATGGCTAAATCATACGCACGAGTACCCGTAAATGTTCCTGAACCATATTGATTAAATCTAATCTGACCTGTTCTAAGTAGACTAAATGTATACAAAAGGTTTGCACTTGTAAATGCACCACTTGTTTTATTTACAAAACCAAATGACTTATTCGTTGCACTTCCTTGTCCTGCCCATACTTCAAAATATGGGTAGCCTGAGTTAGGTGCTGTAATTTGACCTGCAAGTTCTCCTGTAAAATAACCTCCCTCAATCCAAGATTGCACAGGAGTGTTTGAAGTAGCTACAAAATAGTTGGCATCAGCAGGAATGGAAGCATTTGTCCTTGAGATTCTAAGGCTTACGCTTGTAACACTTGAGCTACCAACTTGTAAGTCTCCGTTTATCCATCCACTACCATTAGCCGCAATTTTATATCCTTGGTCAGTATTCCAACCAATCATTACGTTAGCAGCGTTATTTATGTAGTTTAACTTTGTAGGAGCAGCAGAGATAACAGTATCTACTGTACCACTTGCTTTACCATAAAGGGCAAGTGTACCTCCATTAGTTGATGCACCATCTTCATAAAGTTCAGCACAAAGATTGCCTGTATCATTGAATCTCGCTACAAATCTTCTATATGTTACAACCTGTTCGTTAGCTCTAATGTTACCACCTGATACTTGAAGTGCACTTGATCCATCATCAGTAGGCATAGTTGGACCCATAAGTGTTCTACCTGCACTAAGCACTCTCACTCTTTCAGTAAGTGAACTTGCAACAGAAGAATAAAGGACAAGGTCTCCATTCTCATTTCCCCCTGTTGAATTGCTCTTAGCACCTGCTACAGCAGCAGTATTAAATCTACCACTATCTGTTCTATATGCACCAAAAGCGATTGCCCCACCTCTTCCTGCTAAACCATCAGTGTTGGTATCTTGAACAACAACACCCCATCCTGATGATGTAGGTAGTTTAGCCATTGCGTTATAGACAAACAACTGATCAGTACCTACAGAACCACCAATACCTACTTTGTCTGTAACAGTTAGGTCATCACCAACAGTTAAGCTATTGCTGAATGAGGCTGCTGTTGTACCAAATGGTACAGTAAGACCATTTGATCCGTTAGGAATAATTTTAATACCTGCATCAGTAGACACAGCTCCTGTAATAAACTGCCATTCAGGAGTGCCTCCTGCTATAAGTCTTATATAAAGTCCTTTGACTTGACCTGCTGCGTTATTAGCTGCTAACGTAAGAATAGATTGAACTGCATCTTGTTGAACACCTCTAAATTCTACACGTCCGTTATCTGTAGTTAAAACATTATTTGAACCATCCCAAGTAAAATTAGCCTCACTTGCTATACTACTTGAACCATTAAAAAATGCAACTTGACCTGCTGTGCCACCACCTGTTATAGTTCCCCCTCCATCTGTTACTTCAATAATGTTTCCAACTGAATCTACAGCTAAACGGTATGTTGGTGTACCTGTGATTGAACCGGAACCATAAGATGTAAGTCTAAGAACACCTGAAGGTGCAATCCTTACCCTTTCCCCTACAGATGTACCGTTGTATGTAGTAAATAAAATAGGTCTTTGTTCATCGTGCCTTCCTGATATTACCAATGTACCAAATCCATCTGTCCATCCTACATTTGTAGCATAAATACCTACCTGCCCAAAGTCTGTTAGATTAGGGAAATTACCAAGTAATGCCTCACCCTTAGACCTTGAGACACCGTTTAGTTGGAATAAATAATTTACGTCATCTGTCGTTTGTCCCACAAGTAAATTGCCTGTGCTCGTAATGAGTGCTCTTATTACCGGTGTAGAAACAACACCCCCATCTTGAGTAGCAAATGCAATATAGGCATCAGGGGTGCTATCAGAAGCAAAAGCTCCTATATAAGCCTTGACTCCTGCTCCGGGAGTAGAAGTATCACTGCTATAAAACTCTATCTTACCAATTTGTTGATTAGCTTCTGTTGCTGTATCTGTATCTGTAAATCGTAGGGTATTATTTTCACTTAACAAGTTATTACTTGCGGCTATTTCAAGTTTAGTTAATGCTTGATTTTTACCTATTGCTACATTCCCACCTAAACTATTTATAGAAAGATTACCGGCAGTAACAAATCCGCTATCATACGCCTGTATAGAAGCGTAAGAATTATTTGTTCTAAACTCTAAATTAGTATCATTACCATCACCTTGTAAACGAATCCCCGGGTTATCATCACCTGCATAAACAATATGCAACTTTGCCAATGGATTGTTTGTGCTAATACCTACATTAGTACCATTGTCAAATATTTGAGAATTAGCGATAGTACCTTCCGCACTAAACTTTGGTATATAATTGACAGTACCCGTACCTACAATAAGGTCTATAGGGTCAATCCCACTATCTGCTAACAAGTTGTTATTTATCGTTGCTAAATTTGCCATATCTTATACCATTGTGAGTGAACGCCAAGTTGCATTAGCGTAAATATACAAACCAATTACACCATTTGTCTGATAAACTATAAGTCCTTCTGCCGGAGTTACAATCGCAACACGCTGCGCCTGTGTCATCCGTGGAGGCAAAAAGCCTTTAGTCGTACTATCCATTTGGAACAAAGCAGACGAGTTGATAGTTGCTGTGCCCAATCCAATAGACGAGCTACCTTCATAAAGCACACTGTCCGCAATAGCACTTGCAGCACTAAACTTAGCTAAGTAACCTGCCGTACCGGTTCCGGTAACGGGATTGGTCAGCACACCCTGATACTGAGGAATGTTTAAGGTAGCACCCACTAAAGTTGCTGCACCTGAAGTACCTGTAGTAGTCAAAGTAATAGCGTTCTGCTTTCCGTTAAATGTATTCCAATCAGTAGAACTCAAGTAACCATTTGAGCTTGCTCCTGCCTGCGTGATAGCAATGGTGCTGCCAACAAGCGTAATCGGAGCTGTAACTGAAATAGCGTTTTGCTTGCTGTTGAATGTACTCCAATCAGTGCTACTCAAATAACCGTCTGCACTTGCACTTGACTGCGTGATCCCCACTGTTCCACTACCTGTGATTGTACCACCGGTAAGAGGACCGCTAAATGTTATTGAAGTAACAGTACCTACGCTCCACGTTCTGTTTACAGACAGGTCGTAGCTTGTTCCGTTGATTGTTAAAGTTCTTGTCTCAGGCACTCCACCAAGTCCACCTAACGTATAGTTAGGGATATTGAGGGTCGCTCCTACGAGTGTCGCTGCGCCATTATTACCCGTTGTAGTAAGGCTAATGGTAGCCTGCTTATTATTAAATGTATTCCAATCGGTCGAGCTGAGGTATCCATCTGATGAAGTTGTAGCTTGAGTAATTCCAATTGTACCGCTTCCTGTAATTGTACCTCCTGTGATAGGACCTGATGTAGCAATACTTGTTACAGTACCAACTGACCAAGACCTATTAACTGAAAGGTCATAGGCTGTACCATTGATCGTCAGCGTCCTTGTATCAGGAACACCGCCTAACCCGGCAAGTGTATACTGAGGTACGTTAAGAACGCCTGTGCCATTGTCATAAGTAGATGCTCCACTATTGCCGGTAGTAGTCAAACTGATAGCTTGACGAGCACGGCTATTAGTAAAGTAAAGATTTGTTCCTTCAGATATGTTTGATGTTGTAAGAACAACAGCCCCTGTGAATCCATTTACGGAAACTACAGACTCTGTATTGTCTACCTTCTGCCACGCTGACCCGTGAAATACGATCCAATCCCCAATGTGCCAATCTCCTACACCATCAATAATGGTATTACCGGCTACGCTAACAATATAAAAATAGCCATCTGTACCTACTCCTGATGTAATAGTCGGGTTATTGGTATTGGCATTCCAAGTACCTTGGTACTGAAGACCTCCAATAAGGTCATTAATCTGACCTTGAAGTTTACCAAACGCAGTAAGGATGCTATCGGTAGCTACTACTGTAGTACCCGATACACTAAGACCTGTAAGAACCTTGCCTGTAACAGCAGAGTTACTGAGCGTGACACTTGCTGCGCCCGGTCCACTTGCTGTAGCTTCTCCTGTTAAGGAAGTAATATAGTTGCCCTGAGCTTGATACACAGGGATATTTAATACGTGGCTTGTAAGCGAAGCTGCTCCTGAAGTACCCGTAGTCGTCAGAGATGTAATTCGATTATCATACGCCTCATCCCACTCTGCCTGTACAGCATTTGTAGGAAGGCTATATCCTGATGCAAAAGTTAATGCAAGCGTACCGCTTGTAGTCACCGGATTACCACCGATAGCAAATCCCGTAGGCACAGTCATATCAACAGAAGTGACTGTACCAACACTCCAAGACCTATCTGCACTCAAATCATACGCTGTACCATTAATTGTCAGCGTTCTGCTTTGAGGAGTATACGCTGTGGTATCAACAATCAGCGTACCATTTGAAGACGAAGTCCTCAAAATACCGTTGGTAGTATACCCAATAAACTGAATACTTAAGTCAGAGTTGAAAGAAGCTGTATAGTTACCACCATTCACCTCGATCATTACCTTACCACCTACATTGTAGTTAGCAAGCGTAAGCCTACTCTCTGCTGTATTATAGTAAAGAGCTCCGCTTCCTGAACCCATAGCGGTCAGGTAAAGAGAAGGAACAATTGGAGAATCAGTAAATGTCTTAACGCCACCAATAGTTTGCGCTACTGCGGTAACAAGTCCTCTTGCTGAAGCCGAAGCACTTGGGATATTAAAGGTGTGTACAGTACCTGCGCTTACAATATTGAAGTCGCTACCACTTGTCCCTACCGCAAAAGTTTGATCTGAAGAAAGCGCAAGCCCGTTAAGGGTCCTTGTTAAAGGCACATACCTCAAATCAAGATCAATGCTTGCAAGACCGGTAACGTGACCAAATGTATCAAGCGTTACGTCTTGAATAACTGAACCACCTCCATTGTCAACGCTTGCCTGAGAAGACGTATCAGCGTGGCTGATAGTACCTGAAGTAGTAATTGTACCACCATCAAGCCCTGCACCTGCAGTGATTGAAGTTACTGTTCCTACATTCCAAGTACGGTTTGCACTAAGGTCATACGTAGTACCATTAATAGTAAGAGTCGTAGCCTGATTAGCAGGAGTGTATCCAAGAAGTGTAGCAATAGTTGCACTCTTCCAAAGCCCCACTGTGGTATCACGATAAAGAACACCATTGTTTATATAAGGTGTTGGAGATACATCGTGAAGCTCCTCAAGCTCATAACCGTTATCGACCTTGACGTATATCTTACCGTTATTAGCGTTTGAATATTCTACGTATCCAATAATAACAGTATGTTGAGGTGCCGATGGCTTTATATTTGTTATTGCACCCGGAGTGGTTGGACTTAGATAAAGCACATCACCATCACTCCAAGTTTCACCTTGAAGATTACCTGTTGTGTTTATATCTGTAATCGTTCCAATATTTACAATAAATCCTTCCTGATTGGTTGATATGTTCTCACACACCAAGCCAAGTGTAGATGCACTATTTGCGTCATTATTTGCTTGAGCTAAAGAAACAGCAAGTCTTTGTCCTTGCGCTCCTGCTACTTTTACTGCCTGATAACTTGTTCTAAGTAGATTAGTTCCTGTGCTGTTTCGCACTCTTGCGATAACGCTCTGTCCAATAGGAACACTATACGTATTACCCTTAACAGATAGGCGAACGGTTCCATCGGTATTATCCCAAGACATTACTCCTTCAGCAGAAGGTATGTTGCTGCTTGATGGATTGAATTGAATAAAGTCACTAATCAATCCATACGTTCCGAGGTTAACATCTTGTGTTGCACCTGTGTACGGAACATATCCCGTAAGTACAGAACCGTAGTCAGGAATGTTCAATACCCCCGTTAAGGTGGTATATGTTGCAGGTCCTGATGTTCCTATAGTAGTAAGACTGATAGCTGCACGAGCTCTCGAATCTAAGTAGTATAAATTAGTGCCCTCAGTAACAAGGGTCGTTGAATAATCACCTGACTGAGCTATAACAGCCCCTGTTCTTCCGAACACACTTGTCACCGGGGCGGTATCGTAATCAGTCCAAGAAGCAGTGATGGTTCCACCATCCTGCTGATTTAATGTTAATGTCTTTGTGGTTGTACCGGTCACTGCAGCAGATACAATAGAGTCATTGTAGGCTGTAGTCCAATTCGATTGTACTGCATCTGTAGGAAGTGAATAGCCTGCAGCAAAAGTCAGCGCAAGCGTACCTGCTCCCGTCACAGGATTGCCTCCAATAGCAAATCCCGTAGGCACACTCATATCTACCGAAGTAACAGTACCTACTGACCACGTGCGGTCAGCGGACAGGTCATAAGCTGTACCATTAATGGTAAGCTGTCTTGTTGTTGGTACTGCTCCAATATCGGAAAGAACTTCGGATCCTGTCCTGTACTTTACTACCCCTAAATCTGATACGAGGAACTTGTCCGTGTCACTGACAGCATTGATAATGCTGTCTATGTACAGGTCCCCCTCAATTGTCAGTTTATGTCCTGTATCAAGAAGCCCATCACCAATAATGGTATTGCCATTTTGAAAAACTCTTGATACCTGAATGTTATTTATCTCTTGCGCTATGTTGCCATCAGTATACTTATGGATGGTGGACCTTGGCGAACCAAAGTTGTTCATCTGAATAGTGTAAGCATACGCTACACCATTGCTATTTGCAAAAGTTACTGCCCCACCCGAAGCACTATTATAGTGAAATGTAAAAAGATCAGACGCATACGATAGCGGACTGTCCATCAAAGTAGTAAGCCCACTCCACATCGGTAGGTAATACACCGTACCTGTACCCGTAACAGGGTTTACAAGTGCATCCTGCTTGTTATTAAAGGTATTCCAATCGGTAGAGCTCAAATATCCATTTGAGCTTACACCTGACTGCGTAATACCTATTGTGCCCGTAGAGGTAATCGTCCCACCTGTAAGCGGTGCTGTGGTATCAATCTGCGTAATCGTACCAACAGACCACGATCTATCAGCACTAAGGTCATAAGCGGTACCATTGATGGTTAACTGCCTTGTTGATGGTACACCACCAAGCCCACTTAAGGTATAATTAGGGATATTGAACTCACCTATCGTGTCATCATAGGTAGCAGCCCCACTGTTACCGATTGTTTTTAAGCTAATCGCCTCTCTTGCCCTAATATCAGTGTAGTAAAGGTTCGTGCCTTCCGCAATATCAGTAGTTGTCAGTACAACAATCCCGACTTTCCCATTCACTGATACTACTGTGTCGGTATTGTCAACCTGCTGCCACGCAATACCGTCAAAAATCGCCCAATCTCCTACGTTCCAATCGGTAATTCCATCAAGATCGGTACTACCTGCTGTACTTACCACATAGTAGTAACCCTTTGTACCCACTCCACTCTGCAGAAATGGGTTGTTGGTAGCCGCGTTCCACGTTCCTTGGTACTGAACACCACCAACAAGACTATTAATTTGGTTTTGAACCTTACCAAACGCCTGCAAAATGGTATCTGTAGATGAAACAGAGCCTCCTGTTATGGTAAGACCTGTCAAAACTTTGCCAATCACCGCTCCATTGTCGAGCATTACAGTAGCTACACCCGGTCCTGAAGCTGTCGCCTCACCGCTAAGCCCCGTAATATAGTTGCCGGCAGGCTGATAAACAGTTGAATCAAGCGTTCCATCAGCTTTTACGAACTGAGTGGGTAGTCCACCCGGTACAATAAAGGATGATGCCGTGATTGTATGTATTCCTAAGTCAACATCTTTTGTTGCACCTACGTAAGGGACATAGTTATCAGCTATGATAAGGTCAGTAATATCTCCAATAGAGAAGTTTTTCGTCTCATTGAGATTCTCTACGTCTGTACCGATCAATAGATCGTTCATCGTAGGGGTCGATATTATAGGGTAGGTACTTATCCTTGCCATTACTGAGTATTTTTCTTCACTGCACTACCGAAATAATAACCAAAAATGGAAAGCACAACGCCTTCCGCTATCCCTATCAGATGTATAAATAGTTCTTTATTTTCTTTTGGTATATCAAGGTAGACAATGGCGTAAACAATGAAAACAAAAACGCCTAATCCAATTAGCCCGGTTAGCGTAAATAAAAAATCAAACTTACCGGTCTTTGCTATCTCAACCTCACGAGTACGTGCAGACTCTCTATCACGCACCTCAAGCTCATACAACTCCTTAAGTTGCTGATGCGCCATCTCTTTATCAGCAGGACTTAATTCAGGAGACTTGTCTACTAAATTTTTTACAATGCCTAAGACACCCGAGTCAGGAAGTAAGTCACCAACCTTGCCCAAAATATTTGGAGCCTTGGTCTTAAGAAACTGACCAAGCTTGGTGTCTTTAAACTTCTTCTTCTCGTTCATACTTTCAAGTATTGTGTCTTGCCATTTACTTTAACTGCTTTTAAAACTTGCTTGCGATTATGCTTCGCATTATAAGACACGTGAACCCAAGCAGGTTCAGCATCTGTTCCAAACTCCCATATCACTTGGTCAAACTCAAGATTATCTTTAATGAAGTTAAACATCTCGTGGTTTCTCCCCTCCACCTGAAGGTCCGCCGCTTGACCAAAGCAGTGCTGTGAAGTTCTGCTTCCACCAATCAACGCATTGAGCGAAGGGGCTCTATATCCGGAAGATACATTGATTGTACAAGCCATCTTATCACGAATGGGCTGAAGAACTTTCTCGCATAAGATGCGCAAGTTTTCAATATGCTCATCAGTAGGCTTGTTCGCAATTCCTTTGCGAATAGCAGATGGACTGAATGTCATCTCTTGCAGAGAAAAGTTTTCGCTTAGCTTCATTTTATTAAAATATCAATGATTACTTTTAATGCTCCAAGACCAACAAGCGTTACTAAAGCGTAGAAATACGCCTTGTATTTTTTTATCTCAGCCTTGAGCGCATAGACTTCACGCTTCATATTACGCAAGTCTCCAATCATACCACTTGCGTCTTTATCGATTGGATTGCCGGATAAGATATGATACATATCAGTGACCATAGCTTTCACCTCAGCCATATCTTTTTTCAGCGCGTCTAACTCTGCTGCCATATAATCAAGCCTGTTGTTTTCTTGCGGGTTCATCTAACTTGTATTGTAATTGCAATTACCATAATGCAATAATGTTATTTGCGTTTGTAGTTGATGCGAACACTCTAATTACCTGTACGGGAAAGAAAGTGCCATTCGGTACGTTTGTGAAAGTGATGTCATCACCCGCTGCAGTAAGTACACGAAGTGTACCTCCTGTGCCAACATACAGAACGCATCCCTCTACCTCACCATTACCGGGATTAGGAATGTCTACAGTATCACTCTTGGTGACAGCAGCAGCCCTTGACGGTTGGAGTTTTTGATATGCCATTTTAATTTATTTTTTGTTTTGTTTATATGGAAACACGCGGTTAAGCGCATCTTTTCTTGCTTTGCATCCACAGTCTTTGCCTGTCACCTTGCTTACAGCTTCGGCGACTTTCTTTATTCCCGTAGCAGTAGTGATCTTCTCAATCGTATCTCCGAGTCCTTTACTTTTTTCCACGTTGCGCCATTTTTTGAAACTTAGTTTTGCCGTATTTCTTGCGACCTATAGAAGCAACAATGGCATCAGCCCTTTTGGAACTGATGCCTTGCTTCTTTTGTATTTTTTCTGATAGCTTACTAAACTTGCTCATCCTCAGATGGTTTTTCAGGCTCTATGCCTTCAACCCATCCTGCGAGGAATTTGAAGTCTTCGATGCCTTCAGTTGAAAAAGTAAATTGATAAAAATCAAAAGTTTCATCGAGTAGCTTCTTCATATCCTTCGCCATTGCCTTGATACCATCTTTAGTGAATTTGTATTCACCTTTTTCATTTAACTCTAACACACCATTTGATGCTGTGTAAGCGTGGTCAAGACGAATGTCTTCTCTCTTCTCGTTGTAATTTTCAAAAAGAGGTTTGATTTTCTCAGCGATCTTTTTAAGTTTCGCTTCTGTTTTGCTACCTTTTTCTGCAGGAGTCATATTTAGTGCACGCACTAAGTCTAATAACTCCGCATTTGTTCTGCTAACTTTTGTTGCCATTTGATTTGATTTTTAATTATTAAACAAATATACTAAACTTTAGAAACTCTTTTGCCCATTCCAACCCTACTCTTCTCAGCTTTTTTCGCTGCAAGCTTTGAGGGCGATATCTCGCTCCTCGTTTTTGGAGTTTTAGCAGACACTCGCTTTGTCGGACGGCAGTACTCATTTTTACCACCTGCCCCACAAGGTTTACCGCTTTTGGTATCTACCCACTTCTCAGATTGCCACCTCTTTAGTGATGTACCCGCCTCTGTTCTACGAACAGAGTTGGATGCCTTCCTGCACTTCGCAATAGCTTGAGAAGCTCTCGCAGACGGGAACACATCATAGGATGCTTTTACTTTTCTATAGCAGGCGTCTTTCATCAGTATTTCCCTTTTCTACTTTTAGGAGAACTCTGCTTAGAACCACCCGGTCCTGCCCATAGGTTCTTACACGCCCAATAGCGTGCCGACAACTTGTTTGTTGCCGAGCTACACTTATGGCGTGCTTTGAAAGAAGACCGTGCTGCTGCGCTGTAATTGTGCCCGTAGCCTTCGGCTCCGAAATGAATAAGCTTCTCTTGCCCGTTTGCACAGGCTTTCACCATTCGTTTCTTACCGGGACGATCTGAGGCAACAACACGGTTGCACTTCATCTTTGACTTGTTTGCCATTACTTCTTCTTTGCAGCTTTCTTCATAATAGCTTTCGCTACTTTCTTAGCAGCAGCCTTCTTTACTACCTTACCGGCAGCAACAGGAGCCTTAAGCATAGAAGAAGCAGGCAAGTTTGGTTTTGCTTTTTTCATCGCTTTTGATTTTTGTTGGTTAGTAATTATATCTTTTCCCTTAGTGACGATAACTCTTCCATCTTCAACATCAACTTTCATTGCTTCGCTTTTATCCTTAGCAACTTCGTTAATTAAATCTTTGATGATGGTAACTTCAGGCTTGTCCTCTTTTTCTTTCGCTCCAACAATGTGTTGAAGGATTCCAATGAGCGCCATTGAACTTGTTGCAACAAGACCAATCACAGCAGGCAGTACACTGCTCTCCAAAAACATAGAACTCACTACACCAATAAGCACAAGAAGTGTGATGTAGTTGATAGCGTTTTTTCCTAAATGCTTGGAAGCTATTTCTTTTGCCGACTCCATTGATTATCTTTGTTCACAAATATAATAAAATGAAATCAAATTTTGACGATTACTTGAAGTATTGGCGCGTAATCCGACAATATGTAAAAATCAAATACGATCTTTCACAGTCAGACCTTGATATGCTCCTGTTCCTTTACAGCGAGCAGTACTTCGGAAAAGATAAGTTTAGGGAGTTTGCAGAGATCGTTTCTTGGGATTCTCAACGATTTGACCGACTGCTAAGAGATGGATGGATTGAAAACTTTAGACCCCGTAAAGGTGGTGTCAAAGGACTATACGCCCTATCGTTCAAAGCCAAGCGGATGATTACCTCCATCTACAAAAAACTATCAGGAGAAGAAATCCCGATGACGGCTGAGAATAACCCAATGTTTAAAAAGAATGTAAAGTACTCAGATAAGGTTTACAGAAATATGATTAAGGCAATGAACGCCTCTATCAAACAGTCCAAGATTACAGGACAACTACAACATCACGTTCCTGAATGATGGTGAACTGCTCATCGTTAATGATCATCGTATAACTCTGCGCCTTGTCGTAGTACACTTCATCGCCGGAGGCAATGGAAAGGACCTCTGTGCCTGGGGTGATAACTCTCCCACGCTTATAGCGTAGTTGGTTGGTATCCTCTCCGGACAGGACAAGTCCGGAGGCTGTCTTTACCTCTTCATCAACATTAGAGATTACTATGTTCTTGCCGATTGCTCGCATTAGTTTCTTTTTTAGTTCCAAAATAGTATGAAAATATCATCAGTGTTAAAGTTTTAATTAAGTCAAACAGCTCAGCGTCTTGACTATCAGACAGTAACGGTACCTTAAAGGCTACAATCTTATCAACCACGTACACTCCAACAAGGGCTGTGAACACCAAAAGAATAAACTTTACGAGTATCTCCTTAGTGTCTTTGACAAAAATCTTATTGACAAAGTATAGGGCAGCAGCAATAAAGGCGATGGAGAGCACCACCGCAAAGATTGTCACCCATAAAACACCTGTACTAAACATTGTCTCTTTCTATTGGACTCCAATGCCCACACTTAGGGCATTCTAATAAATCACCGTGATACAACTCTATATGAAACTCAGTCCACTCAATCTTGCCGGCTTCAACCATAGCAAGCCACTTGTAGCTGCACTGATCACACTGCATCGGATATGCTACATTTTCAGTTCCTACGTTCATTTGGTTTCGTATAATCCTATCTGCATATCTGCATTCGAGGTTGAGTCAATAATCAGCTTAGCCTTCTCTAGCTCTTTAGCGCTCCATGAAATAAGCGCCTCAAGCATTTCAATCTTCTTCCACTTTGGAAGTGTGTGGTATGCGTTTGATATTTTGAATATCTCTTCGCCGGGTTTTATGTCTGTTGTCATTTGGTTTCGTATGAACGCGCCATTGTGATGATGGCGTTGGTTGAAAGAATGGTGGTCGCCACACTAACTGCGTTCTGAAGTGCACTGCGTGTCACCTTAAGTGGATCAATCACACCCATCTTAATCAGGTCTCCGATCTCACGGGTTTTCACATTCAGCCCTTGCCCCTCTTTGATATCAACAGTATAGTAGCTTTCAGCTACTAATCCTGCGTTTGTCAGGATCTGCTCAAGTGGGGCACGTAGTGCCTCACTGAGGATGGTTGCTGCCACGTCCTGCTCTTCGGAGACGACTTCGCCAATGAGATTATAGCATTGTATTTCATACAATGCTTTGCCCCCACCGGGAAGGATTCCCTCCTCAAGCGCTGAGCGCACCGCGTGCACGGCATCGTCAACCCTATCATAAAGCTCCTTCTGCTCAAGGTCAGTGTTTCCACCTACGTAGATAACACCAATACCACCCGTAAGGGAGGCAATGCGCTCGAGCAGGTGGTCTCTGTCAGCTTTCTTCTTGGCAGTACGATGCGCTTCCCAAAGCTGCTGAACCCTTTCTTGAATCTTGACTTCGTCAATCTTCAAGTTACTCTTCAGAATCACTGTGCGGTCCCTACCAACCACCACCTTAGCAGCGTGTCCTAAGTCAGCGTATGTAATTTTACTTAGGTCATCGCCCGTTTTTTCTGAGAAATATGTAGCCCCAACACTGACCGCAAGGTCCTGCATCAGCTCGTGCTGCTTATACCCAAAGCTCGGAGGCTGCACCGCACATAGCTTCAGGTTGTTCTTCATTACGTTAGCCGCTAACGTGTTTACCACGTTTACGTGGCAGTTTGCCACAATAAGCAACTTCTTACCCTCTTGGATAATTGGCTTCAACACATTCTCAATCTGCAGAATGTTCCCAATCTCAACGTCAGCCACAAGCACCATCACGTCCTCAAACACACATTCGTCCCTTCCTTGGTCGTTTATAAAAAGTGGGCTCATATACCCCCTGTCAATTTTTAAGCCCTTGGTGGTCTCCGCATACGTGTCTGAGCTCTGACTACGCTCTACGGTAACAATACCGCTACGCCCCACATCCTTATACACCTCCGCAATAATCCGACCAATATCACGATCATTGTTGGCTGAAATGGAAGCAATGTCTACAAGCATACTGTTGGAAACCTTCTTACTGCGCCTGCGCAGCTTATCCACCACCTTTGTGGATATGTCCACCATCTGTCTGAGTACCTCCGTCCTGTTATGATGCGGCTTGATGTGAGCAATGCCACCCTCCACGAGCGCCTCGGTTAAGACAATAGCCGTAGTCGTACCATCGCCTGCTAATGAAGCCGTCCGCTCAGAC
>Ga0315901_10003843_pt1 | contig 19110 bp, 2 predicted proteins | sample LakEriMetagenome_10_FD_203761 | JGI IMG/M metagenome (GOLD analysis project Ga0315901, IMG submission 203761) | Freshwater fungal communities from buoy surface, Lake Erie, Ohio, United States - Buoy 2 MA116 | ecosystem: Environmental > Aquatic > Freshwater > Lake | place: USA: Lake Erie, Ohio... | reverse complement strand
CCTATGCTTTTTGATGTAGGTGCTAATGCTTTAGTAAACCTTACAAGTAAAGCTGTAACTGATATGGTTAAAGCTATTAGAGAACCTGAACCAGAATTAAGACCTACAAAACCTAATACAGGTTTTATGATGGGTTATGGTGGTATGGTAGATGAGTATGGAACTGGTGGAACTATACATATTAAACCTTCTAAAAGAGGTACATTTACAGCAGCTGCTAAAAAAAGAGGAATGGGAGTGCAAGAATTTGCATCTAAGGTATTAGCTAACAAAGATAATTATTCAAGTGCTATGGTTAAAAAAGCTAACTTTGCAAAAAATGCAGCAGGATGGAAACATGCTTATGGTGGTATGATTGACCCATCAATGTATATGCAACAAATGATGTATGGTTCTTATGCACAAGGTGGACAAGTACCTCAAAACATTCCTGTTGAAGTAGAAGGACAAGAGATGTATGAAATGCCTAATGGACAAATGGGAGAATTTGAAGGACCAAGTCATGAAAATGGAGGAATACCTGTTGCATTACCTGAAGGTACTAAAGTATATTCTGATAGACTTAAAGTAAATGGTAAGACTATGGCTGACAGAAAAGATAAAAGAGAAAGAAATATTGCTAAACTTGAAAAGCTATTAGGCAAATCTCCACATGATAAGTTTTTAAGACAATCATTGGAAAGACAAAAAGAAACTGCTGCATTAGAAGAGCAGAGTGATATGGCTATGCAAGAACAAGCTAATCAACAACAAGCTCAGGCTCAACAAGCAGAACAGGTTATGATGCAAGAACAAGCAATGGCTGGGTTAATGCAAGACCCTGCTATGATGCAACAAATGGGAATGATGATGTATGGTGGTAAACTTAATAATGGTACTCCTCCTTATGGATTAGTTAATCCATTTATTCCTGAGTATACTGCTCCTCAAACAGGTGCTTATCCTCAAATGACTGATGCAAATTATGCACAAATGTTGAATGAAAAAAATTATCAACATCCTTATAAATATACACCTTCAAGTGATAAAAATTTAAATCATGATATGTATTCTGGATATGGTAAATATCCATCTTATATTTATAGAAATACTTATGATGAAAAAGGTGATAATAATCAATGGAGTTATTTTAATCCAGCAGGAAAAGGAACTGATTGGGTTAATATTGACTCTAAACATCCTGCGTTTAATGAATTAGAAACTAATTTGTCAAGTGATTATCAAAAATATTGGATAGATAGAGAATACCCTAATGAATATCCTAATATTGAACCTAGTGCTGAAATGTATTTATTTAGCCAACCTTTGCGACCTAAAAATATAATTCCTAAAATAGAATCTGAAATAAATTTAAATACTAAAACTCCTACAACAGAACCTGAAAAAGTATCAACTACTATTAAAACAAGTACACCTTATAATCCAAACAAAACAATTACTGTACCAGATGAAAGTTCAGATTTATTTCAAAAAGTAAATTTAGGTGGTTTTGGATTTCAAAAAGATAAAAAAAGATATATGCAACAAGGAACTCCAATTGAAGAAATGGATAACCTTATAAAAATAAATGGGCAATGGGTAGAAAATCCTTATGATTCTCCAGGTGTTAATCCTTATGATGTAATGAATAATGTAATGGGAAATACATTTGGAAATATTGCTCTTTCAAAAGACCCATATATTAATACTAAAGGTGGAATGATTCCTAATCCATTATACAATGAAGTGATTGGTAATAAAATGTTATCTGAAGAAAAAGGAAAAAAACCTAATAAGTTTATGAACTTTTTAAATAAAGCAGTAGATGAAACAGGTGATTTTTTTAGTGGATTATTTGATAAGAATGGTAAACCTAAAAAAGATAAAGGTACTAAATCAGATAAAACTAAATCAGGTGAAGATTTAGATTTTACTCGTGGTGACTTAATGGGATTAGCAGGTAATCTATTTGGTGGTGTTGGACCAATGATGGGTACATTTCTTAATAGAATGGAAACTCCTAAGAATGTAAATTTCTTTAGAGAGTATGGTGCTGAAGGATTAAGAGCTATGCAAGAAGCTCAAGCACTTGCTGCTATTAATAGAGATAAACAATTAGGAGATATTAAACTAGGAGAAGAAGCATCAAGACAAAGAGGTAGAAATTCTGCAAGAGGTGTTAATACTTTAAGAGCAATGGATATTGCTGCTGATATGGGAGCTAACCAAGCACAGAATCAAGCTTACAATATGTATGCTCAACAAATGGCACAGATGTTAGGTCAAAAAGCACAAATGGAAAATCAACAAGACCAAATGGTAATGCAAGGTGAGTACAATAGAGATTTGGCTGATAGACAAGACATTGACCAATTCTATACTAATCTTTCACAAAATCTTGCATCTCAATCTGAACTAATGCAGAAAACAGGTAGAGATTTAAATACTGCACAATACAATAAAATGTTGTTGAATATGTCACCAATGTTTTCTAAATATGGTATTGGTGTATCAATGAGAAATGGTGAAGTAGTTTTTACTCATAATGGTAAAACTCTTAGTGAAAGAGAAAAAGAATTATTAATAGAAAAAGTAAACAAAGAAGAAGCTGCAAAAAATAAAGTACAAACTCCAGTTACAACTACTAACCCTACTACATTTAATTCTTTTGGAATTAATCCATATTTTAATCCTACTTTTACAGATATAAATTTACCAAGTGTAACTGACCAATCATTTATTAAAGCAACAACTAAAAGAAGGTAAATAATCATGGGAAGATTTTATAAAACATCAAAACCTGAAATGATTGATTTCATGTTTAAATTACCTGAGCAAGCAATAATGACTGCTGTTAAAGGTGCTGATGCTCAACTTGAAGGACAAGAAGCTTACTTAACTGATTTACAAAAACAGTTAAAGACTGCTGCATTAGACCCTGATGAAGCAAAGAGAAAAGCAAGAGTAGCTGAACTTGAAAAAAAGATTAGTGAACATTCTTTAAAGATTTGGGAAAATCCTTTAGCTGCAATTAAAGAACAAAAAGGTATTAGAGATTTAGGTCAAGAAATTTTTAAAGATTTGACCGAAGGAGAATTGTATGCATATAATACTAATGCAGCAATAAGAAAAGAATTTGAAAAAAAAGCAATTGAAGATGCAACAGGTAAGGATGGTAGATTAAATGTTGACCAAGTTAAAAATGCAATGAGAGCTTATGATTTACAATATGAGCTTAATAAAGGTGCACAGTTTAATAAAGAAACAGGTAAGTTTAATCCTTATGGTACTGAGTTATTGTATGACTATATGGATAATTCTGAGTATGCTAAAAAGACTGCTGAAAATTGGGAACCAACTACTACAGAAAATTGGAAAAAAACAAAAGAAGGAGCTTATTGGAAAACAGAAATGACAAAAACTGAAATCTTAGGATTAAATGATTTGACTATGGGTATATTAAATACCATGACACTTGATGAAAAAGTAACTCAACCACTAGTACAAGGAATACAACATCAAGCACAAATTAAAGCAATTGAAGAAATAAAAAGAACAGGAGGTGATTATAAGGCATTATATGACCAGTATTTTGATAAGTTATATCAACAAGAGTTTGGAGAAATAGACCCTGATACAGGACAACTTGCATTAAAACCAGTAATAGACCCTGCTACAAATCAACAAGCAATAGACCCTATTACAAAAAAACCTATAACTGAATTTAAAAATCCTGGTAACTTATATAGAATTGCTAAAGCAGCAGCAGATAAAAAAGATAAGAATAACATTACTACAAAAGAAGATTATGATGCAGACCCATTTGATTTACAAGCAGCAGGTAAAGCATTAGAATTAGCAAATGCTAGAGCATTAGAAGCTGATAAAATGAAAAAAGTATGGGATAGTGATAACAATTCATTTGAAGGAAAAAGTTTTGCTGGTAAAACTGTTGAAGAAGTAGAAGCTAATTTTACAACTTTAGAAAATAAATTAAATACAGATGCTGAAAATTATAAAACAAGATTACTTACAATTTTAAGTAAAGACAAAACTCAAACAGAAATAACAGCTATTAAAAACCAATTAGATGCATATTTTAAACCTGACAAAATTGACTTTACAGGATTAAAATCATTTGTAGGTACTAAAGTACTAAATCAAGACCCTAATCTTACTACTGTAGATGAGTTTGAAAAAAATTATAATAAAGCTAAAACAGATTTAGAGAATCAAAAAACTGTTTATAATGCATTATATGAAGAAGCTGAAGAAAACTTAAGTTCAGTTAGTAAAAATCTTGTTTCAATTCAAAATAGCTTAATTAGTATGGCTAAAAAAGAAATTGAAAAAAAGAAAGAAGAAATGAGTGCATCTTCTTCTCAAGATAGAAAAGATTCTTTGGCAGCAGAAATAGTATACCTTGAAAAGCAAATTGCTTATTCTGAAGCAAATAAGAAAAAAATAATAGGTGCAAATTTAAATCTTGACCCCAAAGTAAAAGGAAATAAAAATACAATAGCAAGAAGTTCTTTACAAACTTCTGGTGAATTATATAGGTCTTGGGGAGCTACTGATGAAGAAGCAAATACAGTTCAAAAAGCACTTGATGATTTAGGAACTAGAGAAATTTTTGATATATTAGGTGGTGCTACAAATACAAAAACAAGAAGTTCAGATAATACAAGTATGACTACTTTTAGTGGTACTACACTTGCTAATTATTTTAGAGATAAAGATACATACTCTACTACTTATGATGATGCTGGAAATATAACAGTTGTAAATAAAAAAGAAAATAATAAGATAGTCTTTGAAGGAAAAATAGGAAAGTATCAAATTGCTGTTGATGATTTTGAAGAAGTTGGAGCTAACTCAATTAGTACAACAATTTTAGGAAAAGATGAAAAAGGAAATACTGTAAGTTATGATTTATATATTCCAAGTAACGAATTAAGAAATACTGATGTTAATAAAATACAACAAAAATTTAAAGCAGAACAAGAGTTTACTGCTTTTCAAAGAGATGCAGAAGCCTCAATTCAAAACATTGATAATTTTAAAGGAATGATAAAATATAATGATGAAATATATATTGCACCTAATGGTAAAGGTAAAGGTAAAGCAGTATGGTATTTTTTAACTAGTGACCCTAATAAACCTGAAATAGCTGAAACTTCAGACCAAGCATTAAGATTATTTAAAAAATATACTCAATAAATATATGGCAAACGGAGATGATAAAGTTGTAAATCAAAATACAGAACCTGTAAATACAACAACTAATGTTCCATCTAAAAATATAATTACTACTAAAAGTGGTAAAGTAATTGACCTTAATGAAGTGTTTACTGAAAGTAAACAAAGAAAAGAACAAGGTATAGATATAGAAAATACAAATTTAACTGGTAGGTCAATAGGGGGAACATCTTGGTCAGCAGAAGCAATAGATAAGTTACAATCTTATGAGCAAACTTATGAAAGTTTAAGAAAAAATGCTGTAGAACAACAATATGATGGTGTAATAAGTACAGGACTTAAAGTAGCTAGTTCATTTTATACTAATGTTGCAGCAGGTTTATGGGACACAGTTGGTGTAATAATTGACCCTGCTGATATAAGACTTCCAACAATAGGTGGGGGAGTAGATTTTGTTACAAGTTTATTTGGTGCAGAAACTAATATTGGTGATTATAGTAAATATGTAGAACCAACATTTTTTAGTAATGAAGTATTTAAATTTTTAGATAACTATACTATATTTGGTGATGGAGATGAGTTTGGTAACATTGCCACAAGAAGAGCATCATTTGTAAGAGAATGGGATAGAGCAGTAAATACTGTTAAATATGAAAATGAAAATTTTAATTGGGTAAGTACTATTGCTAATTATGGTCCACAAATATTTGGTAGTGTTGGTTCTGTGCTTTTAAGTGGAGGTGCTGTAGGAACTGCAGCCAAAGGAATTTCTGCTTTTGGTGGTGGATTAAGAGGATTAACTGCTATTCAACAAGCAGTTAGAGCTGAAGCAGCAGCAGGTACTTTATTAGGTAAAGCAAAACAAGCATTAAATACTTTAGGTGGAGCATTTCTAATGACTGAATCTACAGGATTTTCTATTGCTCAAGAAGTATATAATGAATCATATCAAAATAAACTTTTTAGTTTAGCTCCTCAATTAGAAACAGCAGCTCAATCAGCTTATGAACAAACAAAACAAAAATTATTAAATGAAGGTTCATGGGCAGGAGATGCAGAAGCAGCAGCATTAAAAGCAAAGAAAGATTATATTAGAAAGTTTGCAAATGAAAATCCTGAATATCATTCATCAGCAAGTAAAACTGCAGGTAAAGGAGCAGAGGTTGCAATTAAAGCAATGACTCCTGCTTTTCTTTTAAACCTTACAATGTCTTCTGCATTTGTAAAAACATTTATAGGAGAACCAATAAAAAAATCAGTAACTAGAGGGTTAATAAAAAAATCTCCATTTAATAAAAGAGCAATGCTTTTTGAAGGTGGACAAGAGTATATAGAAGAATGGGGAATTGAAAGTTTAGCTGAAGATGTGGGTAAAGCAGCAGGTGCTGGTTTAGATTATACTATTAGTGATGCGTGGAATACATTAAGTAATTGGGAAAATATTGTTGGGGGAATTACAGGGTTTGGTGTTGGTACTGGAATAAAAGGAGGTTTAGATTTTTATAAAAGAGGTGAGCATAAAAAAAATTATGATGAGCAACAAGCTTTTATTAAAGAATGGAATAAAATAGGTGCATCTATTGGACAACCTGATATAGTAGAACAACTTACTGCCCCAATACAAAGTGCACAAAAAGTAAATGAAATATTACAAGAAGTAAATAAACTTGAAGCTGAAGGCAAAACTGATGAAGCAAAAGCAGCAAGTAAAAAGATACTTGCTATTCAAGCTTTTGATGCATATAAATCAGGCACTACTAAAGTACTTATTGATAATTGGCAAAAAATAGCTGATGATTCAACATTAAAACCTGAAGTAAGAAATGCTGCTAAAATAGCAATCCAAGAAATCATTGGTATGGAAAATGATTTTAATGAAGCAATAAAATATGAAAACAGTAGTCATGTATTTAAAAATAGAATTAATCAAAGACAAGATACTAAATTAGCACAAGAATTAAAAAATAAAATTGCTGAGAAAAAGATTGAAGCTCAAAGTGAAGTAGCACTTTTAAAACAAGCAGGTAAGCTTGATTTAAGTTATGATGAAATTATTGAGCAAACTAAAGAAATAGAATGGAATAAAGATGGTACAATAAAAGAAGTTGTTACTCCAGCTATAACAGAAAAAAAAGAAATAGAATTAGAACTTACTCCTAAAGGATATGTAAGTACTGTTGAAGGAGTAAATGCTTCTAAACAATTAGAACAAATTAAAAATCAAGTTAAACCATATCAAGAATTTTTAGATTTAAATGAACAACTTGAAGCAACAGAAATAAGAATAGCAGAAGCAAATGCAGCTTATGCTGACATGACTTCTAAAGAAAATCAAAAGAATTTAAAGTATCAAAATATGATACTTCAAGAATATAAATCTATAGAAAAAGATTTAGTTGAATCTTTTGGTACTGATAAATATATGAATGAAGTAGATTCAAAAATACTCAATCATTATAAAAATAAAATGGATCCAAAAGCTTTTGAATTATTTAGACAAAAGACTTTTGTAAATAAAAATAATAGAGAAAGAGCTGTTAGAGAATTAGCAGAAAAAGCACAATTAGAAGAAGGATTAAAAAGTGATGAACAAGCAAGGCAAGAAACAGAAGAAGTTGAAAAAGAAATTCCTTTTGCTAATATCCCTAAAGAAACTAAAATAGAATTAGTTGCAAATAAACTAATTCAAGGAATACCTTTATCTGCTGAAGAAGAAAGATTTAAAAACTCTAACTCTATTAAAGTAGAAAATAAAAGAATTGAACTTGAAAAAATAAAAGCTAATGACCAAACTTCAGATGTTGTTACTCCTGAAACAGCAAATGAAGAAGGTACAGTAACTGATGAAAAAACACAAATTGCTGGAAATATAAATAACATTATTGAGTCAGAACCTGAACCTCAAATTCCTCTAGTAGGTACTAAGTCTAAACTTGATACTCTTATTGATAAACATAATCCTAATCTTAATGAACAACAAAAAGCAACATTAGAAAAAGAACTTAACAAAGAAAAACCTAATGAGAATCTTATTGCAAGTTTGTTAAAAGTTAAAAAACCTGTAGCTCAAGAAATAATAACTCAGTATAAATTAAATGAAGAAGCTGTTGAATCTAATACTGATGCTGACTTAATTAATTTTACTAATGATATTAAACAACAAATAGATGCATCAGGTCAGAACTCAATAAACTTTGACCTTGAAACTGAAGAAGTTGTAGATGAATTTGGTAATGTTGTAGATGAAGTATTAACTGAAAAAGCTAAAGCACAATTAGAATTAATTAAAAGACTACAAGGTTCAAACAATACTGATTTAGTTGTAATTCCAAACAAGTCAATTCCAAATAGATATAAGTTTGCAATACCATTAAGTAATGACCCTAAAGAAGATAGTGATGCTTATGTAGAAGATGACCTTAAAAGTTTTGACCCTAAAGAAATAAGTGATAGACTTAGTCCTGAAGCAAAGAATCAACTTAAAGAACAAGTGGGTGATTATATAATTGCACTTGAAGAAGAACTTGGTTCTGAACCTACTTTTGAAAAGTTTATCAGAGATTATATTGTAAATTCAAGTAAAGAGCAAGCAAAAATATTGTTTGATACATTAGCTCTTGGGTGGGAATTAAATGGAATGCCTATTGAAAATTACAAAGAAGTATATGATAAAGTATTTAAAAGTAGAAAAGAAATAGCAAACTCATTAATGCAGTTTGCTGAAGAACAACAACTTGTAGAAAAAGAATTTAAAGAACAAGTTAATAAATCAAACTTAGAAAATAACACAAGTAAGAAACCTGTTGAAACTGCATCTGGTGATACAGTATTTGTACCTATACCTCTTCTTGGTGATGCAGTATTTAGATTAGGTTATAACTCTACTAATCTTTCAGCAAGATTTACAAAGGTAACAACTGAAGAAGGAGAAATAGTAACATTAATTGAAACATTTGAAGAAGAAGATATTGATAATATTGATAAGTTTAAAGACTTATTAAGAAGAGATAAGTTTAAACCTGGTACTCAATTATCTGTACAATTAGGTGTAAACAATTTAAACACTATACTTATTAAAGATAGAGATGAAAATGGACAAGTTCTTTTTGATGAAAATGGTAAACCTAAACTTATTCAATTTGGAGAATGGGTAAAAAGAAATGTAGAAAAAGAAGGAATGAATTTTTTAAATTCTCAAGCATATTATGATGCTGCTCCTCTTACTGTTAAACATCCTGATGGAAGTCCTATTGCTTATATTCACGATGTAACTAAAATAAGTACAGATAATAGTTTAAATGCTGAACAAAAAACAAAACAAATTGCTGACCTTAGAGCTTTAAGAAAGTATCTTATAGATACTGAAAAGAAAGGTGGTACTCCAAAAATTGAAATAACAAGTAAGACTGCTGGGATGATTAAAAAATATCCTAACAACCAAACTAAAAGAATTAGAAGTATAGATAAAAATGCTGTACTTGTTAAGGGTATTGTAGATAATAATAATCAAGTAAGTCATGTATATGTAAGTAATGGAAGCAAAAGTGTTATAATGCCTATTGCAGAATTTTATATTAAATTTAAAATTAAAAATGCTAATGAAGATGGAATACAAAAAGCATTAAAATTAGGAGCAACTTTAGATGTAAGAGCTTGGTCAGAAGATGGAGGTCATCAAATATACAATACTAAGTTTCCTACATTAAGTGAAGAGTTAGTAGAGTCAATAATGAATGCTCTCTCATTAGGTTTAGATAAAGAAACAAAGAGAACATTAGAATCTAATTTAAAAGCTCAATTTAATAATGAAAATATAGATAATTTTATAACTAAATTTATAAGATTAAATAATCCTAAAAATGTAGAAAATGGAAAACCATATATTGAAATAAAGAATTTTAATGTAAGTGATTATAAAGCAAAAATATTATTTGGGGTTAAAGGTGGGGAAGAATTTGTAATTGAAAGTCAAGAAGATTTTAATAAACATAAAGATAAACTTGCAAAGTTTTTATCTGAACAAAGATTAAATACAAAAAACAAACTTATAAATCCTTCATTAGATTCTAATGAACTTAAAATGGGATTGGTAGATGAAGATGGGTCTATTATAGATTCTCCTTTTTTTAATTATTTTGAACACTCAATGAAAGATACAGAAACTGATGTTGTATTAGAAAACATTGGTACTGCTGAAAATCCTCATTTTATTACAAGGTTTCAACCTAACATTGAATTTAAACCAGTAGAGTCACCCAATAGAAATTCAAATAATTATAGTAGTCCTAAACCTGAAACTAAAGAAGAGAATAAACAACTCAGTAATCTTGTTGCTAATACATTTACAGATGAACAGTTAGCAAAAGAAATACCTAATCTTGAAGCTCAAGGATTTCAATTCATTGGTAATACTTTAGAAGAAAAAGTAGCAGATGCTAAAAAATTATTATCTGAAAATAGTAATGAGTCTACTGAACTTGCTAAACAATTAGATGATAATCTTAAAGAAAAACTTGAGCAAAAAACTGAAGAAACACAAACACCTTTAGAAGGATTTGAAGAATTTTTTAATATATTTGCAGAGTCTTCAAATGTAGATGAAGCTATCCAAAAGCTTATAGATAATAAAACAATTACTAAAGATTGTAAATAAACATTAACATGATTTGTACTATCACTTATAATGGTAAAGAATATTCTGAACAGGAATTTAAAAGATTAGTAGAAGCATCATTTAATAATTATAAGGCAGCTCAAACAGAACAAAATTCTATTGAAGCTTATAATATTGTAATGAAACAAGCTGATGCTTTACTTGGATTCTTAAATCAATATAATGTTCAATTAGATGAAGATGAAAAATCTTTTGAACCAAAAGAGATAAGTGAAGAAAGTAGAAATGAAATTACTAAACAGTTAATGAAAATTGCTGGATTAGATAATAATCATTTTAATTACTTTGCTAATTATGTATCTGAAACTGCTGCAAAAAGTTTTAATGTAAATGCAGAATCAATAACAAATGAAGGAACTCTTAAGGCTTCTATGAAAGAAGAACTTGAAAGTATGTTAGATGGTTATGAAGCTACTCTTGATAAACTTGCAGAAAAATTAAATTTAATTGGTAAACCTGATGATAAAGTAGTTCAACTTAATCTTAAGAAAATTCAAGTAGCTAAAGAAAAAATAAAATTAGTTAAAGATAATTTTGATATGATTGCTGATGTAGGATTACAGAAGCTATATAAATTTGCTAATATTAAAGTTAACACTATAACTAATGAAGATGGTACTACTGAAACAAAAGTAGAAGAAGCAGATGATACTTCTAAAATAGCAGATATGGAAGAAGAATCATCAGAAGATAGTATTACAGATTTTGAAGAAACAAATAGTGAAAGAGATGAAAATTATTCTCAAACATCTTTAGAAAAAAATCCAAAGAATTCAGTTAGAAAAGAACTAAGAATGTTGATGAGAGGTATTCCTCTTACAGATAAGGATGGTAATCCTATGAATACTGTAATGGGTATTCCTGCATTTGTAGAATTTGATACTGTGTTTGATACTGTTATTGCATTGATGGCTGATAAGTCATTTACTTTTGATGAAGCTGTAGCTCACTTAAGAGAGAATGCTGATGTAAGACCTTGGATGAATGAATTTGTAAATAGGTTAGAAAAAGCTAATGGTCAAGTTAAAAATCAGTTCTTACATGTAATGGGTAATCATGCACTAACAATGCATTTTGTACAATACTCATTTGATAAAGATGGTAATCTTACTGCAAAAGTAATGAATACTAATTCAGCAGAACTTAGAAGAAAAACTTTATCTAATTGGAGAAATGAATTTTTAGGTACTGACTTAGTAGATGCTGATGCTGAAACAGGACAATACTTTGCAAATAAAAATGAAGCATTAAGATTGTTAGAAGAACACCAGTCTTGGTTTGATAATTCACCTGAAGATTTAAAATCATCAGCTACAAGAAGTCTTTTAGATTTACAAAAAAAAGTAATAAGTGAAGATAAAGATTTAGAAGTAAAAGATGGAAAAACAATTAAAACATTAGGTCTTAATCCTGATGATTTTAAAGAAGGAGAAGTAAAAAAATATTCAGTCAATAATAAGATTGAAGATAGTTATGATACTAAAGAATTAAGAGTTGAAAAAATAAATGGTAAATTAAAATATACACTTGGTAAACCTACAACTCCTGCTATTAGTAGAGCATTAAAAGTTAAAAATATTCCAATAGAAGGTAAGAATGTTCCTATTATGGAATACTCAAACATGAGTATTGATGAACAAGCTGAAGCAGTTGACACAGTATTAACTTGGTTAGAATCATTTGGTATTGATATGCATCCTAATGCAATACATAGAATACTTAGTGGTCAATACTATGTAGATAAAAATACAAAACTTACTCCTGATAAATTTTTTGCAAGTACAGATAAAGCTCATCAACCCATTGGTATTCTTGCTAACTGGTTAAAAACTGTTGTTAATAGTGACAGTATGATTATACCAACTGAACTTGAAGGTAATCATCCATTTAGAGATAATGCAATTGAAAATGGTTTAGCTAGGTTTCAAGCTAAATATGTAGAAAATGTAGCTACAAGTTCATTTAGGTCAGGTAAAAAATCTATTTATGGTTATACTGCATACAAGTATGTTACTGATAGATTTGTAGATTTAAAAACTAATGCTGGAGATATTAGAGAACAATTAGGTAGTCTTGCATTTTCTAAACACGCAGCATGGTTACAATGGTTAGATAATAGTGCATTACCTAATGCATTTAGTATTTCACACTTAGATTTAAATGCTTTAAAAGAAGCAGGTAAAAAAATATTTAAAGATAATGGTATTACTACTTTAGCAGATGCTGACCATGAACTTGTTAAGTTAGCAATGTTTATGGACATGAAACAAGGTAGTACTAAAGTAACTCATAGGGTTGATAATGTAGAGTTTCCAATGAGAATAGCATCTATGTTATTTCCAACTATGTCAGATAAGTCAACTATGGTTACTGTAAAAGCACCAATGTTTAAGTTAAATGATATATCTTATTATACTTATAACGAAGAAACAAAAACACTTGAAGCTAAACCTGAAGTATTAAGATTATTATTTAATCAATTAGTATTACCTGAAATAGAAAGAATTGTTGATTCTAATGGAAATAAAAAAACAAAAACACCTAAAACTACTAATATAAAAGGTTATGATAAAGGTAAAAAAATGTTAATGTTTTTACCCAAGCTTAATGATTTAAAAGTTAGTTATAAATTAAATGATGGCACTATGTGGGAAGGTAGTTTAAACTCTCTTTTAAACTCAAGTACCTTTACTATAGATAAACTTAATGATGAACTTAAACTTCAAATATATCCTGAAATAAACAAGTATCTTAATGAACTTGTAAATAATAAAATGAAAGTATGGAAAGATAATGAGTTAGCCACAATAGATGAAAGTGGTGAATTAAAACTTAAATTTTTTGATACTGCTTATGTTACAGATACTGACAAAAAGAATGAATTAACAAATGATACTAAATTAAATGTAATTGCATTTGATTATGTTATCAATCAAATGATTGGTAATGCTAATGCTTATATGACTATCATTGGTGACCCTGCTTTATATTATAAAGCTGACTCTAAAGAAAGTTATACTAAACAATCAGAAGAAACTTTTATCAATGTAGGTAAAAGGTTAGCAGCTATGATAGCTCCTGGTTCTAAATTAGCAGAATCTAAAAATGAAACTTATCATCAAGTCTTTTTAGCAGATAGAGTTTCTGTTTCTCAAAACATTGGATTCCTTACTAAAGTATTAGATGGTAAAGAGTTTGATGCTGATGGGTATAGTAGAATAATGAGTATTGAAAATCCAGATGAAAAACAAATACAGTATGATAAGTTTATGGAACAATATCCTAAATCAGCAGGATATTTTGATATAGAATCTACTGATGCTCAAGAGTATACTACATGGCAAGAACACTTACATGTACTTAAACAAATGGGTAAAACTTCTGATAAAGTACTTTCACTTACAGATGAAGATTTAAAAGAAGCTGAAAAAATATTTACTGAAAATATTCCTTTTGAAAAAATGACTGATGCTCAAAAAGAAATTTTTGCTAAAGTGCTTCAACCTATTAAGCCTGTATATACTGGTCAAATATATGATAAAGAACAAGGAGTAATGAGAATGATGTATATTAAATCATCTTCATTTCCTCTTATTCCTCAAATGACAGCAGGTACTGAATTAGATAAACTTAGAATAGCATTACAGGATTTTCAAAAAGGTGGATTTGTAAGAGCATCATATCAAACTGCAAATAAAGTAGGAGCATTAAGTGCTCCATTAAAAATGTTTGATAGTACAGGTAAAATTAAAAACATAACACAAAAAGAACTTGAAAGTGCATCATTAGTTTTAAATAGAAAAGATTTTAAGATACAACAAGATGTACCATTTAAATCAGGTAAAAGAACTGAGGACACAACTACTTTAGGTTCTCAGCTTACTAAAGTTTTATTTGGTAATGGTATGATGGATGAGTCTGGATTTATAATGGATGGTACATCTTACTCAGGTAAAAAACTTCAAGAGATATATAATAAAACATTTATAGAACTTTACAATTTAAAGAAACAAAAACTATATAGTGAATTAGGTATTGATGAAAAAACTAATCAACCTATTGATGTAAAAGAAACTGCACTTAAACTTCAAAAACTTTTAAGAGAAGAAGCATTAGATAGAGGTTGGTCTAAACAAGATATAGATGGATTAGAAATAGAATTTGTCTATGGTAATGATGGAACAATAGTAGATTATAAGTTTAAACTTCCTTTATGGATGAGTGCTAATTCAAATAGAATTGAAGCACTATTTAATGCTGTTGTAAATAACAGACTTGTTAAAGTAAAATTACCTGGTAATGCTTATGTTGCAGGTTCTGAAGAAGGATTTAAAATTCAAAATGATTTTACAGGTATAGACAAAAGTCAAATAGTTTGGTTGAATAATGAATTCAATGGAGAACTACAAGCAGCTAATTATGATGAAAAAAATAATCTTAAATCAGCTCAAATATTAGTTGCATCTAAGTTTAGGGATAATGATGGTAAGTTAATTGATTTATTAGAACTAGATAAAGATGGAAAAAATTATAAGTATGTAATTAAAACTGACAAAGGATTTCAACTAAATGAAAAAATGTTTGACAAACAATTGTTAGACATGATTACATTTAGGATTCCTACATCAGGTCACATGTCAGGTTCTAAGGTTACTATTGCAGGATTTCTTCCAGCTCAAAATGGTGATTTAATTATTACCCCTAAGAACTTTACTAAACAAATGGGTCAAGACTTTGACGTTGATAAACTAAGTAGTTATCAATTATGGCATACCCAAGATGAAGATGGTAAATTTAGACCTATTAAAGCAGGAGATAAGGTATCAAACATCAAAGAAAAACTTCTTCAAAATAAGCTTGTTAATATACACTTAGCTGTATTTGGTAATAGTAGACCTTCTGTACAAAAGAAAATTAATACTATATTATCAACAGATTATGCTGAAGACCAAGCAAAAATGATTGATGATGTTAATTCAAGTACTAATGAATATTTTACCCCATTGTCTGATGAATATCAGAAACAAAAAATGGCATTAGGTGCAAGTGGTAAAATAGGTACAGGTGCATACTCATTAGATGTTACTTCTCATTCATTATTTGAACAAGCTAAAGCTAATGGTAAACAATTAGAGTTAATGAACAATGGATTTCCTTTTAAAATGTCATTTGGTTCAATTAGCACTAATGGTAAATTAGGAGAAGCTAATGCTAAAGTTGTATCTAAAAAAGATTATTTTATTGCAAGATTAAATGATTTAAATGGAAATGATACTGTATTAGATAATCTTACTGAATTACTTAAAAGTGATGAAGCAACAGGACTTCAAGTATTTGAAGGACAAACAGAAAACTATCCTGAATTAAAACAAATACTTAATGATTATAATAATCTTCAAAGACCTATTGCAGAAGTGTTATCTGAAAGACAAAACATTGCAGTAGATAATGAGAAGTTACAAGTAATGGGTAAAGTAAATCTTAACTCATATACAATGGATGTAGATAAAGTATTGTGTATGTTAGGATTTGATAAAGGAGAAGATGGTAATTCTATATCATTCCTTTTCTTATCTCAACCAATCATTAAAGATTATGTAGTTGAAATGAGTAAAGCTACTTCTAACATAAAAGGTTATAATCCAAATGCAGAAGCTGAAGTAATACAAAAACTTTATGAAAAGTATTTTGAACCAAATACATTAAAAATATTAGGAGATGCACCAGATGCTTATGAGTTTGATAGTGAGTATGGTAGTAAACTCACTACATCTGAAATGTATAATGAGTTAGTTAAAAAATCAACAAAGGATAAAACTAATAATCATTTACAAATTATAGCATTAAATAGATTTTTAATGCTTAAACAATATGGATTAGCATTAAGAAGTGTACAGGGTGCAATTAATACAGACTCTAAAGGATTAGGTAAATCAATTCCTGAAATAGGAGAAAAGATTAAAACTGTAACAGCATTAGTAAGTAATGACTCTATTAGAAATGCTGACCAATTAATAGGTGATTATTTAATGACTGACAATTTAACTAAAAAAGAATATGATGAAAAAATAAAAGAAGGATTTATTCCTATTACAAATCAGTTAATGATTAAACCTACAACATCAATTGGTGCTGTATCTTTAAATGCATTAGTTACTGCTAATAACTTATGGGAAAAACATTTTCCATACAATAAAGATTCTATTAATAAAGCTATAACTGAAGTAATGGAATTAGTAAGTAAGAGTGAAGCAAGTGAAGCTAAAAAAGCTGAGAAGCAACACATGGTACTTAAAGAAATTAAGAAGTATTTTAATGCAGTAATGACTCAGAAAAATCTTATTAAATCAGGAACAGCTACTGAAGAAAGATATAGATTAATGTATGATGATAAAAAAGCTGGTAAAGTATCTTTGGCAAAATATTTATCTGATGTAGCAAATAAATTTCCTCAACTTAAAAGTAATAAACTCATACAAAGATTTGCCTATGATATTGATTATACTGGCAAACCATCTATGATTTTATATGAGAATACTGCTGGTGCTAACTTTGATGAAGATGGATTAAATAATGCATTATTAGAATTATTAGGTACTGACCTTGTACTCCCTGCATTTAATGGAGAAATATATAGTGCTAAAAAACTTGCACAAGATTTAATTAACTATGCATTATTAGAAGGTGGTGTACAAGAAGCTACTCAATTTGCTAAGTTTATTCCTATAAGTTATTTAGAACAAATGGGATTTACTGAAGCACTTAATGATATAAACTATGACACTACAAATATATTTGGATTTAAAGAAAATGCACCAAGTGATTTTGCAATTCAATTTGCAAGAAATAATCCTACTTCACTTCCTAAACTATTAATGGAAGAAAGTAAAGCTAATAAAGTATTAAGTTCAAATATAACTATAACTAATGCAGGTTATAATTCAACTAATGCTCCTAACTTTATTGCACATAGAGTTAAAGGTAAAGATTACCTATGGATAAAAATGGGAAATGAATATAAGCCATTAGCAGTAGCAGTTAGTAAAGGTAATCAAGGACAAAAAGTATTTGCTTATGATATAAATCCTAATCAACAACAAAGACAAATAAGTAAAGGTAGAGTAAGAGATATTGCTCCACCACCAGTTAGTGAACCTAAAAATGATGATGCAGTTTCTAAACTTATAAATGAAGAAAGATTTGGATTAGGTCAAGATAATTTTATTACTATTCTTAGAAATATAGTTAATTCAAATAATCTTCCTGCTAACATAACTACAATTCTTAAACAACTTATATCTAAGGTTGACCCTAATACTGTAATCAAAGTAGTTGATGGTTTAGAAAGTAATGGTACTTATCAAAATGGTGTAATTCAAATTGATAGACAATATGCTAAAGAAGCATCTGATGAAATGCTTGCAAGAACTATTTTAAAAGAAACTGTACATTCAGTTACTGACCAACTTATACTTAATCATACTGATTCAAAAGGTCAACTTGAACCTAAAGATGGTGTACCTGGAGCTAAAGCAGCAAGAGAAATTATTGTATTATATAAAAGGGCACAAACTGCATTGAGTACAGGTAAGTATGCTGCTAAGTATAAATCAATGCTTGAAAAGTTTGAAAGACTTCAACAAGGTGAAAAAGTAGGATTTGATAAAGAAGAAAAAAGAATACTTTATGGTACTGTAAATATTAAAGAATTTATTGAAATGATTATGACTCAACCTGAATTCCAACAGGCAATGAGTGAAATTAAAATAGGTTCTTCTAATACTACATTGATGGATAAGTTAAGAAACTTTATCAAATCAGTATTAGAAGCTATTGGTATAGAAGAAGGTACTCTTACAGATGATGCTATTAAAAATATATTCCAACTTATTGAAGATAGTAAACCTACTCAAACTCAACCTACTACAACTACTCAATCTGTTGCTATTCAAGAAATACAGATGCCTAAACCTACAGGTGTTTTTACAGAAAGATTAAATGAAATTAGAAAAATATATAGTGGTAATAAATCTTATATAAACACTAATGTTAGTGGTGCAGAAGCTTGGGAACAAATAAATGCACAGCAAGGAAATGTTACACCAGAAGATATTTATAATATTAAAGATGAAATAGGAGGTAATTTGTTTGAATATTTTAATAAAGCATATCAATATATAACAGGAAATAAATTAGTACAAGATAAAAATTTTGTAATACCAATAAATCAATCTTCTAAACCTACTACAACTACTCAA
>Ga0315901_10003841_pt1 | contig 19119 bp, 18 predicted proteins | sample LakEriMetagenome_10_FD_203761 | JGI IMG/M metagenome (GOLD analysis project Ga0315901, IMG submission 203761) | Freshwater fungal communities from buoy surface, Lake Erie, Ohio, United States - Buoy 2 MA116 | ecosystem: Environmental > Aquatic > Freshwater > Lake | place: USA: Lake Erie, Ohio... | reverse complement strand
TGGTAAGGAAGTGGTTGTTTATACAAAAGTTGCCATGGGTTCTGGTAAGGAAGCCAACAACCCCTGGTTGCAGGAGATGCCTGATCCGATCACCAAGGCCACTTGGGACAACTATGCTATCATTTCTTTTGCAACAGCAAAAGACCTTGGCATAAAAGTAGATGACAATTATGAAGTGGAAGTTGCCAAGCCAGTGATCAAACTGAAAGTGGGACAACAGGAAATGACCCTGCCTGTTCTCGTGATTCCTGGTATGCACAAGGATGTAGTTGCCGTTGCACTAGGTTATGGTCGTTCTGAAAAAACAGGAAAGGCTGCTGCCGGTGTAGGTCAGAATGCATTCCCATTGGTTGGTTTCAACGGACAATCTTTCACATACAGTGTGGCGGGTGCCAGCGTGGAAGGAACAAAAGAAACCTTCAAGATTGCCTATACACAAACGCACAACCAGTATGAAGGACGTGATGAAGTGGTGCGTGAATTTTCTCTGAAAGATTTCAAGGCTCATCCAACAGCATTGAAGGATGAAAGACATAAACTGGTAGAGGACTATGCTCCTACCACCGGGGATTTCCGTGCTGAAGGTACACTCTATCCCAACCATCCTTATCCGGGTGCCAAATGGGGTATGAGCATCGACCTCAACTCTTGTATCGGTTGCGGCGCCTGTACCGTTGCCTGTACCGCTGAGAACAATGTAGCGGTCGTAGGTAAATCCGAAGTATTGCGCGCACACGAAATGCACTGGCTGCGCATCGACCGTTATTTCGCCACTTTCCGTGATGATTCAGGCAATGACAACCTGGATGATCTGAACGTAGTGTTCATGCCAATGCTTTGTCAGCATTGCGACAACGCTCCATGTGAGAACGTTTGTCCGGTTAACGCTACCAACCACAGCAGTGAAGGTCTCAACCAGATGACCTACAACCGTTGTATCGGTACCCGTTATTGCGCCAACAACTGTCCTTATAAAGTAAGACGTTTCAACTGGGCTGATTACATGGGTGCTGACAGCTTCCCAGACAATCAGCGTGGTAAGCTGGATGATTCTGTGATGATGATGAACGACGACCTCACCAGGATGGTATTGAATCCTGACGTTACTGTAAGGTCACGTGGTGTGATCGAGAAATGTTCTTTCTGCGTGCAGCGTCTGCAAGAAGGTAAGCTCAAGGCCAAGAAAGAGAACAGGCCTTTGGAAACCGGTGCTGATGGCAAATGGGATATCAAAACTGCTTGTCAGCAGGCTTGTCCAACCAATGCTATTGTGTTCGGTAACGTGAACGATAAGAACAGTCCTGTCAGCAAGATCCGCAACGAAGAGCAGACCAACAGGTTGTTCTACTCACTCGAGCAGATCCATGTGCTTCCAAGCGTTAGCTATCTTGCCAAGATCAGGAATACCGACAGACATGTTGGAGTAGCTGAGGAGGCACATCATGAAGAAGCTGCAGCTGAGCACAAGGAAGAAAAGAAAACTGAGGCGGCACATTAATAGTAAAGATTCAAGGGTAATAGCATAAACGACCAACACATGAGTGTAACTAAGTACGAATCACAGTTAAGAGAACCATTGGTGAATGGCGACAAGACCTATGGTCAGGTCACGCAGGACATTGTGCACACCATTGAAGCCAAGCCTACCCGTTTGTGGTATATCGGCTTTTATGTATCGGTGGCCTTGTTGCTGTTCGGAGTATATTCCGTTTACCGTGAGGTGACCTATGGTATCGGTCAGTGGAATGTGAACAGGACCATCGGCTGGGGTTGGGATATCACCAACTTCGTATGGTGGGTTGGTATCGGTCACGCAGGTACCCTTATCTCTGCGATCCTGTTGTTGTTCCGTCAGGGATGGAGAACCGGTGTAAACCGTGCGGCTGAGGCGATGACGATCTTTGCGGTAATGTGTGCGGGTCAGTTCCCGATCTTCCACATGGGAAGGGTTTGGATGGCTTTCTTCACCTTGCCTTACCCCAATACTCGCGGACCTTTGTGGCCCAACTTCAACTCACCTTTGTTATGGGACGTATTCGCGATCTCAACTTATTTTACTGTTTCGCTTTTGTTCTGGTATTCAGGTCTGTTACCTGACCTCGCAACCGTGAGGGATCGTGCCAAGACCAAATTGCGCAAGCATCTATATGGTGTCGCTTCTTTTGGATGGAGCGGAAGCACCAAGCACTGGCAGCGTCATGAGAGTTTATCTCTTGTACTGGCTGGTCTCTCTACTCCGCTGGTATTGTCGGTTCACACGATAGTATCCTTCGACTTCGCCACTTCGGTTGTTCCCGGTTGGCATACCACCATCTTCCCACCTTATTTCGTTGCCGGTGCGATCTTCTCCGGATTTGCGATGGTGCAGACGTTGATGCTGATCCTCAGAAAGGTGATGAATCTCCAGGATTACATTACGCTCGGACATATTGAAGCGATGAACAAGGTAATCGTTCTCACCGGTTCGATCGTAGGTTGTGCTTATCTTACTGAGTTGTTCATGGCCTGGTATTCACAGGTTCCATTTGAGCAGGATATCTTCTTCAAATACAGGATCGCAGGTCCTTATGGCTGGAGCTACTGGCTGATGATGACCTGTAACGTGATCTCTCCGCAGTTGTTCTGGTTCAGGAAACTCAGGAGAAATGTATTGTTCACTTTCATCATGAGTATCGTGGTGAACATTGGTATGTGGTTTGAGCGTTTCGTGATCATCGTATCATCACTATATCGTGATTATCTTCCTTCTTCCTGGTCTGTTTACTACAGACCTACCATTTGGGAAGTTGGTTTCTATCTCGGAACATTCGGTCTCTTCTTCACCTGCTTCTTCCTTTTCTCCAAATACTTCCCAGTGATCGCGATTGCTGAGATCAAGTATGTGTTGAAGACAACTGGTGAGAGCTTCAAGAATGACATGTCTTCATTGGAAACCAAGAAGGTGGATGAATTTGTGGATGAGATGCATGAGCATCATGAAGAAGGTTCTGTTAAAGTGGTACATCATTGATCAAACAACTGAAAAAAACATAAGATGGCTTTGAAAAAATTTGTTGTTGGGTGTTTTGAGGATGAGAAAGTCCTGTTCCCCGCTGTTTCCAAAGTAAGGAAGGCAGGGTACAAGTTTCACGACATCTACACTCCTTTCCCTGTGCATGGTCTGGACAAGGCCATGGGTTTAAGGGATACGAGCATCCACACTGCCGGTTTCCTTTTCGGCATGATCGGTACCACTACTGCGGTTACGTTCATGACATGGGTGTTCACCAAGGACTGGCCTGTAAACATTGGTGGTAAACCCAATTTTGCCTTGCCGGCCTGGATTCCCATCACGTTTGAGATGACGGTATTGTGCGCTGCTGTAGGCATGGTGCTTACTTTCTGTTATATCTGTCAGCTTGCTCCCTTCCTGAAGCGTCATCACTTCCACCCTCGTGCAACAGATGATCTTTTTGTTATGGTGATCGAGTGCGGGGAGAAGACCAATGAAGAGGAATTGAAGTCTTTCCTTTCCGGTACCGGTGCAACCGAAGTGCATACGCAGGTTGCAGAAGAAGGATGGTGGATCGGAAGGTATGATCAGGAGCAGGAGCTTTACAAGGAACCCAACATTGCATAATCTTAGGGAGCAGGAAAAGAGGAGATCATAAAACAACTAAAGAGATGAAAAGAGCAACAATTGTTATCTGTGGATTGGCGGCACTGGTGATCGCATCTGTCGGTTGCAGTGATGTCAAAAGGAAGCCGGGCAAAGTGTACATGCCGGATATGGCATACAGCCGTGCTTATGAGACCTATTCAACCAATCCCGTGTTTGCTGATGGCCGCACCAACCAGGAACCTGTTGCAGGAACCATAAAGCGTGGTGAAGAATATCCTGTGCACATGGTTCAGGACGCAGTAGGTGATACAGCCAATTATTATGCTTCCCGCTCAGTTCCCAATCCTATTGATTCTCTCACTGCCGACCAGATGAAGGAAACCGAAAGGATCTATCTTATCAACTGCGGTATCTGTCATGGTGCCAAGCTCGATGGCAATGGTCCTCTTTGGAAAGACGGAGATGGTCCCTATCCTTCCAAGCCCGCACAGCTTGTAGGCGATGCCAAATATGAAGCAATGCCGGCAGGACAAATGTTTTATTCCATCACTTTCGGTAAGAACCTGATGGGAAGTTATGCTTCACAGCTCACGCCCAAGCAGCGTTGGGAAGTGATTACTTATATCAAGACCAAGCAAGGAAAAAAATAACCAACGTTTAAATAATCAGGGATGATCAAGCAACAATTCGAGATTACAGCGGGGTATAAGAAATGGACGAACATTCTGCTCGGTGTGGGTGGTTTGGCCCTTGTGCTGGGAGTCGTATTCCTCGCCATGAGTAAGGATGAGGTGGCACAGACCCGTTTTTGGTCGGGACTTTTGCAGAACAGTGTATTCTTTTTGCTGGTCGTCAACGCCAGCATGTTCTTCATTTGTGCTACAACCCTTGCGATGGGTGGATGGCAGATGGCCTTCCGCCGCGTTCCGGAAGCGATCTCCAGTGTGGTGCCTGTATTTTCTGTGCTTGCCCTCCTGGTTTTTGTTGGGATCATATTCGGCCACAGGCATGATATCTACCACTGGCTCGACAAGGAGCATGTTGCACACGATCCTATTTTGAAGGGTAAGTCAGGTTTCTTGAACCCTACATTCTTCATGGTATGGACCATCATCACTCTGCTCATGTGGTCATTTGTAGGTGCCAAGATGAGGAAACTTTCTGCTCAGGCTGATGAATCCATGGATCAGGAAACTGCCAAGAAGTTCATCTGGAACAACACTGTTTGGGGAGCCATCTTCATTGTATTTTTTGCCCTCACTGTAGGATCCACCATCCCGTGGTTGTGGCTGATGAGTATTGATGCGCACTGGTATTCCACCATGTACAGCTGGTATACTTTCGCCAGCTCCTTTGTTGCGGGTATGTCTCTTGTAGCCATCTATGTAGTTTATCTCAAGAATAACGATTATCTCGAGTTCGTATCCGAGGAGCATCTGCACGATCTGGGTAAGTTCATGTTTGCGTTCTCTGTGTTCTGGACTTACCTCTGGTATTCACAGTTCATGCTGATTTGGTATGCCAATATTCCTGAGGAAACCGTTTACTTCAAGCCCAGGATGCAGGGTGCTTACAGGGCCATCTTCTTCCTGAACCTGATTGCAAATTTTGCGGTTCCCTTCCTTCTGCTGATGAGAAGAGGATCAAAGAGAAATTTTACAACCGTTGCTGTACTGGCTGTTCTGATCATCATGGGACATTGGGTAGATTTCTATCAAATGGTAATGCCCGGAACCATGCATGAACACTATAGCCTTGGATGGTTCGAATTTGGTATATTGGCCTTATATGGCGGATTGATCATGTTCTTTGTTGGGAGAGGCCTTGCCAGCAAGCCTTTGGTGGCAGAGCATCATCCCTTCCTCAAGGAAAGCACCATTCACCATACCTAATTTGTTGAACAGAGAGAAAAAGAATTCATTAACAAAACATACGTAAGAACATGTCGGGTTATTTCATCTTAGCAATCTTGGCGCTGTCGTTCGTAGTCATCTTTCAGATCGCGAAGGCAAGTGAATATGTTTCTGTATTGAAGGGAGAAGAGAAGGCTTTCAGGCAGAACAACCGCATCAATGCCTTCATGTTCATCGCCTTTCTGGTACTCGGACTGGCAGGAGCCTGGTGGTGCAATGAGCTTTTCTATAGTAAGACACTGCTTGCCCAGCCTGCGGCATCAGATCATGGTGAGAAGATCGACCTGATGTTGTGGTTGACACTGGGAGTTACCGGTGTTGTATTCCTCCTTACACAGGTATTGCTCTTCTGGTTTGCCTATAAATACCAGTACAAGGAAACCCGCAGTGTATATTATTTCCCGCACAACAATAAGCTCGAACTCATCTGGACTGTAGTTCCTGCCATCTTCCTGACCGTTCTTGTAGGATTCGGATTGTTCTACTGGTTTAAGATTACCGGTGATGCGCCCAAGGATTCACAGGTAGTTGAGATCACCGGAAAGCAATTCAACTGGTTGGTACGTTACCCCGGTAAGGACAATGTATTGGGAAGAAAGAATTACAGACTCACTGACGCATCAAACGGAAATGCATTGGGTGTGGATTGGGAAGATGCTGCCAGCCATGATGATATAGAAGCAACTGAAATGCATCTTGTGGTAGGAAAACCCGTACAGCTTGTCATCAACGCGCAGGATGTAATACATGACGTCGGATTGGTTCATTTCCGTTTGAAAATGGATGCAGTACCCGGAATCCCAACAACACTTTGGTTCACGCCAAAATATACAACGGCACAAATGAAGGAGATAACAGGCAACAAGGATTTCGTGTATGAGATCTCCTGTGATCAGATGTGCGGAAGCGGACACTATTCCATGCGCGGTGTGATCATCGTGGAAACACAAGAAGAGTATGATGCATGGATCAGCTCAAAGAAACCGCAGTATGCAACTGTAAAGGAAGCGGCTAGTCCTGCAGCACCTGCAGCAGCTGCCACCGACAGCACAGCAGTAGCATCTGTAATGAACGCTAAACCCTCAGCCAACTGATAGATATCACGAAAACAGAAAAAAAGAATTACAATGAGCAGCGAAACAATCACACACGGACACGCAGCGGCAGCTTCAGTTCATTCGCATGATTCTCATGAGGCGCATGGCCATGATCATCATCATGAGGAGTCTTTCCTGAGCAAGTATGTTTTCAGTACGGATCACAAGATGATCGGGAAGCAGTTCCTGCTTACCGGTATCATCTGGGCCATTATCGGTGGTCTTTTCTCTGTTCTCTTCCGTCTTCAGCTTGGTTATCCTGATATGACCTTCCCATTCCTAGAGGATCTTTTCGGAAAGTGGGCTGCCGGTGGTCGCATCAGCAACGAATTCTATTATGCGCTGGTCACCATGCACGGAACCATCCTGGTTTTCTTTGTATTGACAGCCGGTTTGAGTGGAACCTTTGCCAACATTCTTATTCCTTTGCAGATCGGTGCGCGTGACATGGCCTCAGGCTTCCTGAACATGCTCAGCTACTGGTTCTTTTTCCTCGCCAGTGTGGTGATGTTTGCATCTCTCTTCATCCAGACAGGACCTGCTTCCGGTGGTTGGACCATCTATCCTCCTTTGAGCGCATTGGGACAAGCCAGTGAGGGTTCAAAACTCGGTATGGATTTCTGGTTGATCTCCATGGTACTGTTCATCGTGTCTTCACTTCTGGGAGGTCTGAATTATATTTCTACCATCCTCAATCTTCGCACCAAGGGTATGAGCATGACAAGGATGCCACTTACCATGTGGGCAATCTTCTTCACTGCCGTTCTGGGTGTATTGTCATTCCCTGTATTGCTTTCAGGAGCTGTTTTGTTATTGTTTGATCGCAATCTCGGTACCAGCTTCTATCTTTCTGAGATAGTGGTGAAGGGTGAGATTCTCCCCAACGAAGGTGGTTCTGCGATTCTATTCCAGCACTTGTTCTGGTTCCTTGGACATCCTGAGGTATACATCATTCTGTTGCCAGCCATGGGTATGGTTTCTGAAATTCTTTCCGTGAATTCAAGGAAGCCCATCTTCGGATATCTTGCAATGGTTGGATCACTTTTTGCGATTTGTATTCTTGCCTTCCTCGTTTGGGCGCACCATATGTTTGTGACCGGCTTGAATCCATTCCTCGGCGCCTTCTTCGTGTTGCTGACCCTCCTCATTGCGGTGCCTTCAGCAATCAAGGTCTTCAACTGGCTTACCACGATCTGGAGAGGAAATATCCGCTTCACTCCCGGTATGCTCTTTGCCATTGGTTTTGTGAGCCTGTTCATCTCCGGTGGTCTTACCGGTATCTTCCTGGGTAATTCAACGCTTGATATTCATCTTCACGATACGTATTTCGTGGTTGCTCACTTCCATATTGTAATGGGTGTGGCTTCCTTCTTCGGCATGTTCGCTGGTGTGTACCATTGGTTCCCGAAGATGTACGGACGTTATCTCAACAATACCATGGCGTATATCCATTTCTGGGTAACACTTGTGGGTTCTTACCTGATCTTCTGGCCAATGCACTATTCAGGTTTGGCCGGTATGCCCCGCCGTTATACTGACTGGAGCAACTGGCAGTCATTCAATCAGTTCCAGGGTATGAATACCTTCATCAGCACTGTAGCAATGATTGTATTTGCAGTTCAGCTGATGTTCGTTTTCAACTTCTTCTACTCCATGTTCAAAGGCAGAAAAGTGAAAGAGCAAAATCCATGGGGAGCAACTACACTGGAGTGGACTACACCGATCAATCCTGGTCATGGTAACTGGCCTGGCGATGTACCAGAGGTTCACAGGTGGGCATATGATTATGGTAAGGACGGAAGGGAATTCATTCCCCAGACCGAACCTGTTGGTGCGAATGAGTCGAAGCATTGACAACCCGTACTGTCGTGAAAACGCCGGTACACAAAATAAAGGATGCAAATGAATGAAGGGAAGGGAACGGAGGCATCAGGTATAGCATCGAAGCTGAAGGATTATCAGCAGCTGATGAAATTCACTTTGAGTTTCACGGTTGTTTTCTCCTCGGTGATCAGCTATCTCCTCGTTCCGGGAATCACATTCGACATCCCATCAGTTCTTTTACTTTTTGCCGGCGGCATGCTCGTAACAGGAGCAGCCAATGCCATCAACCAGATCGCGGAGAAAGATACCGATGCGATCATGAAGCGAACAGCCAAGAGGCCGGTTGCTTCCGGTAGGATGAGTGTTGATGAAGCCGCAACTTTCTCGGTGCTGGCTGCAGTATTCGGTGTGTTCATCATCGGCCTGTGGTTCAATTGGGTAGCTGCGGGCATATCAGCGTTCAGTCTTTTTTTATACGGGTTCATCTATACCCCTTTGAAAAAAGTACATTCCATTGCCGTTTTGGTGGGTGCCATTCCCGGAGCCTTGCCTTGCCTTATTGGTTGGGCAGCGGGTGATCCGGATCTCGGTATCGGAGGTTGGATCTTGTTTGGTCTGCAGTTCCTCTGGCAGTTTCCGCACTTCTGGGCTATTGCCTGGGTAGTGTATGATGATTACAGTCAGGCTGGATTCAAACTCTTGCCATCAGCAGGAGGGCCAACCAAGTATGCGGCAGTACAGTCAATCTTGTATTGTGTGCTTCTGATTCCGATCGGTGTGCTGCCATACGTATTTGGAATGAGTGGAATGATCAGTCTGGTGATCGTGGCACTGGCAAATGGGATGATGCTCTGGCAATCCATCCGTTTGTTCAGGGAAATGGATCTGAAGGCTGCAAGAAGAGTGATGTTCAGTTCCTATATCTATCTGCCTGTTGTTTTGCTGGCTTTACTGGCCAACAAATTGTAAGGCACTGAAAAATGGAAATTAAATGAACGGATTGATGATTGAGCAAAGAAAAAAAATACATCCCCACAAGTTCACCATGTGGGTGGCAATAGGAAGTATTTTGATGATGTTCGCCGGATTGACCTCCGCGTATATTGTCAAAAGAAGTCAGGCAAGCTGGCTGATGCTGGAAATACCGGTCATATTCTGGTATTCAACAGCGGCCATCCTTGCCAGCAGCGTGACGGTGCATTTGTCCCTTCGCGCGATGAAGGCAAGAGAGCTGATGACATACCGCCGCTGGCTGGTGGTCACAGCAGTGTTGGGAGTTCTTTTTTTGGTGCTGCAGATCGCAGGATTTATGCAGTTTGAAGCAAGGGATATACGCCTGATTGGTGCAGGATCCAATGCCTCTTACTCTTTCCTGCTGGCTATTTCAGGCTTGCACGGCTTGCACGTGCTCGGCGGTGTGATAGCATTGGTGGTGATCACCATCCGTGCCATCAGCAGTTCCGTAAGGAACTACAATACTGTACCCCTGGAGGTTGCAGCAACGTATTGGCATTTTGTGGATCTGTTATGGATCTACTTATTCATATTTTTCAACTGGATGAAATAGTCCTTTTGATTTGAACCTTTAAACAAGTAAACAGCATGGCAACAGTCCAAGCACACGGAGAAACCAAATGGTGGAGTGGTGGCAAGAGCCCCTTCAACCTGGAGTATGGCAAATTGATGATGTGGTACTTTCTTATGAGTGATGCCTTCACCTTTGGCGCATTCCTGATTTCTTATGGTACCATCCGTTTCAGCCAGAACTATTGGCCTGATCCCAACGAAGTTTTTAATGCATTTCCTTTCGCAGGACATGCCAACCTCCCTCTCGCATTCGTGAGCTTGATGACCTTCATCCTGATCGTGAGTTCAGTGACCATGGTGCTCGCTGTACATGCTGGACATCACAATGATAAGAAAGGAGTGATCAAGTGGATGATCTGGACCATCATCGGCGGCTTCGCTTTCCTGGGTTGCCAGGCTTGGGAGTGGACACACCTCATCACCGGAGATCATGCAGTACTCGTTAACGGACAGATCGAGCATATCGGAACAACCGTTACCAAAAACCCATGGGGTCCGGCTGCAAATGTTGCAGCACATGACGGACATCATGTTGGCACTCCCGGTCCCGTTGCATTTGGTGGCTACTTCTTCGGTATCACGGGATTCCATGGATTCCACGTATTCTCTGGTGTGATCATCAATATCGTGATGCTGATCATGACCATGAATGGAACATTTGAGAGAAGAGGACATTACCTGATGATTGAGAAGGCTGGTTTGTACTGGCACTTTGTAGATCTTGTGTGGGTATTCGTATTCCTTTGTTTTTACCTTATTTAACAACAACCTAAAGAACGAAATATGGAACACAGTGTACAAGAAGTCAGCTTTCACCACGAACCCGGTGGAAAGGAAGTAGTACAGAAGATAGTCAAGACTACCATCATACTCTCTGTTATCACCATCATTGAGTTGGGCATGGGATTGGCCATGTATGCCTGGCCAATGGCAGCGGGACTGAAACTTTTCCTCAAGGGTGTGATCGTGATCCTGTCCTTGGCGAAGGCTTTCTATATTGTTGGAATCTTCATGCACCTGGGTGATGAGATCAAGAATATGATCATGACCATTGTTGTTCCTCTTCTGCTTTTCATCTGGTTCATTGCTGCTTTCCTTTGGGATGGTAATTCATGGAAGGTATTGAGAAATACCTACAACCCGCAGGCAACCATTGCGGCACCTGCAAAACCGGCAGAGGGCGGAGCACACTGATCAATCTAAATAATATCTTGAAAAGCATCGTTCGGGACTCAACCCTGATGATGCTTTTTTGTTTATCAATAGAGCAATGAAAAAAACAACCGTCATCGCCATCCTTTTGGTAACGCTTCTCCCGATTGCGAGTTATCTCTTCGTCAGCAATCTCAGCAAGGATGCCATCAAAATGCCCCGCAGGTATTTCTATGATACTGTATTGGTAAAAATGGAAAAAGGTAAGGAGGTCAATGATACCATATGGCATAAGATAAGACCTTTTACGCTTACAAATCAATTTGGGAATCCCGTAAGTCTCGATCAATTGCAGGGAAGGATTGTATTGGTGAATTTCTTTTTCACTTCCTGCCCCTCCATATGTCCGAAACTCACCCGCAATATGAAAGCCCTTCAAACGGCTTTCAAAAAAACGGATAGTCTGGTCCGATTTATATCCATCACTGTTGATCCCGTTAGGGATTCTGCTGTCAAGCTCAAGACGTATGGAGATAAATTCAGTATCGATCATGACACCTGGTGGATGCTTACAGGCGACAGAAAAGAGATCTATGATCTTGCGCTCAATGAGTTCAAGGCGAATATTGCTTCTGAGGGCAATATTGATACGGGCTTCATTCATACGGAGAAGTTTTTTCTTCTCGACAAGGATAAGGTGGTGAGAGGATGGTACAATGGATTGGACAGTGTACATCTTGATAAGATCATCAAGGATGTTGTTTTGCTCAACATGGAGCGCGATAAGAAAAAGAAAAGAAATCTATTCAGAAAATAAAATCAAGAACATGCTACCAGCCAGTATTCAAAAAAACGACAAAAAAGCAAGCATCCTGATCATTCTTTTTTCCATCATTGTTTTTGTGGCAGTTGTATTTCTTTCCAGGGTTACATTTGATGTGGAGTTGCCCTTCAATGTACATGTATTCGCTCAGGTCAACGCTGGTATCAACTCAGCCGTATCTTTTCTGCTATTGGTTGGTTTGCTTGCGGTGAAACGTGGAAGGTACCAGTTGCATAGAACTGTTATGATGACATCAATGGTACTGTCTTTGCTTTTTTTGGTTTCCTATATCTGCCATCATCTTTTTTCTGAATCCACCACATATGGTGGAGAAGGTATGATGAAGTATATCTATTATTTCATTTTGATTACGCACATCATTCTTGCTGCGGTGATCTTACCATTCATTTTGTATACATCATATAGGGCGCTCATTGCAGAGTGGCCGGCTCATCGCAAGCTTGCCAAGATCACATGGCCTATATGGTTCTATGTTTCAGTAACGGGTGTGATTGTTTATTTGTTGATCAGTCCGTATTATGTCTAAATACAGCCAGGGACGAGGGAGAGGGGATAGGGGACAAGGGACGAGGAACGAGGGCAGTGCAAGAAATTTTTTTGAAGATGTTTTTGAAGTGGTGCGTTTGATTCCCAAAGGACGTGTTACCAATTATGGAAGCATAGCCAAATATCTTGGTACAGGTTTGTCTTCCCGCATGGTGGGATGGGCCATGAATGCTTCACATGCAGCACATCCCCCGGTACCTGCACAGCGGGTTGTGAATAGAAATGGAATGCTTACCGGCAAACATCATTTCGCAACACCTACACTCATGCAGGAGTTACTTGAAAAAGAAGGCGTAGAGATCAAAAATGACAAGGTGGTTGATTTTCAGCAATTATTCTGGGATCCTGAAAAGGAGTTAGCTCTTTAAGCTGTTTTGAATTTATCATCTGCTGAAGCAAGTGCCTCTTTGATCTGAGTGCGTCGGGGCTCGGGAACATTTACATGATCATATGGGCAGTTGATACATCCATTGCCGCAGCAGGTTCCGTTGTCAAGATGATATTTTGCAGTGAGCACCATGTAGCCTTGCTCATTATAGTAAAAATGTTCTCCCTCAATCAGTTTCTTCTTCATCTTTTTTTGTTCCTTCTTTTTCTCCGGTTTCTTTTTCTCTTACTATTGCTGCGAGTGCTTCATCTTTTTCAATGGGCATTTCTCTGTTGATTGCGAATTTAAGGTAATGTACCCTGTCACTACCTGCAATGTTTAACCCTTCATAGTGGGTTTTTATCAACAATTCCGGGTTCTGTTTAAGGTCGCGGGAAATATCATCAGATTCTTCAAACAGTTCTAACGCATAGAGTTCTATCACTGCTTTGGTAAATGAAAACAATACCGGCGAATCTGTCTTCAAATGAACATAACCACCTTGTTGCAGTATTTGTTTATACATGCGGAGAAATATCGGATGTGTTAGTCTTTTCTTTGCTTTTGATATGCGCAGTTGCGGGTCTGGAAAGGGAAGCCATATCTCGCTCACTTCATTTGCAGAAAAATATTTTTCAATCATGCCGATCTGAGAACGGATGAAAGCAACATTTTTCAGTTTATCTGTAATTGCTTTTTTGGCACCCACCCAAATGCGGTTACCTTTCACATCCACACCGATGAAATTTTTTTCGGGATACATGGCTGCAAGACCTACTGTATATTCACCCTTGCCGCAAGCCAGTTCCAGTACAATGGGATTTTTATTCCCGAAATGCTCATGCCATTTCCCTGCAGTGTTTTCGGGATATTCGAGCACATGATCAAAGGCTGCAATCTCTGCAAATCGTTTCAGTTTATTTTGTCCCATACTTGCCGACAAAGGTAAAACTTGTATTTCCATTATGTGAAAAACAACAGTGTTGAAGCAGAATAATCACCCTGTTCTGCGGTGTTTATCCCTTTCTTTCTTTTTCATCTGAAAATACTTTTACGGTGCAGCTGAATATCGGTTGCTGACGCAATATCCGATATCGATTAACCAACAAAAACCATTCACATGAAAAAAATCATCCTATCAGTGAGTCTGATGTTGTTTGCCTTCATGACACAGGCAGCAGAGACGAAGAATTCGAAAAACCATTGTTTACCCCAAGATCCATTTGCTATTGAGGCAATGGTTCCCTGCACTGTTACCGTGAAGGGAACTGTTGATCTCGGTCCTGTAGCAGTGGAAGTCAGTTGTTCCATTACGGCCAGTACTTGCCCGGATGCATCGGTTCAGGCAGCAGCCTGTCTGAAATCATCCCTGGCAGTTGTTTCCAGTGTGATTATATAAGACAAAGGATATTGCGTCATTTTTTTATCATCAATCTATCATCATGAAAAAAATATTTATCATCAGCTGTTGTTTGCTGAAAGCCATGTTCACTCTACATGCACAAACACCCACCTTATTTCTTTATCAGGGTCGCTTCAACAGTCAATTTGGAAGAGGAGATTATTTCAGGGAATACCAGGGTCAACTCATCATTGATGGCGAAAGATCACTGTTCACCATGAAAGCAGAGGGTGAACATGAAACAGGACTGCAGCAGCGCACTTTTGATCTTCGGCCCGACAGTATGTTCACCGTATTCAAAGATCTGGGTTCAAATTCTTTACTATTTGAATACTCTGATCTCTCACAGCGATCTTATTTCTACGCAGATACCTTGTTTCCGATGGAATGGAAATATATGGAAGACCAAAAAACGATCGGGGGCATACCCTGCCGCAAAGCGGTTACGCGGTTCAGGGGAAGGGGATATACGGCATGGTATGCACCCTCGATCACCAATATGGAAGGTCCTTGGAAGCTGGGGGGCCTGCCAGGTATGATACTCGAAGCATATGATGATGATGGCGACTGGCAGATTAAGTATGTGGCGCAAATGCAAGCGCAAACATTCGATAAAGAGTATTTTGATCACATAATAAGAAAGGGAGTACAGGGTTATCCTGCTTTTGTATCAAATTTGAAAAAGACGATACAAAAACTGGAAGCAGCTTTTGGCGGCACATCCGGTCCCAATTGCGTGGGTTGTCAGTCGGCACCCTCCCTGAAACTTTTCAGCTGGGAAAAGATCGATTGATGAAATGGATCCGGCTCTCCGTGATGTGTTCATTCCTCATGTGTCCTTCTTTTTTGTTCGCTCATGGTGATCATGTGTTGCTGGATACGATTCCGGCGGATAAACGGGTGAAGCAGTTGCCTGCTGTTGTCTTACGCAGACAGGCATCGCAGGGGAGGCTTTCCGGTGATACCCTGGTCTTTGATGCGCAGCGATATGCAAGACCATCAGCATTCAGGCTTGAAGAATTATTGAAGGATGTTCCGGGATTCAGGGTGGATGGAGAGGGCCGGATCTATTTTAATGGAAAGGAGATCAGCAGAATCATGATTGATGGCGATGATCTTGCAGGCGAGCGATATCGGATGATGTCCCGAAATCTCAGGGCAGTGATGGTGGATAAGATCGAGGTGATACAGGCGCATCAATCCAACAGATTATTGAGAGAACTTCTGCAAACAACATCACCTGCCATCAATATCCGTTTGAAAAATGAATACAAAGGAAAACTATCCGGCAGTGCATCACTGGGTTTGGGGATGAAAAGACTGAGGCAGACAGAAGCAGAAGCAGTCTGGATGAAAGACAAATGGAAGGAGTTTGTTTTTTCTGATCATAATAACAATGGAGCAAAAGGCATATCAGAAAGAAACAACGAAAAAGATGGGAGTGGGGGTTCGTTGCTTTATGAATTGCATCCATTTGCTTTTACCTATTCTGATCAACAGAGCCTGATAACGGGTGGGCAACAATTTCGCAATGATGATATAGGATTTACTTCAATGAGCAATTTCAATATTCATCGTGCAGTGAAAATGAATGTTGTGCTGACCGGAAGTAAATTGAATTTCCTGCAGGAAAAGTCGGTCAAACGAACCATTCTTCAGCAGGATACAGATTCCCTGTTATTGATCCAGCGGATCAATATGAAAAGAAAAACGGATCAATTTTTATTAAGAGCAGGATGGGATAAAGATGAAGGGAAAGATCATGTTGTAAAAAATATTTTACAGCTGGGGTATGATCAATCAGATCACACGCATGCAGAAATTCGCAAAGGAGCTTACAGATACGATAGGAATACACATGATCAGGAAAGTCAGTGGCGAATGCAATGGGACAGGGAAGGAACACGTAAAATGGGGTCGGGTATCATGTTGCAACACAAAACCCGATTGGCGCTGGGTAACCTTTCAATAATGAACCGCTCATCAACTTTCAATTTTGTAGACAGTAATACAGCAATCTCTGTTCATCAACAATGGTTTCGAAAAGGTTGGTTGTTCGAAGATGACTTACGGTTTTTTATGGTGGCCAAAAAGATCAGATGGAACTGGGGCTTACGGTCATTCATTGAAAATACCTTTACGTCGATTGTGAGGAAGGATCACGATTATTACATGTTCAAATCATTTCCTTATGCAGAGATTAGTTGGACGCCGAATAAAAAAATAACATACATCACCCAGGCAGCAGGTGGAATTGCGTTGCATGGTGATCAGTTTCAGTACAAAGAGTTTCTTCATCTGATAGAACAGCGCATTCAATGGAAATTGAGAAGACTGTTGCAACTGCAACTAACCGGAGGTATTTCAAGGAAGTCGGGGAACATCCGTGATCTGTTTTCAGGTGCTCTCATCAATCGTGAAGGAGTTCTCTTGTATGGAAACGAGAGATTGAACTTCCCACAAAGTTTTCATTTGCGGGCCGGAGGAACTCAGGTTGATCTTCATGCCGGCAGGAGCTGGTCGGTGATGCTGCAGTATCTGAGACAAATGAATGAGTTGGGACAAGGCTTGACACTGAAACCCGGATCGGATTATTCGCATCCATTTATTGTGAGGGGTCGTCAGACAGTAACATATGATGTTCAGGCGGAGCAGTATGTCATGCCATTGAAAGGCAGGATCAGATTTATTTTGCACGGCAATGGCAGTCTATATCCTCAATTATTCAATGGCAGCATCAGTCAACAGATTATGCGTTCGGTGATGGTGGATCTTCGTTTTATTCATCAAACGAGGGGACCTGTTGGAGGTGAATTTCAGTTTCAGTTCATTAAAAACAGCAATGATTTGCTTGGCAAAGGGGGATTCCCATATCGGGTTGAACAGAAATTCATTGTCTCTAAAGTATGGTGGCGATGCAGTGCCAATGCAAATCTGTCCTTTTCATATGGTGCAATGAAAAATATGGATACGCAAATGGCCCACATTATTGATATGAATTTTGATGCCAATATGGGAAAGAGAATGAAGTGGGCTATTGTTGCACAGAATCTGTTGCATCAAAAAGTATACGCGCTCATATCAACTGATGCGTTTGGAATAACTGAAACAATCCAGCCTTTGAATGGAAGAAGGATTTTATTACAGTGTCGTTATCTTTTCTGATCACTCCACATTCATGGGTTGTTGCGTACTCTCATTACCTGTTCTGTCGACTGCAGTGACCATGATTCTTTTGAGTGGAGTGATTTTACCGCTCTTGTCTGTGTTTTGCAACTTGAGAGATGCAAAGTTCTGATCTCTTGTGAGAATCTGATAATCCCACTTATCACCGTACTCCCCATATACTACCCATCGGAAAGCATTTTCGTCTTTCGGTGTCCAGTTGATGAAAAGAGATCCATTGTTGATGGAAGTGGAGATGGTTGGGGAAGCAGGTTGTTTTGCGTTCAGCCAGGGACTGGCCGGCACCAGTGCAGGCAATTTATACGGACCCTCACGAAGGGCCTGGGTGAGGCTTGGATTTTTGGTAAGAGACGAAACATGCCAATGAACAATGCCCTGGCTTTTGGGAAGCATACCTCTGGAGATCATGATCTCGCTTAGTACTTCCTGGTTGTTGGCAATGCCATTCTTATCGGTGCCGATGCTGATGCCTGGCCAGAGATGTCTTTGCATAGTATTCTCACTTTGCCACCAGCCCAGCAGAACAGGAAAGCTTTGAGGAATCCGGTTGGTGGGCCAGTAAAGCTGTGGCGTGAAATAATCGATCCATCCTTTGTTCAGCCATAGTTTGGCATCTGCATAAAGTTTATCGTACTGATCAAAGCCTTCCACCGAAGCAGGGAATCCCGGGCGCCAGATCCCAAAGGGACTCAATCCGAATTTCACATGTTGCTTTTCGGTTTTGATCTCCTGATAGAGCCTTTGGATCAGTTTGTTCACGGATTCTCTTCTCCAGTCGCCTCTAGAAAGTTTACCACCATTGCGTACGTATTCGTTCCAGCTATTGTCATCCGGAAAATCTTTGTCGCCATTGTAGGAAGGGTAAGGATAAAAATAATCGTCGAAGTGAATACCATCCACATCGTATCGCTTCACGATATCCATCACCACTTTTGTGGTTCTGTCTTGCGTGGCTTTCAGTGATGGATCCATCCACCAGTAGCCTTCTTTCAGCAGGTATACCAGTTCGGGGTTGGTCCGCACAACTGATTTTCCACTGATCTCTTTTCCGGATGCATGATGAGCACGGTAGGGGTTGAGCCAGGCATGGAGTTCCATGCCGCGTTTGTGAGATTCTTCGATCCAGAATTCAAGTGGATCATAAAATGGTTCAGGGGCTTTGTCTTGCTGACCGGTGAGGTAATAAGACCAGGGTTCGATATCACTTTTGTAGAGGGCATCTGCCTGAGGGCGAACCTGAAAGATAACGGCATTGAAATTGTTGTTCTGTAGATAGTCGAGCAGACTGATGGCTTCTGCTTTTTGTTCATCTGCGGATAGTCCGGGTTTGCTGGGCCAGTTGATATTGGCTACTGTGGCTATCCAGGCGGCGCGGAATTCGCGGGCTGGTTCGGCGATGGGTTTTACAGTATTGTTGTTGAGTAGTGTTTGTGGAACTGGCGTTTCATTTTTTACGGGCAGTGGTTCATTTGTTTTTACAGGTTCTGCCTTAGGGGCTATTGGCGCCGGAGCAGTTGCATGTGTTTGCTTCGGCGAAGCGGGTTGTTGCACAGCAATATCATCAACCGATTTGTTTCTGTAGGGGAAGAGTTTGTCCTGG
>Ga0315901_10003840_pt1 | contig 19128 bp, 19 predicted proteins | sample LakEriMetagenome_10_FD_203761 | JGI IMG/M metagenome (GOLD analysis project Ga0315901, IMG submission 203761) | Freshwater fungal communities from buoy surface, Lake Erie, Ohio, United States - Buoy 2 MA116 | ecosystem: Environmental > Aquatic > Freshwater > Lake | place: USA: Lake Erie, Ohio... | reverse complement strand
AGGGGCTGTTGCCCGGTCCGCCACGCAGGGGCATGCCGCGCACGATCTTCTGACCGGTGACGTGCGCATTGCCCGCGCCCGAGCCGGTGAAGTCGTCGGGGCGGTTGGGCACGGACCACGCGACGTAGCCGTCATTGCCGAAGGCGAAGAGGTACGGCGCGAGGCTGACGATGCCGCCGGTGCAGTTAAAGTTTGGGGGCTTCTTCGCGCCAGCGACAGGCGTCAGAGCCGCCGTGCCGAGGAGGTCGCCCGTGAAGATCTCACCACCCTCGCTGTTGCAGATGCAGTTGAGGTTCGGCGCAACCTGCGCGGCGATCTTGTTGCCGGAGGCGGTGTCGTACGAGACTGCGAACTGCCAGAGGTTGGCGTCGCTGGCGGTTAGGCCTGTCGTGGGCGTGCGGTCCGTGATGACGCTCGTGTTGTACGAGCCGTCGATGTAGAAGCGCTCCACGCGATCGGCCGAGCCTGCGTGGACGTAGGTCTGGAGATCCTGCGTATACTCGAGCAGTGTGCGCGGCAGGCCGCGCAGGAACTTGTTGATCGAGCGGTAGCCGCCCATCTTCCTCGTCAGGCCGCGCTGGAAGCGGACCCACTGCCCGTCGACATACTGGTCGCCCTCGAGGCGCGTGCCGTCCCGCTTGATGCCGGGCAGCGACTTTATCTGGACGATCTGTTCAGCCATTACAGCACCGAAGCCTCAAGGTTGATGGTGGCGGTTGCGAGTACGGTTCCGGTGCCGACCTTGCGGATTTGCATGCCGAGTTCAGCGCCAGAGAGGTTCCCCGATGTGCTCTCGTTTACAGTCCACGTCCTGTTAGACGTCAGCGCCAGCCACGCGCCTGTCGTGCCCGATGCCAAGCCGCTGCCGGTTGAGCTGTTCAGTGTGGCGAACACTTCATAGTTCCCGGCGGCGGAGGTGGGCGTACACCACTGCTCGATCTCAGTGGTAGTGGCCCCTACGGTCTTAAAGACCTTGCCGTTGCTGGCAATCTGGTACGACACAGTGGCGGTTCCTGAGCCGACTTCGTCGACGATGGAGTTTAGGCCAGTCTGGCTGGTCAGCACGATCGTGACGTTCTGTGCGACGCCTAGCAACGCCATCTGGATGCCGCTCATTAGCTGACACCCGCGCCGGAGATGATCGCCTCGCTTGAGCTGTTGAACCAGATCGTCGCCATGCCTCGCGCATCAAGAGTGCGGTTGCCGGTGTTGGTCGTACCCGCCTGCCGCAGCGTGAGGCTCGCACCCTGTGTGATGGTCACCGCCGACGCGCTGTTGTTGTAGATCGATACCGCATCGCCCGCCGCGAATGTGGCGTTGGGGATAGTGATGCCCGCCGTCACGGCGATGCAGCGGCCGACGTCGCCGACTGCGGCGGTGCCGCTGGTTGTCGAGCGTGGGATGCTGCGGAAGCCGATCGTGACGCTGTCGATCGTGACCGCATTGCCGGTGATATTACCCGTCAGCTTCGACGCGGCGAGTGATGTTATCCACGTTGGGTCAGAATAGCTGGACGTGCTTACGATGCCGTTCGTTGCAGTTGCCGCGTTGCCACTGATGCTGATGCCCCAAGTGCCGCTCGCGCCGCCGCCGGTGGTCGACGGAACGCTGAGGTTCGTGCGGGCGGTGCCGGCGTCGGTCGCGCCAGTACCACCGTTGGCCACAGCGAGTGTTCCGCCGAGGGTGAGCGTGCCGCTACCGGTGATTGGGCCGCCGGACAGGGTCAGGCCTGTCGAGCCGCCCGAGCCGCTGACGCTAGTGACCGTACCGGCCGCACTGGCCGAGATAGTGATCGAGCCGCCGCCATTGGTAATACTGATACCGCTACCTGCGGTCAGCGTAGTCTTGGTCAAGCTGCCAGTGGAGGTGTTGCCGATCAGGATCTGGCCGTCGGTGTAGCTAGACTGTCCCGTACCGCCATTTGCGACGGGGAGGGTTCCCGCAATCTTCGACGCGGAAAGCGACGTAATCCATGTCGGATCGGCGTAGCTGCCAGTCGTCACGACACCATTGGTAACGGTCCCCGCATTGCCAGTGATGCTAATGCCCCAAGTGCCGCTGGCACCTGAACCTGCGCGCGAGGGGACGTCGAGGTTGGTCTGCGCGCCGGCTGCCGTGCTAGAGCCTGTGCCGCCGTTGGCGACGGCGACAGTGCCGGTGATTTTCGAGCCCGCAAGCGATGTGATCCACGCCGGATCGGCATACGTGCCCGTCGTGACAACGCCGTTGGTCGCGGTGGCCGCGTTACCAGTGATGTTGATACCCCAAGTTCCGCTGGCACCTGAGCCGGCAGTCGACGGGACGCCGAGATTGGTTCGAGCGGTTCCCGCGTCAGTCGCGCCGGTGCCGCCGTTCGCAACGGCGAGAGTGCCGGCGAGCGTGAGGGTGCCTGCGCCAGTGACTGGGCCGCCGCTGAATGAGAGGCCAGTCGTGCCGCCCGAGGCGTCCACGGATGTTACGGTGCCGCCGCCCGCAGTCGATGCGATGGTGATCGAGCCGTTTCCGTTGGTGATGGTTATCCCGGATCCAGCGGTCAGCGTTGCTTTGGTGAGCGTGTTACCGGTCGTGTTACCGATCAGCAACTGACCATTGGTATATGTCGTCTGCCCCGTGCCGCCGTTGGCGACGGCTACTGTGCCCGTGACATTGGCCGCGTTGCCGGTTATGTTGCCGCTGATCTTCGACCCCGCCAATGACGCGATAAAAGATGGATCGGTGTAACTGGCCGTCGTGACAACGCCATTGGTGGCGGTGGCCGCGTTGCCGCTGATGCTGATACCCCATGTGCCCGTCGCGCCTGAACCGCCGGTCGACGGTACATCAAGCGCCGTGCGCGCACCCGCTGCGGTTGTCGAGCCGGTGCCGCCATTGGCGACCACGAGGGTGCCGCCGAGCGAGAGCGTGCCGCTGGTGGTGATCGGACCGCCGGACAAGGTCAGGCCGGTCGTGCCGCCCGAGCCGTCGACACTGGTCACCGTACCGCTCGCGCCAGTGGCTGCGATGGTGATCGAGCCGCTGCCGTTCGTGATGCTTATACCAGACCCAGCCGTCAGCGTCGCCTTGGTAAGCGTATTGCCGGTCGTGTTACCGATCAGCAGCTGCCCGTTGGTGTACGTCGTCTGGCCCGTACCGCCATTGGCGACTGCGACAGTGCCCGTGACGTTCGCCGCGTTGCCGGTGATGTTGCCGCTGATCTTGCTTCCAGCCAGCGAAGTGATCCACGCCGGGTCGGCGTAAGATCCCGTGGTGACGACGCCGTTGGTCGCCGTCGCGGCGTTGCCAGTGATACTGATACCCCACGTACCGCTGGCGTCGGTGCCTGTGCGCGTCGGGACGTCGAGGGCGGTGCGTGCCAGTGCGGCGGTAGTCGCGCCGGTGCCGCCATTGGCGATCGCGACAGTACCTGTGACGTTGGCTGCGTTGCCCGTGATGTTGCCGCTGATCTTCGATCCAGCGAGAGACGTGATCCACGCCGGGTCCGCGTAGCTGCCGGTCGTCACGACGCCGTTGGTGACCGTGGCCGCATTGCCGCTGACGCTGATGCCCCAAGTGCCCGTCGCGCCGGTGCCGTTAAGCGCGGGGACGCCGAGCGCCGTGCGAGCGCCGCTGTCTGTGGTTGCGCCAGTGCCGCCATTGGCGAGTGCGAGTGTGCCGCCCAGTGTGATGGTGCCACTGCCGGTGATCGGGCCGCCCGTGGCCGTCAGGCCAGTCGTGCCGCCGCTGACGTTAACACTCGTGACCGAGCCGCCGCCAGCCGTCGAGGCGATGGTGATCGAGCCGTTTCCGTTCGTGACGGTGATGCCGCTGCCTGCAGTGATCGCAGCCTTCGACAGGCCGCCCGTGGCCGTATTACCGATGAGCAGCTGCCCGTCGGTGTACGAGATGTTGCCCGTGCCACCCTGCGAGAAGGCGAGGGCGGTCGTCAGGCCGGTGATCGACGTGATGTCGCTGTTCGCCCCGCTGGCTGCCGCGCCGAGGTTGAGGCGAGCGCCCGAGGCGCTGGTCGCGCCAGTTCCGCCGTTGGCGACTACGAGAGAGCCAGCCAGCGTGATCGTGCCGCTGGATGTGATGGGCGAGCCGGTGACGGTGAGGCCCGTCGTGCCGCCGCTGAAGGCGACGCTCGTGACAGTACCACCCCCGCCGGTGGCGGCAATCGTGATCGATCCACCGCCGTTCGTGATGGAGATGCCGCTGCCTGCAGTCAGCGTGGCCTTTGTAAGCGTGTTGCCTGTGGTGTTGCCGATGAGCAACTGTCCGTTGGTGTACGTGGTGTTGCCCGTACCGCCATTGGCGACGGCGAGCGTGCCGGACAAAGTGATCGTGCCCGACGTGGTGATCGGCGAGCCGGTTGCAGTCAGGCCGGTCGTGCCGCCACTGAAGGCGACGCTGGTGACCGAGCCGGATCCCGTGCCGACGCCCACGCCGTTGATGAAGAGGCCGGCCGCGTTGATCGTGCCGAGGCCCTGCGCGCCACCGGTGGGCGCACCGACAGTGAGGCCGCTGGCTGGGTTGAGCGAGGTGATGTCGGTGTTTGCGCCGCTGGCTGCCGCGCTGAGGTTGGTGCGTGCGGTGGCCGCGACGCTCGCGCCCGTGCCGCCCTGAGCGACGCTGAGGGGCGTCGTGAGGCCGGTCAGCGAGGTGATGTCGCTGTTCGCGCCACTGGCTGCGGCGGCGATGGCCGTGCGCGCTGCGGCTGTAGTGGCGGCGGTGAAGACCGTAGAGCCGATGCCCGTCGCGCCGAGGTTGGTGCGTGCCGAGGCTGCGCTGCTCGCGCCCGTGCCGCCCTGCGTTATGGGTAGGATGCCTGCGAAGGGTGCCGACGTGGTGGCGGGGACGATGTCCGTGCCGTCGCAGTACAGGATCGCCGTGGCGTTCTGGTTGATGTTCGTGACGGTGGCGCTGCCCGCAGCGCGCAGGCCCAGCGTGAAGGGGCCGGTGGTCGCGTTGTTGACCCAATATTGCTGCACAGTCGCGGGCACGACAATGACCGAGTTCGAGGTCAGCGTGCCGGTGAACTTGTAGGCGATGCGGTTCAGTTCCGAGCCGCTCAGGGTATATGTGCCGCCGGTGACTGCGACCGACGTATAGTCGAAGGCGAAGACGGCCTGCTGGCCGAGGCCGATCGTGTACCACTGCACGCCATCACCAACGACGACCGCGCTGTCGCCCGGCTGCAGGCGGAGGGTGGACCCGGCGTTGATGAGTTCCGAGCCCGACGGGTCAATGGTCAGGTCGCCCTGACCGCTGTTGCGCACCTGCACGAACCAGCCGTCGCCGGCGGCTGCGGCCGTGGGCAGGTTCAGCGTGCCGAGGCCGCCCGTCCAGACCAGCACCTTGGCGCGGTCAGGCCCAGTGAGGCTGTAGGGCGTGGCGGAGAAGTCGACGACGTCGTAATTCTGCGCGAGAGCCGAGCCGCTGGTCGTGAGGCCGGGGCCCGCCAGAGCGGCCGCCTGAGCCTGCGCCGTGGCCGCGCCGTAGCGCAGTGTGCGCCAAGTGCCGCCAACCGTCGTGTTGTTGATGAGGTAGGCCTGCCACTGCTCACCGGCCGCGATGCTGAGGATCGCGTTGCCGTCGGCCTTGTTGACCGTGATGGTGCTGGGGCCGAGGTTGTTGAAGAGGACAGTCTGGCCGACGCTGACCGACATCGCGTCGGGCATCGTGATGGTGTAGGGGCCGCTAGGCGTGATGTCGATGATGCGAGCGACGACACTGCTGCCCGCAGTGGCCTCTAGGGGCCACTCGAGGCTGATGTTGCCGTCGAGGGTCAGTGCGAGGTAGGAGACGTCGGCGGGGTAGATGGTGGTGCCGCCGAAGACCTGTGTAAACGAGTTCGACATTATCTTTAAGCCTCCTTGCGCGTGGCGCTGCGATCGAGGATCTTCGCCAGATCCTCGCCATTCAGCATCGCCGCCGAGCGGTCATACATGTTTTGCCATACCGGAATGCGCTCGTCATTCTTAAGGAAGGGCGTCGCCTCGAGGAGCGTGCCATAGAGCAGTACTTCGGGGGCGTTCTCGGTCAGCCAGTTGGTCTGGCTATCCTCATCGAGGAGGGCCGGTAGCTGGTAGTACAGGATCTCGACGGGGTATTCGATGTCGGCCGTCGGCGCGACCAGCCAGTGGTTGTAGTCATAGTCGGCGTAGAAGATCGGCTCGCCGGTCTGGGTCGCGTCGGGCCAGTAGCTGCGCAGGTAATCGTAGCTGCGCGTGTACAGCGGCTTGCGCGTGTCGCCATTGGTGCCGGTGCCGATGAAGACCGACACGGTGTCGCGCCAGCGGTCGGGCTTGGGCAGCACCGACGAGTTAGGCAGTATCGTCGTCACGACGACGTTGATGAAGCCTTGGATCTTCAACTCGCGGGCGATGCGACGCTCGGCGAGGTTGATCAGGCGGGGGATTTGCTCGAAGACGATGGGGTCGGACGCCAGCGTCGCGCCGCGCTCGAGGTAGCGCTGCACGTCCTCCTTCAACGTCGTGAATGTCATCGCAGTGGCCATACCCCACTCCTTACATATTTTTGGCGGATATTACTACCCGCTGAGATACTGAGACAGTGCAGTCGCGACTGCCGCGACGACGGCTAGACCGCCTGCAATTTTCGCCTTCTTGCCGGTCTGCGGCTGGGCGTCGGGCATGGGGAGGATTTTCTTCTCCAGCTCGTCCTTGGCGACCTTCTTGATGAGTTTCTTCAGGTTCATGCTACTTCTCCTACAACCAAGCGGCGTATTTCTTGGTCTTCAGTTTGCGGTCGTCGAGGCCGTGGGTGCCGCCGTTGATCCGCTTGGTGAGTGCGAGGATGGCCGCGTCGCCGACACCCTGATCGCAGATCGACCAGAGCTTGTTGTGGTCAAAAAACCACAGGGCGCTCTCGAAGCCCAGCTCGGTGGCCACAATGTCGGGGTTGTCCAACACCTCCTGCTCACGTCCGATGTACCGGCCGAACGCGCGGTAGTTGTCCTTGCCGGTAAGCTGGAGCGGGCCGCGACCACGATACTTCCACCCGTCGCCGCTGCTCTCGGGGCCGTTGCCCATGCGGCTGGCATAGACACGGTTCGCGATTTTCATCGGCTGGCGGGCGTAGGCGTTGGCGAGGGCGTCCGTCGGGAAATACTTGCGGAAGATGCCGCGCAGGCCCTTCGCGCTGTAGTTCAGGTTCTCGCTGAACGCCTTGAAGCCGCCGCTTTCATGCGCCGTTTGAGCAAAGAAATGCGCAGCCCGATTAGGTGATAGCTTATAGAAAGCCGCAGCTGCCTTAAATGTTCCCGGGCCGAACGCGCCATCTGCCGTCACTCCGATTTTCTGCTGTAGATTTACAAGGCTCATTTGCCAGCACTCCGCCAATCGGGAAAGTCACTTTCGTCGACCACGCCGTCGCCGTTCGCGTCGTAGCGCAAGTCGTTACGGTATTTCTCCCAAGGCTCCATGTCGTCATCGTCCTCTTCGGGCGTGTCGATGAAGACGGTACCCTGCGGGTCGTCGTACGGTTTGGGCGCTTCCGGCTCAGGGGCGGGTGTATCCAGTTCAAGCGGCTCTTCCGGCTTGGTGTCGCGCGCATTGGCGTTGAGGCTCAGGCCGCCCAGCAGGCCGACGAATGCGCCGATGATCGTCTGGAAGGCAGGATTGACTACCTCGAGGATGGCCGCGCCGTCGATGACGTCATTCGGGACGAACAGGCCGACGGCGAGCGCCAGCACCACCACGAGGATGACGGCAGCCAGCGTGACGATGGCCACGCGGATTACGAACTCGACGGTGTCGTCGACGCCGTCCTGCCCGCTTTCAAAACTCTTAAGGAAGCTCATCATTTTCTCCTTCGTCATCCTTCGACGGGGGTTTCGCGAACCTGCCGCCCTGTCCTGCCATCAACCCCGCCAGTGCGCCGACTATGAATGTCGCGATCGGGTTGATCAGCTTAAAAAACTCTGCGTCATTAGGTGCCTGCCCGTCCATGGGCTGCGACACGAAAATCAGCGAATACAGCACCGTCGCCACGATGAACATGAGCGTGACCGAGAGGACCACGCCCACGATAAATCTCAACAGTTCCTCCGGCGTCCATTCACTGAGGGGCTTCATCTGTAGTCTCTTCAGTCGTAATCAGATACTCGGTGCAGTAGCCAGAGGCTACGCACTTGGGCTTCTGACATTCTTCCGCCTCCCAATTGTCCGGGTCTTGGCAGTAATAGCGGTAGCGGTCCTTGCAGCCCAAAAGCAGCAGGGCAGCCGCCACGATGAGGGTATGCTTGAGGAACCGCGAGCCCATTACTCCCTGTCCTCCTTCTGCTCGAGGCGCTTGAAGATGCCGCCCAGCGTCAGGTCGACCTTGTCGAAGCCCGCCTTCATGTCGGTGCGGAGTTCCTTCATGGTGTCGCGGATCTCGCGCACTGCCTCGCGGAAGTCATCCTTGCGGACGTAGACCTCGGGCAGGTCGCGTTCGATCTGCTTGACGTCCTGCCGCAGCTCCTTGAGGGCGTCCCAGACGACCTTCAGGATCCAACCAACGGCCGCGCCGAAACCAGCAAACACCCAGTTGATCAGCTCCTGCGTCACTTCAGGTTTTCCAACTTGTAGATCGTGCGGAGGTATACGTCAGTGACGCCGTCGACGAGATTGCCCACGGCGCGATTGCCGCCGCAGATCTTCTCGTGGTTCTCTTCGATCCACTCGGCGTCGGCCTTGAGGATCTTCAGCACGTCCGAGCCAGTCGAACTGGGTGAGGGGATCGCGCCGACCAGACCGTTGACGGCCTGATGCGCCTCAACAAGCGCATCAACCGCGTCGATGACGTCGTCATAGAAGGAGCCCAGCGCCTGATGTTGGCTGAAACTCTTCGTGCGCCAGTGGTTCCAGTGCGCGAGGTTGCGCGCGTAGAAGACGCGGCTGATGAGCTGTTCGATCATTCGGGCGGTGCCTCTTGTGTCGGGATCTGGCCTTGGGCCTGATCGCGGATCTTCGTGAGGAGAGGCCACACGCCGCTCGACGTGGGCAGCTGGCCCAGTGTCTGCAAGACGGCGTTGACTTCGTCGACGGTGAGTTCAAGATTGATGTTCATTATGCGCTCCATGGTAGTGGTGGGGTAACAACAGGCGGCACAACCTGATCGTTGATCTGCTGCGCCACATTCGCCTCATAAGCCGCAACCTGCTCGTCGCCAAGGGCGTCTTGCACCCAGCCGATGACCTGCGCCTCGGTGAGGTCTTCATAGGGCGTGAAGGTGCTGCCCTCGTCGATGGTCACGCCGACCGAGCCGTAGACGCTGCCGGTGAAGCCCGCTTCGGTGCCGGTGAGGGTCCAGTGTACGGTGAAGACCACGTCGGTCTCGCCGTCGAGTTCGGGGTAGCAGTCCATCTGTACGACGGCCCAAGTGTTGGTGATTGGCATATTAGCTCCTCTTTAGAATAGATCGTTCCACGTCGTGCCGTTGTAGCAGCGTAGCTTGTTCGTGGTGCTGTCGTAGTACACGTCCCCAGCCTCGGGGCTGCCCGGCGCGGCGGCGAGTGGGATGAAGCGGACTTGGCCGTTTGCCTTGACGCGCATGCGCTCGGTAGCGTTGGTGCTGAGTTGCATGGTGGACGTAGCACCGGTTGCCGTCAGTTTCAGGTCGTTGCTTTGAGCAAGCAGTAACATGCCCGAAGCACCGTTCAAGTACCCTACTGTGGTGCCCGCTTTCTTGATATTAAGAAGGCCGCCATTGGTTGCGTTATCTATATCGAGAGTGGTGTAGCCCGTGTAAACAGCAGGTGATGAAGTGCCGATACCTACGTCGCCCACACTGCTGATACGGGCGCGCTCGGAGCCATCAACAAGGAAAGCAATGGCCGACGACGCGGCCGCATTGGCGCTGTCTGCGCTTATGAGGATACTACCGGTGGTGTTGTCGCCGCTTATTGTGGAGTAAACGCCAGCGGCCGCGTCCGTGTCGCGCAGGCGGATGACTGGCGACGCGCTCTCCAAGTGCAGCAGGTTTTGAGGTGCGGCCGTGCCGATGCCGACGAGACCCGCCTCGGTGAGACGCATGCGCTCGACACCGGCGTTCGACCACACCTGCTGGTTGCCGCCAGTGCTATACGTGGCATCGTAAGTGACAAAACCGGCGCTCTGAACGATACGCAGACGTGCGCTATTACCAGTTGAGGTCTCTGAAACCGCGAGCCCTGCACCAGCGATCGAACCAGCGGTTCCGGCGACGACCAGTGTCGCCTCGGGCGAGGATGCGCCTATACCAAGCCGACCCGTGCTGGTAAGGCGCATCAGTTCGGTCCCGCCGTTACTGCCCCTAAAAATCTGCGTGGCCGCGTCGTAGTAATTGACGCTTGTTGCGTTGAAACCAATGCGGAGGGAGGCACCTGACGGAGAAAGAACCCACAACCTCGCGTCCGGTGACGTCCCGACCCCGAGGTTACCGCTACTGTCGAGGCGCATACGCTCAGTGGTCTCAGTATTAGCACAGAATACGAGGTTCTGGGGGGTACCAATGATAGCCGTGTTGGTGTCCCAGCTCAGTACGCCTCGGTTGTTCCCAGTTAGCGCGGAGCCCCACTGGAAGATGCCGCTGGAAGACATTCCCCCGCGCGAGCCAACTTGGAACAGTAGCGTAGGCGATGTTGTGCCGATCCCGACGTTGCCCGCATTGTCGATGCGCATGCGCTCGACGCCGTTGGTGTACGAGGTGAGGGATCGCGTAGGATCGGCGAGAAGACGCACCTCGTTCGCGTCCCAGTACAGGTACCCGGCGCGAGTGGCGTTGTTGCGGAACTCTATGCGCGTGTCGGCAGCGGTGTTGCTCTCGAAAACCCCGTTTATGCCACCCGCGCCGCCATTGGTGTGTATACGCGCCGCAGGTGAGGTGGTGCCGATGCCGAGGTTGCCTGCGTAATAACCTTGCCCAGTCCCGAGAACTTGGAAGGCCAGTCCGGTGGATGAGTTATATCCTTGGATAAGCGAGTTGCCGTCGACAGTGACTTGCGTAGTAATCGCCTGCGTACCTGTACCAAGAACGGAAAGCACCCCGGTGTTTAGTGAGCTTGTGCGGCCTACGCACAATTCACCTCCGCTGGTGATACGCATTTTTTCGGTCGGCGATGTTCCGGTAAAAAAGCGTTGTTCCAGAGCGTATGCCAGTAGGCCGGTGTAGAGGGACGTTGCTCGGTTGTAGGTCTGCAATATGCCCGTCGCAGGATCAAATTCAAAGCCATTCGCGCCAGCGTTACTCACCACAAGTTTGTTGGCTGCCGACGCCGTGCCGATCCCGACGTTGCCAACACTGTCGATGCGCATGCGCTCAGTGCTGCCGGTGTTAAATGCGAGGATCGTGTCGATACCCCACATACCCGCACCTGTGACAGTACCGCCCGCGTTGACACGGAAGTTGCCTGAGCGTGTGGTGCCGTTAACGTCGAGCTTCGTGCCCGGCGACGCCGTACCGATGCCGACGTTCGTGCCGTCGTCAAAGATCTGCGAGGCGCTGAACGCGGCCGTGCCATTGCCCTTGGGGACAAAGTTGGCCGCGAGAGTGGTCAGGCCCGTGCCGCCATTGCCCACAGCCAGCGTGCCAGCCATGGTGATCGTACCGGCTGCCGTCACCGGACCGCCGCTGAAGGTGAGGCCGGTCGTGCCGCCGCTCACATTGACGCTCGTCACGGTGCCGATGCCGCTGACGGTCGCCCACTGCGGCGCATTCGCGCCGTCGGACATGAGTACCTGACCCGGCAGACCGAGGGCGGTGAGTGCGAACCTCGTGCCTGTCGAGTAAACGACGGCACCGGCAACTGGGGAAAGCGCGTCGCCGGTGCCGCCTCGGCCCAAGGGGAGCGCGCCTTGGGTTTGGCTCGTATCCGCGAGGTTCACGGCCGGATGGACGTGGTCACCGCGTGCAGCAGCAGTCGAGACACCGGCCGTAGCCGTACCGAGAGCTTGAGGTGTTGAGGATGAGAAGTTGACGTTAAGCGTGACGTCGCTCGTCAGAGCGCCGCCGCCTGTGAGGCCCGTGCCCGCAATGACGCTGCGCGAGGTCGGCACGAAACCCGACACCGAGACGGCCGCCGTGGTGGCGGAGGTGACGCGACCCGTCGCGTCGACGGTGAGCACCGGCACCAGAGTGCCTGAGCCGTACACGCCCGCGCTGACGCCCGATGCGGCCAGCTGCGCCGTGCCGACACCACCATTGGCAATGGCGATCGTGCGGTCGGCAGACAGGTCACCACCACCCGTGAGGCCGGTGCCGGTGGCGATGGTGCGCGAGGACGGCACCGCGCCGACGGCGGCGATGTTGCTGAACTGGACCTTGTACGTACGCCCCTCGACCACATAGGGTAGGTAGCCCAGCGTGCTGCTGCCCGTATACTCAGGCAGGCCGGTGACGGTCGTGGGGATCAGGTTTGTGGGGACATTGCTCACTGTTAATCGTCTCCGGTAAACACGATGAAGTCATCAAAGTCCTCGGTGACGAGGAACGAGTGCCCATCCTGTGTGATCGCGCCGTTCGGATTGGTCGGAATGCCTGTGTCCGGCCGCACGAAGGGCAGCGTTATAGTCTCTGGCTGCCGTGCTGGCAGGCGGTAGGGGTCGAACTGGTCGGTATCGGCACGGCACACGCGCAGGCCGGGGTAATTCGGGTCGGACTGCAGCTCGTGCAGCGGAAACTTCCGGCTGCAGCGGCTGCATATGCCGATGCCCAGTGTGGGGTTCCCCTGCGTGTGGAGGAAGACCGGCATTATCTGGTGTACATACTGATGTTGGGCAGGATCATCATCGGGCTGTTGTCGCGCTCTTCCTGCTGTGCGAAGTAGAGGCTCTCCTTGGCCTTCTGGTCGAGCATGCCGATAAGGCCCGCATCGACCTCGATATACTCCATGGCGAGGCGTGCGGCGAGCATGGCCACGATCGCCTCGTACCAGCGCTGCGGCACCTCGACCTCCTGCGTCATGGTGCCGACGTCCATGATGTGGCGCTGCGCCCAGACGACGACCTGCATCACCTCTGCGGCGGCGTTGGGCACCGGCCACAGGTTCATGACGGGACGCTGCACTTGGCGGTCAAGCCAGAACTGCAGGGGGCGATTGGACGAGAAGGTCTTGTTGGGCAGGTTCGTGTAGTCGTCACGGCTGAGGCGGGCCAGCGGGATCTCCGTCGGCGTGTTGCCGAGGTAGACGCGGCTGTAGAGCATGGACGGGCTAGTCGTGACGATGCGGAAGTAGCTCGACGCGACGGAGGTGTCGAGGTCGAACCACGTCCACTCTCCGGCACTGGCCGTCGGCGTCTCGGTCTGGACAGTGGTCCAGATTATGCCGTCGACGCTGCGCTGGAGGGAGATGGGCACGGCCGCCGCCAGCCACTGGATGCCGACCGTCGAGATGACCGTGGGCGTGGAGAACATGGTCTCGTGGGTCTGCGCCGTGACTGTGGTGGTGCCCGTGGCCTGCTGCAGCGTGCGCAGGTTGCTGTTGAGGATGTCGACCGTGCCGGTGATGGTCGTGATGTCGGACTGGCCCTCATAGAGCGGATACAGCGTCTTCTCGATGCACCAGAGTTGGATGCCCCGGTTCGAGAGATCCGACAGGAGGAGGTAAAGCTGGTCGTTGGCGATGTCGACATGCTCAGGCGTCAGGGATTGCGCGGGCAGTTTGCACCGACGCGCGGCGTTTTCAATCACGCGACGCGTGTTGAAATTGGTCTGAGATACTGTTCCTGAGTACGCCATAAGCTCCGCTCGCTAACAAGACGCAGCAGCTCGCCAGCGAAAGCAAGCATTTCTAGCGACGCATGGATACCAAAAAAGACGAGGCCTGTAAACTGCGGCGGCGGCCGTGTGTGGTCGGCCGCCACCGCCCCCCATTAAGACTTGCGGCCGGGCATGCAGGCGAGGCCACCCGCTGCGCGCTTGATCATCGGCTTGTTGCTGTGGGCCGGTACGGCCTTGGATGCACGCTTGGCGGCCATGATGGCGAGGTCGATCGCGCCGATGCCCTTCTTCGGAGCAGGAGGCGTGTTGTCGACGGCCACGGTGTCCATGCGCATGCGGCGTCCCTTGGCGTCGACAGGGCGGGTGGAGATGCCCTCCTCGACCATGCCGCCCCGGGCCTTCTTCATGGGCTTCTTGCCCGCCTCGCTCATGGCGATCGCCATGGCCTGCTTCTTGCTGGTGACTTCGGGGCCCTTCTTCGAGCCGCTGTGCAGCTCTCCGCGCTTGAACTCGCCCATGACCTTCGAGATCTTCGCCGCGCCCTTCGTGCCGACCGATCCGCCCTTCATGTACTGAACCTTGGTGCTGTCTTTGTAACCGTCCATGTCACTTACCTTTCTTGCGCGCTACGGCGAGATTATCGACTAAATTTGGATAGGGCCGACCTGCGGCCTTGGCGCGACGCTTGGCGGCGGCCTTCTTTTTGACGGACAGGCTCTTCGGCTTGCCGAGATCCTTCGGGCGTTTCTTGTCCCAGACAGGCTTCTCGACGCTGCCGCCCTCGGCCTTGCAGTCCCACTTGCGCAGGGACAGGGCCTTGCGCGTCGGGCGGCCCTTGTCGTCCTTCATCGGCCCGGGCATGCCTGACATGCGCGCGCAGAAGCTCTTGCGGCGGCCTGCAGCCTTGGGGGACTTCTTCGCCTGCTTGGCGCTGACGGGCGGCTTGATGTCGTGCCCTTGGGCGCGCAAAGAGGCCCGGCCCTTGGCATTCAGGCCGCCGGATTTTGATTGACCCTCAGATCTGGACCAAGCGGGCGTTTTGAAGCTCACAGCCAAGTCCGGTACTGGGGCTGGCTGGGGTCGATGGCGTACACGGCCAGCGCCGTGGCCTGCTCCTCAGTCGGCGCGAAAAGCAGACGCAGGTTGCTGTAATATTCGGGGTAGGTCGTCTCACCAATGGTGATCGGCCCGATGCGGTCGATGATGACCGTGTAGTCGGCAGGGACGACAGTCGTGACGGCCGTCTTGCCCGTGCCCTCGGTGATCGCCACGCACAGGCCGGTGTCCAGCATGAGCTGGTTGAACTCGGCTTCGTCTTTGTTCTTGAGGCAGTAGTCGGTCATGTTGAGAGCGCCTGTAGTTGAAAGTCTGCCGCGCGGGCGGGGATGAAGCGAATGTTACGGATGCGGCCATTGAGATACAAGCCGCCATAGGGCGCAGCCCAGCCGATATTCATAGTGCTTCCGTTGAGAGGAACCGCGCCAGAAGTGTCAACAGCGGGTGCAGCGCCGTTGAGGGTCGCGGCAAAATTGTCAGCTTGATATGCCGAAACGTGTTTAGCGATAGCACCAACAGTGACCGCGCCTGTATTGAGGCTGGCCGAAGTTACGCCACCCGAAATCACAGTGACGAAGGAGACCCCGCCAGCGTTAACGAACGGGATCAGAATATTATTTGACGTGCCGTCGCTTACTGTCGCCAGAGACGATGAGACGGTGTTGATACCGCCCGGCGAAAACTCGACGGCCAGTGTCCCTTGCGCCCCTGTATACCACTGCGCGAAGTTCTGCCCCGTGATCGTAGCGACATCTGCCGAGCGCGTGACCGTGCTGGCGACCGTGGGGATATAGGATGTGGCGAAGGTGCCGAGTTCCCATTGCGCGTCCCAAAAGGTAACATCGGCGGTAACGGCATTGCTCGCACCACAACCAAAACGAATTTCGGCGTTGCCAGATGTACCCGTCGTTGTAACCGTAACCTGCAAAACCCCGCTACCTGTTGGCGGGACATAGCTGGCAACTTGTGCGGCGTCGTTGTAAAAATATTGGATTGTTGAACCAGCAGGGCGCGTATTAAACGCAAGCAATTCGTCGATCCGTACCGCCGTTCCGACATTCACCTTAAAGGTGATAATCCACGTTCCAGTGGCAGCTAAGGCCACAGTTTGCGAGTAAAAATGCCGCGCAGAAGTCGTTGTTATGCGGATAGAATTAGCAGCAAAGTTGCGTCCCAGACTGGTGACAACAATCGAGCCGTTAGTAAAAGAACCCCAACTGGTAGGTGCTGTTCCGGGTGTCCCGCTTACAGCGCCGCCAAACACGCTATTCAGCAGCAGGTTCGTCCGCTGTTCTTCCACCAGCAGGCCACGCGGCAGGAGCGTCACGGGGTCGTAATCGAAGCGGGGGCCGTAATAGGCAGTGCTGCTCGGTGCCGCACCGGGGGTCGGCACATACGGATCGAGGCTGGCGCTGTCGGATAGCTGTGCGCCGTAGATATACACGCCGCTGTTGCCGTCGCCTGTGTAGGAGACGCTGCCATTTGCCGATGCCGCATATATGGCAAAGGTAGAAGAAGCAGCCGCCGCCGTCCCAGTAACTCCTATCCTCCACCAGCCACTGCCAGCCGAAATTACCGATACAGTTGGTGAGCCGGATGTATTTCCTACAGCGCCTGTGGCGAGGTTTACATACGCAAAGGTGCCAGACTGCATTTGCACAGCAACCCAAGTCCGTTCTGCCGCCTTCACATATACAGAAGCGGTATAGGGAGTTCCAACTAATGTGGGGATGCCTTGCTGCACCTGATGCGTATTGGTTGCCGTGTTCTCCATCAACTTCTGGGCGTTAAACAAACCATTGACCGGATTGGCCTGCGCGCCGGTTACGATGCTAGAGTTATTTTTACTCCAAGACGCACCGTCAAAAGCTTCGGATGCGTTTGCTAGGTTCTTCACGGTGGTCGGGTTGTAGGTCGTGGCTGTGGAGCCGAGTTCGAGTTGTGCGCCCCAGATGAAAGCACCGCTCGTGCCGTCACCAGTGTAAGTAACGACATTATCGTTTGTAGAGATAAAATACTGTCCATAGGTAGACCCGGATGAAACAGTGCGAGTTACTGTACAACGATACCAGCCGTTCCCGACAGGAGTGATTGAAGCGCTGTTGCCGACGGCATTAGTGCCAACTACCCCACTTGCGAGGTTGAAGAAGGTGAACCGCTCGCTTGTGTCCCACGCAGATATTGCGATCCAATTACGTTCCGCCTGCTTTGCGTATACGGTATAGGTGTATGTGCTTCCGGCAGAAATAGTGATTGGGTTGGTGTACAGTTGATGCGCCCCAGAGGTAGCCGTTTCTATTACCTTATCTGCGGTTATAGAACCATCTGGCGATGTCGTTACGTTGGCCGAAACTGCTGTGCCAGATTTCGTCCAAGCAGCATTGTCGAACTGCTCTGAAAAAGTGATGAAGTTGCTCGGTGCCCACTGGATCAGGCCGTTGGAGCCGGTGACCGTGGCGTTGCTGCCTCGGCTGAAGGTGATGAGGTTACTGAAGGGTGTCGCGGTCGGCATGTCAGAACCCTACGTTGTAGCTGCCAGAGGTGAAGTCGAGGCTCAACGTCGTGGCAAGCGACGGAGCCGTCAGCGTCTGCAACTGGGTATTGGGAAGGCGAGTGTTGAAGTAGGCGATCTGGCGGATGTGGCCGTTGAGGTAATTGGGGTTGGACGCAAAAGCGCCGATACGTAGCACTGTGATATCTGTGGTTAATGTACCACTTGTATCAGTCAACACTGTGCCGCCGTTCACGCTGGCCGCAAAGTCGTTTGCTGCGTAGGCGAAAGATACTTTCCCACCCGAGGTGATCGGAACGCCAACCAAATTAGCCTGAGTAACGCCGCCAGTAACGTAAATGCTTGGTGTGCCTATCCCGTCACCGAACATGAGTATCCAGTCATTTGCGAGTGGATTATCGGTAGCAGAAAGAAAACCAGCGGTGCCTGTAGAGTTGACCGACGAAAACCGGCCAACATCCGCGATAAACGTTCCAGCCGGTTGGTTATACCAGCTAGAGAAGTTCGTGCCTGTCATGATCGCAACATCGGCGTTGCGGGTGACGGTAGAGGCTACCGTGGGGATGTAACTGGTGGCGAAACCGCCTGCTTCGAGTTGTGCGCCGTAGATGAACGCGCCGTTCCCAGCAACGCCGTTGTATGACAGCACGTTATCGCTAGGTGCGAGCCTAATGTGGCAGTTGTTCGTAGCAGCAATGGCTGTAAATGTGATTGAGCAGCGATACCAGCCATTGCCAGCGTTTGTGATTGTTGCGGTAGCCCCTGAACCTACCGTGCCAATTGTCCCGGTCGCCAGATTAAAAAAGGCAAGTGCGTTGGCGATAGAATTATTTAGTAGGCAAATCCAATTGCGCTCTGACGCCTTAGCGTAGACCGAGTAGGTATGTGCGACTGCGGTAAGCGTCGGGCCTTGCGATACGAGATGGCCGACACCCGCAGTGGCGTCCTCGGCCAGTTTATCTGCGTTTACTGTTCCGTCAGGCGAAGCTGTAACATTCGCGGTAACGGTAGCATTAAATTTGGTCCAAGCCGCATTATCAAACTGTTCCGAATACAGAGCAAGGTTTGTCCGCGCTTCCTCGATCAGCAATCCGCGTGGGGCCAGTGTCACGGGGTCATAGTCAAAGCGAGGACCGTAATAGGCGGATGCCGTGGTGGCGTTGTATGCGCCGGGCGTGGTCTGGTAGGTGACTTGCTCTAGCTGTGCGCCCCAGACGAGGATGGATGTGGCTAGGCTATTGACTTCCGCCCGCGCTACAGTGGCTGAACTGATAATCCCGATAATAAGATTGCCAGCGGTGGTTGAGTTCGTAAATATAGCGCAGCGGTACCAACCATTACCGACGCTTTCAATTGTAGCCGTCTGGTTACTACCAACGGTTCCTACCGTTCCTGTTGCCAAATTAAAGTTAGCAAAAGGTGCGCCATCCCCCGAAAAATATAACTGAGCAAAGTTGTTTGTACCGGCTTTTAGGTAAACCGAGAAGATACGCGAGATACCTGCCGTCGCTGAAAAGGCGATAGTGTGGGAACTGCTTGCCCCGTTGGCAGTAACTAAATCAGCAGTCGTTGTTCCATCAGGCGCAACGCCGACGTTAGCTGTAGTAGACGCAGCGGTTGCGCCCCAAGGAGTAAAATCCTGTGACTGCGTAACCAAATTATTCGGCGCGTAGGTCAGCTTGCCAGTGCTGTCGATCAGCGTGGCGTTTGTTCCACGTGAAAACGTGATCCGGCTGTCGAGCGTGGGATCGAGGAAGTTCAGATACAGCGACGCGCCTGCGTAGGGGTCAGCCCCACCAAAGCCGTCGATAAGCCCGCTCGCGCCGCCCCAGAGCCCTGAGACGTTGCGATAGAGCCAGATGCCTAATGCTAGGCCCGAG
>Ga0315901_10003838_pt1 | contig 19143 bp, 14 predicted proteins | sample LakEriMetagenome_10_FD_203761 | JGI IMG/M metagenome (GOLD analysis project Ga0315901, IMG submission 203761) | Freshwater fungal communities from buoy surface, Lake Erie, Ohio, United States - Buoy 2 MA116 | ecosystem: Environmental > Aquatic > Freshwater > Lake | place: USA: Lake Erie, Ohio... | reverse complement strand
GGATGATCGCGATCTTGCGCTTGGCCTTGTAGTCGCGGACGAATTCGATCCGGCCCGACACCTTGGCAATGATCGCATTGTCCTTCGGCTTGCGGGCCTCGAACAGTTCGGCAACGCGCGGCAGACCACCGGTGATGTCGCGGGTCTTGGCGGCTTCGCGGCTGGCGCGGGCCAGCACGTCACCAGCCTCGACCGCCTGGCCATCCTCGACCGACAGCGTGGTGCCCGGGGCGAGCATGTAGCGCGCCGCCTCACCCGAAGCGTCGTCAAGCAGGGTCAGGCGCGGACGCAGGTCCTCCTTCTTCGAGCGGCTGGTCGCGCGGTTTTCGGTCACCACGCGGCTGGTCATGCCGGTCGCTTCGTCGGTCTGCTCGGTCAGCGTGCGGCCGTCGATCAGGTCCTGATACTTCACGATGCCCGGCTGGTCAGTGATAACCGGCGTGGTGAACGGGTCCCACTCGGCCAGGCGATCACCCTCATTGATGATCGCGCCATCGGCGTGGATCAGGTGCGTACCGTAAGGCACGCGGTGGATCGCGCGCTCACGGCCTTCGCTGTCCAGCACCACGATCTCGCCATTGCGGGCGAGGCTGAGGCGGCGGCCGCGCTTGTCGGTGATCGTCGGGACATCGCGATAGATCACGGTGCCGTCGCAGATCGCCTCAAGGTGCGACTGTTCGTTAACCTGCGCGGCGCCACCGATGTGGAACGTACGCATGGTCAGCTGGGTGCCCGGCTCGCCAATCGACTGGGCGGCAATGACGCCAACCGCTTCGCCGATATTGACCGGGGTCCCGCGGGCCAGGTCACGGCCATAGCAGGTTGCACAGACGCCCTGTTCGGCCTCGCAGATCAGCGGCGAACGGATCTTGACCGCCTGGACGCCCGAGGCCTCGACCTTGGCCGTGGCGGGTTCGTCCAGCAGGGTGCCCTTGGGCACGATCACGGTGCCGTCCTTGTCGGCCACGTCCTCGGCCAGGGTACGGCCCAGGATACGCTCGCCCAGCGAGGCAATGGTCGAACCGCCCTGCACGATCGCGCGCATTTCCAGCGCCCGTTCGGTGCCGCAGTCTTCGATCACGACGACGCAGTCCTGCGACACGTCAACCAGGCGGCGGGTCAGGTAGCCCGAGTTCGCCGTCTTGAGCGCGGTGTCGGCCAGACCCTTGCGGGCGCCGTGGGTCGAGTTGAAGTACTCAAGGACGGTCAGGCCTTCCTTGAAGTTCGAGATGATCGGCGTCTCGATGATTTCGCCCGAGGGCTTGGCCATCAGGCCGCGCATCCCGGCAAGCTGCTTCATCTGCGTCGGCGAACCGCGCGCACCCGAATGGCTCATCATGTAGATCGAGTTGACCGGCTTCTGACGCCCGGTTTCGGGGTCGATCGGCGCAGCCTTGATCTCGTCCATCATGGCGTTGGCCACCTGGTCCCCGCAGCGGCTCCAGGCGTCGATCACCTTGTTGTACTTTTCCTGCTGGGTGATCAGGCCGTCCTGGTACTGCTGCTCATAGTCAGCAACCAGAGCCTTGGTTTCGTCAACCAGCGCAACCTTGCTGTCGGGGATGATCATGTCATCCTTGCCGAAGCTGATGCCAGCCTTGAACGCGTGGCGGAAACCCAGCGCCATGATCGCATCGGCGAACAGCACCGTGTCCTTCTGACCGGTGTGACGATAGACCTGATCGATAACGTCACCGATTTCCTTCTTGGTCAGAAGGCGGTTGACGGTTTCGAAGGGCACCTTGTGCGACTTGGGCAGGCATTCTGCCAGCAGCATGCGGCCCGGCGTGGTTTCAAAGCGCTTGAGGTACTGGTTACCTTGCTCATCGGTCTGCGGGACGCGGGCGATGATCTTGGAGTGCAGCGTAACGGCCTTGATTTCGAGCGCCTGGTGCACTTCGGCCATGTCAGCCAGCAGCATGCCTTCGCCCGGCTCACCGGCGCGGTCCATCGAGAGGTAATAGAGACCCAGCACCATGTCCTGCGACGGCACGATGATCGGCTTGCCGTTCGCAGGGCTGAGGATGTTGTTGGTCGACATCATCAGCACGCGCGCTTCGAGCTGGGCTTCCAGCGAAAGCGGCACGTGGACGGCCATCTGGTCACCGTCGAAGTCGGCGTTGAAGGCCGAGCAGACGAGCGGGTGCAGCTGGATCGCCTTGCCTTCGATCAGTACGGGTTCGAAGGCCTGGATGCCCAGGCGGTGCAGCGTCGGCGCGCGGTTCAGCAGCACCGGATGTTCGCGGATCACCTCGTCAAGGATGTCCCAGACTTCCTTGCGCTCCTTTTCGACCCACTTCTTGGCCTGCTTCAGGGTCATCGAGAGACCCTTGGCATCGAGGCGGGCGTAAATGAACGGCTTGAACAGTTCGAGCGCCATCTTCTTGGGCAGGCCGCACTGGTGCAGCTTGAGTTCCGGACCGGTCACGATCACCGAACGGCCCGAATAGTCGACGCGCTTGCCGAGCAGGTTCTGGCGGAAGCGGCCCTGCTTACCCTTGAGCATGTCGGACAGCGACTTCAGCGGACGCTTGTTGGCGCCGGTGATCACGCGGCCGCGGCGGCCGTTGTCGAACAGCGCGTCAACGGCTTCCTGCAGCATGCGCTTTTCGTTGCGGACGATGATGTCCGGCGCGCGCAGCTCGATCAGGCGCTTCAAACGGTTGTTGCGGTTGATGACGCGGCGGTAGAGGTCGTTGAGGTCAGAGGTCGCGAAACGGCCACCATCCAGCGGCACCAGCGGGCGCAGTTCTGGCGGGATGACCGGCACGACATCGAGGATCATCCATTCCGGGCGGTTGCCCGAATCGATGAACGATTCCACGACCTTCAGGCGCTTGATGATCTTCTTGGGCTTGAGCTCCGACTTGGTCGTCTCAAGCTCCTGCAGCAGGTCAGCGCGCTCCTGCTCAAGGTCGAGGCTCATCAGCATGTGCTTGACGGCTTCGGCCCCAATGCCGGCCGAGAAGGCATCTTCGCCGTACTCGTCCTGATAATCGTAGAGCTCGTCTTCGGAGAGCAGCTGGTACTTTTCGAGCGGGGTCAGGCCCGGCTCGATCACCACGTAGCTTTCGAAGTAGAGGATGCGCTCAAGCTGCTTGAGCTGCATGTCGAGCAGCAGGCCGATGCGCGAAGGCAGCGACTTCAGGAACCAGATGTGCGCAACCGGCGCGGCCAGTTCGATGTGGCCCATCCGCTCGCGGCGGACCTTGGTCACGGTCACTTCGACGCCGCACTTTTCGCAGACGACGCCCTTGTACTTCATGCGCTTGTACTTGCCGCACAGGCACTCGTAGTCCTTCACCGGGCCGAAGATGCGGGCGCAGAACAGGCCGTCACGCTCGGGCTTGAAGGTCCGGTAGTTGATCGTTTCCGGCTTCTTGATCTCGCCGAAGGACCAGCTGCGGATGCGCTCCGGCGAAGCGAGGCCGATCTGGATCTGGTCGAAGGTTTCGGGCTTCGCCATCTGGTTGGTGAACTTGGTCAGGTCGTTCATCACTGGGTTCCTGGGTTTTCGCGTTTCGGCGTAAGCTGCAAAAAATCGGTTATGGTGTTGCAGTGCGCTAGGATCTGGGCACCGCGATTATCTCTTCGCTTTTAATGCTGCCCGGCTTGACGAGCGGATCGTGCGGATCGCGGACATCGTAATTCCAGCGCTCGAACAGGGCCAGAAGCCGGTCAACCGAAGCGCCATTGGCCGCCAGCAGGTGGCTGGAAAACTCGGACAGCACCACGGGCCGGTGGCGCTTCAGAGTTTCCTCGGCACCTTCTAACACCGCCAGCTCGGCCCCTTCGACATCGACCTTGATCAACGCTGGACTGAGCCCATGTTCGGCCACGAGGCTGTCCAGCGTACGCGACGGAGTCCACTGCACCTCGGTTGGCTGGTCGACCACCGAAGCATGCACTACTTGGCCAAGCGAGGCATACTCCTCGCGGCCGGGCACGATGTTCAGCGGCTGTTCGGCATCACTGTCGGTCACCAGGCCATTGAACAGGATGACCTTGTCGGTGACGCCATTCGCGGCAACATTGTGGCTCAAACGCGCGAAGGCCGCGCGGGTCGGCTCTGCAGCCAGTACCCGACCCTTGCCCAGCTTCTTGCCGGCCAACACCGAAAAGAACCCGATGTTAGCGCCTACGTCGATCACGTCGCGGTCAGGGCGGAGGTGCTGGACAAACAGTTTAGCCAGCATGGGTTCGTAGACCCCCTCTGCCAGCACCCGCTGAAGGAGATGCGAGCGCGGACCGAGGCGAAACACCCCTTCGAATTCCGCCACTCGCACTTCGATATCCGAGACGACCATGCTTTCGAGGTTACCCAGCATCGCCTGCGCCGGCACAGCGCGATAGCGCAGCCACCAACGGCGCAGCGCAATCGGCCCCGCCAGCGCGGTGCGCGCGCTGGGCGTCCTCTTGAGAAAGCTGGTGAGGCCCACCTGCACGGTCCTTACTCCGCAGCTTCCGCCAGGCCATCGTCGTCTTCGTCGGTGAGCGACGAAAGTTCGACGTTGAGGCCGAGGGAGCGCATTTCCTTGACGAGCACGTTGAAGCTCTCGGGAATGCCGGCCTCGAAGGTGTCGTCACCCTTGACGATCGCTTCGTAGACCTTGGTGCGGCCGACCACGTCGTCGGACTTCACCGTCAGCATTTCCTGCAAGGTGTAAGCGGCGCCGTAGGCCTGGAGCGCCCAGACCTCCATTTCGCCGAAGCGCTGGCCACCGAACTGGGCCTTGCCGCCCAGCGGCTGCTGGGTGACGAGGCTGTACGGCCCGATCGAACGCGCGTGGATCTTGTCGTCAACCAGGTGGTGCAGCTTGAGCATGTAAATGTAGCCCACGGTAACCTTGCGGTCGAAGGCTTCACCGGTGCGCCCATCGTACAGGACGACCTGGCCCGAAGTATCGAGCCCGGCCTTTTCGAGCATGGCGGAAACATCGGCTTCGCGCGCGCCGTCGAACACCGGAGTGCCCATCGGCACGCCGTTCTTCAGCAGCTCAGCCATTTCGACGATCTCACCGGTCGTGCGGCTCTCGATCTCGGCGTGATAGTTCTCGCCGTAGATGTCCTTGAGCCGGTCAACCAGTGCGCTCGGCGGAGCGGCGGCTTCGGGGTTCGGGTTGGCCTGACGCCATTCCTCAAGCGCAGCAGTAATCTGCTGCCCGAGGCCGCGCGCGGCCCAGCCGAGGTGCGTTTCGAAGATCTGCCCGACGTTCATGCGGCTCGGCACGCCCAGTGGGTTAAGCACGATGTCGACCGGCGTACCGTCTTCGAGGAACGGCATGTCTTCCTGCGGCAGGATCCGCGAGATAACGCCCTTGTTCCCGTGGCGGCCAGCCATCTTGTCGCCCGGCTGCAGCTTGCGCTTCACCGCGACGAAGACCTTGACCATCTTCAGCACGCCCGGGGCGAGTTCGTCGCCGCGTTCGAGCTTTTCCTTGCGGTCTTCGAACTTCTCCTGGATCGCCTTCACGGTCGCATCGTACTGCGCCTTGACGGCTTCCAGCTGGCCCTGGACCTTGTCATCGGCCACGGCGAACTTCCACCATTCGTGGCGATCGACTTCGGCCAGCACCTCTTCGGTGATCTCGGCACCCTTCTTGGCGCCCTTCGGACCGGCCGCAGCCACCTGGCCAACCAGCATGTCCCGCAGGCGGTTGTAAGTGGCGCGGTTGAGGATTGCGCGCTCGTCCTCGCGGTCCTTGGCGAGGCGTTCGATTTCCTCGTTCTGGATCGCGCGGGTACGGTCGTCGATCTCGATGCCGTGACGGTTGAAGACGCGGACGTCGACAATGGTCCCCGAAACGCCCGGCGGCAGACGGAGCGAGGTGTCACGCACGTCGCTGGCCTTTTCGCCGAAGATCGCGCGCAGCAGCTTTTCTTCCGGGGTCATCGGCGATTCACCCTTCGGGGTGATCTTGCCGACCAGGATATCGCCCGGGTGCACTTCGGCACCGATATAGACGATGCCGGCCTCGTCGAGGTTGCGCAGAGCCTCCTCGCCGACGTTCGGGATGTCGCGGGTGATGTCTTCCGGTCCAAGCTTGGTGTCACGGGCCATGACCTCGAACTCGTCGATATGGATCGAGGTGAAGACGTCGTCCTTCACGATCCGCTCGGAGATCAGGATCGAGTCTTCGTAATTGTAGCCATTCCACGGCATGAACGCGACGAGGCTGTTGCGGCCCAGCGCCAGTTCACCCAGCTCGGTCGAGGGACCATCGGCCAGGATATCGCCGGCATTGACCACGTCGCCCACCTTCACCAGCGGACGCTGGTTGATGCAGGTGGACTGGTTCGAACGCTCGAACTTCTGCAAGCGGTAGATGTCGACACCCGACTGGCCGGGTTCGATATCGCCCGAGGCGCGGATCACGATACGGGTCGCGTCGACCTGGTCGACGATCCCGCTGCGCAGCGCCGCGATCGCGGCGCCGGAATCGCGGGCCACGGTCTCTTCCATCCCGGTGCCGACGAAGGGCGCTTCGGCGCGCACCAGCGGCACGGCCTGACGCTGCATGTTCGAGCCCATCAGCGCGCGGTTGGCGTCGTCGTTTTCCAGGAACGGAATGAGCGAGGCGGCCACCGAGACGAGCTGCTTGGGGCTGACGTCCATCAGCGTGATCGTGTCGCGCGGGGCCATCACGAATTCACCGTTCTGGCGGGCTGAGACCAGCTCTTCGACAAACGAACCATCAGCGTTGGTTTCGGCCGAAGCCTGGGCCACCGTGTGCTTCTGCTCTTCCATCGCCGAGAGGTAGACCACTTCGCCGGTGACCTTGCCGTCAATCACCTTGCGGTACGGGGTCTCGATGAAACCGTACTTGTTGACGCGGGCGAAGGTCGACAGCGAGTTGATCAAACCGATGTTCGGGCCTTCCGGCGTTTCGATCGGGCAGATGCGGCCATAGTGCGTCGGGTGAACGTCGCGGACTTCGAAGCCGGCCCGCTCGCGGGTCAGGCCACCCGGGCCAAGCGCCGAAACGCGGCGCTTGTGGGTGACTTCCGACAGCGGGTTGGTCTGGTCCATGAACTGCGAGAGCTGCGACGAACCAAAGAATTCGCGCACTGCGGCCACGGCCGGCTTGGCGTTGATCAGGTCGTTCGGCATCACGGTCGACACGTCGACCGAGCTCATGCGTTCCTTGACCGCGCGTTCCATGCGCAGCAGGCCAACGCGGTACTGGTTTTCCAGCAGTTCGCCGACCGAGCGGACGCGGCGGTTGCCCAGGTTGTCGATGTCATCGACTTCACCCTTGCCGTCCTTCAGGTTCACCAGTTCCTTGACCACCGCCATGATGTCGTCGGTGCGCAGGGTGGTGATGGTGTCCTCGGCATCGAGGCCGAGGCGCATGTTGAGCTTGACGCGGCCCACGGCCGACAAGTCGTAGCGATCGCCATCGAAGAACAGGCCTTCGAACAGGGCTTCGGCGGTTTCGCGCGTCGGCGGCTCGCCGGGGCGCATCACGCGGTAGATATCGGCCAGGGCGTGGTCGCGATCCGGGGCCTTGTCGGCCTTCAGCGTGTTGCGGATCCACGGGCCGGTGTTGACGTGGTCGATATCGAGCAGCTCAAGCTGGTCGATCCCGGCCTTGTCCAGCGCCTCGAGGTTTTCCGGGCTGACTTCGTCACCGGCTTCGATCCAGATGCGGCCGGTGCTCTCGTCGATCAGGTCGCGCGCGGAATAACGGCCGAAGACTTCCTCGGTCGGGATCAGCAGTTCGGCCAGACCGTCCTTTTCCGCCTTGTTGGCGGCACGGGGGCTGATCTTGGTGCCGGCCGGGAAGATCACTTCGCCCGACTTGGCGTCGACGATGTCGAAGGCCGGCTTCGACCCGCGCCACTGTTCGGCCTGGTAAGGCAGGCGCCAGCCGCCCTCACCGCGCTTCCAGGTGACGGTCTGGTAGAAGTAGCTCAGGATTTCTTCGTCACCCAGGCCCAGCGCGTGCAGCAGCGCCGTGACCGGCAGCTTGCGCTTGCGGTCGATGCGAACGTTGACGATGTCCTTGGCGTCAAATTCGAAATCGAGCCACGAACCGCGGTAGGGGATCACGCGGGCAGCGAAGAGGAACTTGCCCGAGGAGTGGGTCTTGCCGCGGTCATGATCGAACAGCACGCCCGGCGAACGGTGCATCTGCGACACGATCACGCGCTCGGTGCCGTTGATGATGAAGGTGCCGTTCTCGGTCATGAGCGGCATGTCGCCCATGTAGACGTCCTGCTCCTTGATATCGAGGACCGAACGGGTTTCGGTTTCGGCGTCGACCTCGAACACGATCAGGCGCAGCGTAACCTTCATCGGCGCGGCATAAGTGATCCCGCGCTGGCGGCACTCGGTGGTGTCATACTTCGGGTCTTCGAGTTCGTAATGCACGAAGTCGAGCTCGCTGGTGCCGGCGAAGTCGCGGATCGGGAAGACCGAGCGCAGCGTCTTTTCCAGGCCCGAGACATAGCCGGTCGCCGGATTGGAGCGCAGGAACTGCTCGTAGCTTTCGCGCTGAACCTCGATCAGGTTCGGCATCTGCACCACTTCGTGGATGTCGCCGAAGATCTTGCGGATCCGCTTCTTGGCCGAAGTGCCGTTCGAAGCAGCTTGGGTCAGGGCCTTTTTCGCCATGGGAGGGGTCTTGCCTCTTCAAAGTGCCGGGTCAGGAACACCTGACTGCCGACGTGAAACTGTGCCATGCGACGGTGCTGGCATTTCAAAACGCGAAAAGGCCGCACGGCAAACACCCCCGATTCGGAGTGGCCCGCAGCCTTTGCGTCGTCATGAAAACTCGGTGCTTCCTTCCTGTGGCGAATCCCCGCGCATGGAATCGCCTTGCTCGAAGCCCCGAGCGAAGAGCGCCTATAGGCCGCAGCCTGGCTGGTGTCAAACGACGGGCAGTCGCGATCCCGCAGAAAACCAGGGTTTTTGACAAACGATATGGAGCATATTGTTTTTCAATGAATCCGCTTGACCAACTCAGGGACAGAGATTATCGATTATCAATATTGAGCATATCGGAGAACAATGAATGACCCGCAATAATACCCCCTTCGCCGCCGCCTTGGCCGCCGTCCTGACCCTGGCCGCGTTATGGCCGCTGACCCTACCTGGCCCAGCCCATACGATCGCCGCCGACAACGGGACGGTCACCATCGCAGCACTCGCCTGACCACCAGCCGGGAGTCCCCACCATGAAATTCCTGAACTCGTTCAAATCGAATGACCCGTTGCTGCTGGCCGCCAAGCTGATCGTCGGCTTCGGCATCGGCATCATGATCTTTGCCCTGGTCATGATCGGTCTTGGCCTGGGCGCGCTGGCGACAGTCGAGCGGGCCACCATTGTAACCGAGCTGGCCAAGGTCGGCGCGCCGGCCAACATGGTCTGGCTGGTTGCCGTGGCCCTCGCCCTGGCCATGGGCCTGCTGTTCCTCGGCACCCGCTTCCTGCTTGAGCTGTTCGGCATCATGGACAGCGTCGGCCACGGTGATCCATTTCAGCCCGAAAACGGCACGCGGCTGAGCCGCATGGGCTGGCTCGCAATCGGCGCCCAGGCCATCGTCCTGGCGCTCAAGAGCGTGGCCAAGGTGCTTGAACCCTATGCCATCAAAGCCGGCGAGCGGATCGACATCGATCTCGATCTCGACATGTCGGGTGTCCTGCTGGTGCTGATCCTGTTCATCCTGGCCCGCGTGTTCCGCCACGGCGCAGCGATGCGCGCAGATCTGGAAGGAACCGTCTGATGGCGCCCGCTGCAAATGACCCCACTGCCGGAGACCGCATCGTGATCAAGCTCGATGAACTGCTGCACCAGCGCCGCATGACGCTGACCGAACTGGCCGAACGGGTGGACATTACCCTGGCCAACCTCTCGATCCTCAAGACCGGCAAGGCCAAGGCGATCCGCTTTTCGACGCTCGAGGCGATTTGCGAGGTGCTTGAATGCCAGCCAGGTGACCTGATCGGCTATCAGCCGGACCGCACCTGATCGCCCACGAAGGCCCGGATTGGCAGCGGGTAAATTGGAAAGGGCGGCGCTCCCCCCGAAGCGCCGCCCTTTCACTTTGCCCCCCGGTTGGAGCAAACTGGCTCAATAAATGCCGGGAATCAACCGCCAGCGCGTTTGCTGCATGTAATCGCGGTAGTCCGGGTCTTGGCCGAGCAGCTTTTCCTCGGCCTCGATCCGCAAGATCTGAGCCCACCAGCCAATCACATAGATCACCAGATTGATAAGACTCGGCATGACCATGATGAGGCCAATGTGGGTGACCAGATACCCCGCATAGATCGGATGGCGGACCAAGCGGTACATCCCGTCACGCTTGATCCCGCGGTTGGCCGGGGCAATCCCGAAACTGCGGCGCAGGAACAGCTTGCCGGTAATCTGGATCGTCATACCGGCCAGCACCAGCGCGATCGCCACCGGCTCAAGCGCAGGCCAAAGTTCCTGCGAAGGAATGATCAGCAGCGGCGCGTAAGTGGCGGTGGCTGCCAGCAGCCAGTCGCCCAGCCGCATCGAGATCTGCTCGGTCGGGCGGCGGATCAGCACGAACAGCAGGATCGTGCTTTCCGCCAGTAGCAGCAGCGGCGCCATCGGATTGTCGGAATTGAGCACGCGCCAGGTCAGCAGCGACCAAAGCGCGACAATAGTGATCTGCTCGATCCGGTCGAGCCGGCGCGGGGTCAGCCAGGCCGGCGCGTCCTTGGCATTTGCAGCAGTGGTCTCTGGGGAAGCGGCCACGTCTTTGTTTTCCCTGTTTAACCCGGTGCGGGCGATTACCCAGACTGGATCGCAGGATATAGTTAAGAAAGGGTTGGTGGCGTCAACCACCTGCCATTCGGCTTGACTTCACAGCCATTCCCGCTAATGGCCCGCCCCGACCGCAGCCTCCGGGCGGCGTGTCATCCGTCCGAGACAGCTGCTGGGGGTTCCCCCCTTAATCCGCAGCCTAGACGGGGACAGAGCAAATTCCGGCCCGCTTCTGGTGGGCCCGGCCCGGCGTTTCACGCGCCCTCCTTCCCCATCGCACGGACTTTTCCGCATCGCTTTCGCGGTGCGGGCAAACGTAGCCGGCCGTCCGGGCTTTCCGGTCGGTCATTTGTGAAGGAGTTAGGCATGGATCGTTCGCAGAAAGCCGAATCGGTCGCATCGCTCAACGCGGTCTTCAACGAAGTTGGCGTGGTGGTCATCACCCGCAACCTCGGGCTGACGGTGGCCCAGTCCACCCAGCTGCGCACGAAGATCCGTGAGGCGGGCGCATCGTACAAGGTTGCGAAGAACCGTCTTGCCAAGCTTGCCATCCAAGACACGGACTATGCCGGGATCGGTGACCTGCTCACCGGCCCGACCGCGATCGCCGCTTCGGTCGATCCGGTGGCCGCCGCCAAGGCGATCGTGGAATTCGCCAAGACGAACGACAAGATCGAAATCGTCGGCGGGTCGATGGGTGCACAGGTTCTGACCCCCGAAGGTGTCAAGGCGCTTGCCTCGATGCCCTCGCTCGACGAACTGCGCGCCAAGCTCATCGGTCTGGTCCAGGCTCCGGCCACCAAGGTCGCCCAGCTCACCACCGCTCCGGCGGCGAAGCTGGCCCGCGTCTTCGGTGCCTACGCCAAGGCAGCTTGATTCAGACGTTCAACGATTTTTCCCGGTCATTTGCCGGGACCATCATTTTAGGAGTGAAACATCATGGCCGATATCGCCAAGCTTGTTGAAGAACTTTCGAAGCTCACCGTTCTGGAAGCTGCTGACCTCGCCAAGGCTCTCGAAGAAGCCTGGGGCGTGAGCGCTGCTGCCGCCGTTGCCGTTGCCGCCCCTGCCGGCGGTGGCGAAGCTGCTGCTGCGGTCGAAGAAAAGACCGAATTCGACGTGATCCTGACCGGCGACGGCGGCAACAAGATCGCCGTCATCAAGGAAGTCCGCGCGATCACCAACCTGGGCCTGACCGAAGCCAAGGCGCTGGTCGAAGCCGCTCCGAAGGCGATCAAGGAAGGTGTCAACAAGGCCGAAGCCGAAGACATCAAGGCCAAGATCACCGCTGCTGGCGGCACCGTCGAAGTCAAGTAAGCTTCGAGCGGCCTCTGGTCGAAAGAACAAGGGCGGCTCCTTACCGGAGCCGCCCTTTTCGTTTGCCTGCCGCTCGCGCAGACCAGTCGCGCGGGCGGATTATTTCAGCGTCTTCATATAGGCGATGAGCTCCGCCCGCTTGGCCGGATCCTTCAGCCCGGCGTAGGACATCTTGGTGCCGGGCACCATCTTCATCGGCGCTTCAAGCCATTTGTCGAGCGTGGCATCATCCCAAGTCAGACCCGAGGCCTTCAGCTTCTCGGAAAAGGCAAATCCGGCAATCTCGCCCGCCTTGGTGCCGTAAACCCCATGCAGGCTGGGGCCGATGCCGTGCTTGCCGGGTTCGACCGCGTGGCAGGCAGCACACTGGGCATAGGCGGCAGGCTTGGCCCCGGCGGCCGCAACGGTTGCGGCCGGGCTGGCCCCGGCCGCAGATGCCGCATTGGTATCAACCGTGGTCACGGTTTCACCCGCCGGCGGTTCGGCCGGGCCGCCACAGGCTGCCAGGGCCAGCGCCAGCCCGGCTGCCGCCAGAACCTGCATTGGATTACGCATCGTCATTGTCTCCTGCCTTCGCTGGCCGGTTCGGCCCGACCTCGAGGGCGCTTAATAACGCCGCAGCCGCCATTCCGGTAGTGCGCTTGGCGCACTGTCCATTGCCCTGCCTGCACGGCTGCAAAACGCTGACTGCCAGTGGCCTTTTCGCCACGCCGCCGGTCAAAGCCACGGAACTGGGCAAATTTGCCTTTCCCGGCAGTCGCGCCGGGCCTATCCGGACCGGCTTCATGACGCAGGACTCCGCCTTGACCGGGCCGCATGGCCCCTGGCGCACCGAATTCGGCGCAACGCTGCGGCTGGCCTTGCCGCTGGCCGCGACCAACCTGTTGCAGATGCTAATTCACGCGGTCGACGTGATCTTCATTGCCCGGCTCGGTGATCAGCCGCTGGCCGCCGCAAGCCTGGGCATCTCGATTTTTGGCCTGACCATGTGGGGACTGACCGGGCTGATCGGCGCCTGCGCGCCGCTGATCGCGGCTGAACTGGGCCGCCGCCGCCATTCGGTGCGCGAGGTGCGCCGCACCGTACGCATGGCCTTGTGGATGTCGGTCGGCTTCGGCCTGCTCGGCATGGCGATCTGCTTTGCCGGCGAGACCATCCTGCGGGCCACCGGGCAGGATCCCGTGATTGCCGGGCTGTCCGGCGATTTCCTGGCCATCCTGTCCTGGGCCATGATCCCGATGATCATGGCCAGCGCATTCCGGATCTTCGTCGCCGCGCTGGGCAAGCCGGGCTATGCCACGGCAATTACCCTGCTGGCGTTGGGAACCAATATCTTCGGCAACTGGGTGCTGGTTTTCGGCAATCTCGGCGCGCCGGCACTCGGGCTTGAAGGGTCAGCGCTGTCGAGCGTGTTGACCTCACTGGCCATGCTGGCCGCCTATGTCATCGTGATCGGACGCGACCGGCAGTTGCGGCGCTACCGCATCTTCGGACGGTGGTGGCGCCCGGAATGGCTGCGGCTGCAGCAGATGCTGGTGATCGGTGCGCCGATCTCGCTCACCGTGCTGGCCGAGGGCGGCCTGTTCAGCGGCGCTGCCCTGCTGATGGGCCGGATCGGGGAAACCGAGCTGGCCGCCCATACCCTCGCGCTGAACCTTGCCGCGCTGGCCTTCCAGGTGCCGTTCGGAGTAGCCCAAGCGGCGACGATCCGCGTCGGCTATCACTTCGGCGCGGGCGACCGGGCAGCAGCCGGCCGTGCCGGATGGAGCGCGCTGGCCGTATCGCTGGGCTTCATGGCCAGCACTTCGGCGTTAATGCTGCTCGCCCCACATTTCATCCTCCGGCTCTATCTGGAGCCGACCGCCGCGCAAAACGCGGCGCTGGTGGGTTTAGCGGTCCAGTACCTGATGATTGCCGCAGCCTTTCAGCTGTTCGACGGGGCCCAGGCGGTGGCCGCCGGGGCTCTGCGCGGCCTCCAGGACACCCGCACCCCGATGGCCATTGCTCTGTTCGGCTATTGGGCCGTAGGCTTTGTCACGGCGATCTGGCTGGGTTTTTACACCCCGCTCGAAGGGGTCGGGGTCTGGGTTGGCCTGGCGGTCGGACTGGTGGTGGTTGCCGCCATGCTGACCTGGCGCTGGCACCGGCGTGAGCAGTTGGGCCTGCTGCCCGCCTGACGCGATTCAATTCGCACAATTTTTTCCGCTGCCGCCGGGGTTGACGACTCTCCGGCCCCCACCCATATGCGCCTCGCTGGCACTCTCCGGGTGGGAGTGCCAATTGACATCGTATCAACGCAAAAGGGAGTAAACCCCATGGCATTCCGTCCGCTGCACGATCGCGTGCTCGTGCGCCGCGTCGAGGCTGAAGAAAAGACCGCCGGCGGCATCATTATCCCCGACAGCGCCAAGGAAAAGCCGGCCGAAGGCGAAGTGCTCGCCGTTGGCGAAGGCGCCTACAACGAAGAAGGCGACCGCATCAAGCCGGACGTCAAGGTCGGCGACCGGGTGCTGTTCGGCAAGTGGTCGGGCACCGAAGTCAAGATCGACGGTGAAGACCTGATCATCATGAAGGAATCGGACATCCTCGGCATCATCGGCTGAGGAGACGTTTTCGCGCCTGGACAGTGGTCCAGGCGGTCCATGCACAACCCCAATTCCATTCTGAAAGGTAAGCAAAATGGCTGCCAAGGACGTAAAATTCGGCCGCGACGCGCGTGAGCGCATTCTCGCTGGCGTCGACATTCTCGCCAATGCGGTGAAGGTCACCCTGGGCCCCAAGGGCCGCAACGTCGTGATCGACAAGAGCTTCGGCGCGCCGCGCATCACCAAGGACGGCGTTTCGGTCGCCAAGGAAATCGAACTGAAGGACAAGTTCGAGAACATGGGCGCCCAGATGCTGCGCGAAGTCGCCAGCAAGGCCAACGACGCTGCCGGTGACGGCACCACCACTGCCACCGTGCTGGCCCAGGCGATCGTGCGCGAAGGCATGACCGCTGTTGCCGCCGGCATGAACCCGATGGACCTGAAGCGCGGCATCGACATCGCCGTCGGCAAGGTCGTCGAAAACCTCAAGGCTCGTTCGACCGCCGTTGCCGGTTCGGCTGAAATCGCCCAGGTCGGCATCATTTCGGCCAATGGCGACACCGAAGTCGGTCAGAAGATCGCCGAAGCGATGGAAAAGGTCGGCAAGGAAGGCGTGATCACCGTAGAAGAGGCCAAGGGCCTCGAATTCGAACTCGATGTCGTGGAAGGCATGCAGTTCGACCGCGGCTACCTCTCGCCCTACTTCATCACCAACCCGGAAAAGATGACGGTTGAGCTCGAGAACCCGTACATCCTGATCCACGAGAAGAAGCTTTCGTCGCTCCAGGCGATGCTGCCGATCCTCGAAGCCGTGGTGCAGTCGGGTCGTCCGCTGCTGATCATCGCCGAGGACATCGAAGGCGAAGCCCTGGCCACCCTGGTGGTCAACAAGCTGCGCGGCGGCCTGAAGATCGCTGCCGTCAAGGCCCCGGGCTTTGGCGACCGTCGCAAGGCCATGCTGCAGGACATCGCGATCCTGACCAAGGGCGAGATGATCAGCGAAGATCTGGGCATCAAGCTTGAATCGGTCACGCTCGGCATGCTCGGCCAGGCCAAGAAGGTCACCATCGACAAGGACAACACCACCATCGTCGACGGCGCCGGTTCGGCTGACGAGATCAAGGCCCGCGTCGAACAGATCCGTGCCCAGATCGAAGTCACCACCAGCGACTACGACCGTGAAAAGCTCCAGGAACGCCTGGCGAAGCTGGCCGGCGGCGTGGCCGTGATCAAGGTTGGCGGTGCCACCGAAGTCGAAGTGAAGGAGCGCAAGGACCGCGTCGACGACGCCCTCCACGCCACCCGCGCTGCGGTGGAAGAAGGCATCGTCCCTGGCGGCGGCACTGCGCTGCTCTATGCCACCAAGGCGCTTGACGGCCTCAAGGGCGGCAATGACGACCAGACCAAGGGCATCGACATCGTGCGCCGCGCGATCCAGACCCCGCTGCGTCAGATCGCTGCCAATGCCGGTCATGATGGCGCCGTGGTTGCTGGCAACCTGCTGCGCGAAAATGACGAGAACATGGGCTTCAACGCCGCAACCGACGTCTATGAAAACCTCAAGGCTGCCGGCGTGATCGACCCGACCAAGGTCGTCCGCACTGCCCTGCAGGATGCAGCTTCGGTTGCCGGCCTGCTGATCACCACCGAAGCGGCGATCAGCGAGAAGCCGGAAGACAAGCCCGCGATGCCGCCGATGGGCGGTGGCATGGGCGGCATGGGCGGCATGGACTTCTAAGTCCAGCAACTCTGCACAAGCAAAGGGGGCCGGAAGGAGCAATCCTTCCGGCCCTTTTGTTATTCAGCACCCCGGCGTCCACCATGCTCCAGCTCGTGCAAGATCGTATCGCGCAGGCGCTGCGCGGGCGGGCTTAGCACCGGCGTCTCGATCAGTGCCACCTCAAGGTCGGCGAGGGTCGGCAAGCCGTGATCGTCCAGCACGGACAGATCGACCGGGACCATGTCGCGCGGCAGCACCGCAATGCCCAGTCCCGCCCGCAAGGCCGCCTGGCTACCGGCCAGCGAAGCGCAGCTATAGGCCACCCGCCATGGCCGGCCCGCTGCATCCAGCGCCTGAACCGCCCGCTGGCGCAGCACGCAGGGCCGCGGCGAGCACACCAGCGGCAGCAGCTCTCCTTGCGGTGGCAGGGCAAAGGGAGATGCGGCCGCCCAGACCAGCGGTTCGCGCCACACGCGCCGACCCGTCGCCGGCCCCGATGGCTCGCGCTTGATCAGCGCCAGATCGAGCTCACCGGCTGTGAACCGGTCCAGCAAGGGCAAGGTCAGCTCGCAGGTGACCTCCAGCGAAACGCCGGGATGGGACCGGCTGAACCCGGCCAGCAGCCTGGGCAGATGCGCGGTCGCGAAGTCTTCCGGCACACCCAGCCGGACCAGTCCTGCCAGCTGCGGCTCACGGGCCCGGGCGACCAGTTCGTCGTTGAGCGCCAGCAGGCGGCGGGCCTGATCCAGCACCAGTTCGCCCTCGCCGGTCAGGCTGACGAGGCGCGGGCTGCGGTCGAGCAGGCGGACGCCCAATTGCTCCTCCAGCCGCTTGATCTGGAGCGACACGGCCGACTGGCTGCGCAACAGGCGCTGGGCAGCGGCGGTGAAGCTGGCGGTTTCAGCCACGGCGACAAAGGCGCGCAGGCAATCCGGATCGAGGTTTGGTTGCATGATTTCATTTTGTAATAGATGAGAGGTGAACAATCAATTTGTAGAATGATGCTGCGAAAGCCAAGTGCCGGGCACGCCAACCCCAGGAGCACACCCATGGCCACTATCGCCCCCACCTCTCACCCCATATCAGCTCAGCCGGCCGAACCAGCCGTCGCCACGATCGCTGTCGCTCATGGCGACGGGATCGGCCCGGAGATCATGGATGCAACACTGCGGGTGCTCGAAGCCGCCGGTGCCCGGCTGCACTGCCTGCCGCTCGAACTGGGCGAGGCCGTTTATCGCGCGGGCAATAGTGCGGGGATCACTGCGGCCGGCTGGGAAACGATCGCGCAGGCCGCTGCGATCCTGAAAGCGCCGATCACGACGCCGCTTGGCAGCGGGTACAAGAGCCTGAATGTTACCCTGCGCAAGACCCTGGGTCTTTACGCCAATATCCGGCCCAACCGCGCCTATGCCCCCTTCGTGCCGACGCTGCATCCCCGGCTCGACGTTGTGATCGTGCGGGAGAACGAGGAGGACCTCTACGCCGGGATCGAGCATCGCCAGACGGACGAGGTCTATCAGTGTCTCAAGCTGGTCAGCCGTCCCGGGTGCGAGCGGATCGTGCGCCACGCCTTCGAGTTTGCCCGGGCCAATGGCCGGCACAAGGTTACCTGCCTGACCAAGAGCAACATCATGAAGCTGACCGACGGCCTGTTCCAGCAGGTCTTCACGGAGATCGGCCGCAGCTACCCCGAAATCGAGCAGGATCACATGATTATCGATATCGGTGCGGCGCGGCTGGCGGCGCGGCCACAGGATTTCGACGTCGTGGTCACGGCCAACCTCTATGGCGACATCGTCTCGGACATTGTGGCGGAAGTGGCTGGTTCGGTAGGCCTTGGCGCATCGGCCAACATCGGGGCGAACGGCGCCATGTTCGAAGCGATCCACGGGTCTGCGCCGGATATCGCCGGGCAAGGCATCGCCAACCCCTCAGGCCTGTTGCTCGCCGGGGTCATGATGCTGGTCCATCTCGGACAGAACGGCCCGGCCGAGCGGATCCACAATGCCTGGCTGCGGACCATCGAGGACGGGATCCATCCGGCCGACATTTACCGGGCCGACCAGTCGGCAGAACTGGCCAGGACCGAGCGGTTCGCCGATGCCGTGATCGAGCGGCTGGGGCAACTGCCGCAGCAGCTCGAACCGGTGCGCTATGCGGCCAAGCCGGCTGCGCCCGCCCTGCCCACCATTGCAGCCCCCGCCGCAGTGCCGGCAATCAAGGCGCTGGACGGGATTGACGTGTTTGTCTGCGCCCGCACCTCGCCGGATACCCTCGCCGCCCGCCTGCAGGCTGCGGTCGGCTCGCTGGTCCCGCTGGCGATGATCACCAACCGCGGGGTGAAAGTCTGGCCGGCCGGCCATCCCGACACCTTCTGCACCGATCACTGGCGCTGCCGCTTCCAGCCGGCTGCGGGGAAAGCCTTCAACCCGGCGATGACGGTCGAGCTGCTCCGCCGCCTCGCCGCAGCTGGCATCGAATTCGTCAAGACCGAGCAGCTTTACCGCTTTGACGGAGTGCCTGGCTACTCGCTGGGTCAGGGGCAATAGGACGCAGGATCCGCAGTTCCCCGCAACGAAGGGTCATTTCGTCGCGGAATGGATGGACGCTCTGGTTTCGTTAGCCAATCATAAACCATGTTTGGGCTATCGCTGGATCAGTGAAAATCGCACGTTTTCCCCGTTTGCTGGCCGCAGCGGCCATCGCAGCCACACTGGCCTTCCCGGCCGGAGCAGCCCGTGCAGACAGCTTCGAGGCCGAATTCGACAAGGTTTTCGGTAAGGAA
>Ga0315901_10003836_pt1 | contig 19153 bp, 20 predicted proteins | sample LakEriMetagenome_10_FD_203761 | JGI IMG/M metagenome (GOLD analysis project Ga0315901, IMG submission 203761) | Freshwater fungal communities from buoy surface, Lake Erie, Ohio, United States - Buoy 2 MA116 | ecosystem: Environmental > Aquatic > Freshwater > Lake | place: USA: Lake Erie, Ohio... | reverse complement strand
TCAAAGCATCGCGCCTAGCGTCAGCATCTAAAGCAATATAAATTCTATCAACAGAGGCTTTAACTAATTTTTCCATTAGTTTTCCGTGTATTATTTTTCCAAATAAAGGAATAACATTTCGTTTAATGGTGAGAGCATCAAATATCCCTTCTACAAGGATAATTGGTGCATCCCAATTTATAAATAATTCCCACCCAATAACATCTTTAGCGGATGCAGGTGGGTTCTTATATTTTTGTAATGATGTTTCTTTATAGTCACGTGCTATAAAGTAATTTAATTTAGTATCAGCATCGTATGAAGGTATAATAACGCGACCTTCATATTTGCCTTCTTTACAAAAACCAATATTATATTTTATAATGTCATTTTGTGTAAGACCACGTTTTTTAAGGAACTTTAAAGCATGTTTCGCTTCAATTTGTATAATTCTATCTTCAGTTATATTTGAAAAAGATATAAATTCTTTAGGAAGTTCAAGTATATCTGAAGATACACTAATTTCTTTCTTGTTAGGGACTATTAGAATATTTAATTCAGCAATTTTATTTTGTGGTGCTTTAATTTTCTTAAATAGTGAAAGCAACGATTTACCCTTAGCACCACACACCCAACAATGCCAAAAATTCTCACGTTTAGCTGTTGTGCGCAAGTTAATTTCCATTTTGTTTTTATGGTGTGTGCAAAATGGACACTTAAAGGCATAGTTACCTTTACTTGTAGATTGCCCTTTGCCTAGTACGGATTCCACTAAAAATAGAAGCGCTGTATTATCCATAACCTCAAATATACGAAATAACTTTGCCTACAACAAGTCTTTAGTAAAGAATTTACCTAGTATATTATCATTGTATGATCTGTCCTTTCCAATCAGAACTTCTTCTTTACACTGGAAATGCATTTCGTAATATGTTAATGCTTTTTTAGTTTTGCATTGTATTAGGATCCAACGATCAAAATTTTCCTCGCCATATTCCTTAATATCAGTAAGTAATTGTTTATTAGACCCCCAATATTTTTGCCAATCGCTTTCAGTACGAATTATTTCGTGAGTTGGTTTGCGACCTGGGCCAGTTTGTTCAGCAAGTTGTTTTTTAGTGAGTTTGTGTTTTTTATTATTCCAAAACACTTTTTTACCAATATAAAATTTACCTGTTTTTAAATTGGTAATTTTATAAACAAAACCATAATATTTTTCGGGATTAGGTATATCCCAACTTTTCCACTTGTGTATCATATTTCAACTATCCAAATAGATGGATCTATTCCTTTATTTATTAATCCTGACAGTCTGGTATTTCCAGCTAACAGATCATAGTCTTGATCATTAAATTTTACTGCTATAGGTATTTCTACTTTATTTTGATAAAATGATTTATTAAATCTATCTTTTTTAGGTTCTTCTAATTTGTTAAAATTTAAATCTATATTACCTAATACATCTTTAATTTTAGAATATTTTATAATGTATCCTTGATTAGCTATTTTTTTCCATTCCTCCTTTCCCATTTTTTTAAGTTCTGGATATCTGATAGCTTCTTCCCACTCAATGTCGAAATTGGGTTTAGTGTATTTTATTTCTTTTAAAAGATTTAATAGCTTAATCATTAGGTGTCATATTTCACAACAAAAGTCATATCAGTATCAGGAGACATTAACATGGGTTTACCAAATTTAGCTACAGCTAATAATTCATTATTGTCATTGTATAGTCCTAAAGTAGTAGCGTAGGTGTAAAAATCAGAGCCAGTAGCAAAATTTCTTAAAATACTACCTGTATAACTACCAGTTATGAGTGATGGGTTATAAGATAAGTTATAATCACTTTCTTTTACTAAACAACGAACTTCATTTTCATAAATGATATGTTCATTTTTAAAAGATATTTGCCAATTATCTGTTTCAGGGGCTGTTGATAGATCTTGATTTGTTATAACAGCTATTCCTTGAGCATAAAATATATTTCCTATATAATTTTCAGGGGTTATTACGTTTTCTGCAAAGTAACCTTCGTAATCAAAATAGTTAATATTAATATATCTATCTGTTTCTCCTTGTAAGTCTATAAGATTACCATATCCATCATCAACAATAAAGTAAACAGAAGAAGACATAATAAAGGTAGTAGGTAATATTTTACTACCGTATACATCTTGATTAACAGATATTACTTGAATAGTTTCATTTATTCCTGTTGGATAATTCCTAATTAATTCTTTTTTATCATTATATATAAAATAAGAAGCAGTCGGGCGTTGTTGAGAAGCAGACTCGTAATATATTGAATTTGCTAATGAAGATGTATTTAGAGAAGAAGTATAAGTTTGATAATATAACTGATTTATCTGGGAGTATATTAGTCTTTGATATTGGTCATCAGTAGTAGTGGCTTCACCTGTTGAAAAGGTTCCAACAATGTTAGCACCTTGATATATTTTTAAATAACTAGAAAAAGAAGAAGAAGGAACAGCCCACTGCTTATTAGCAGAATATTGTACAACTGAAACGTCTGATTTGCTTAACTTTTTGAATGAAGACATGCATTAATAATCTAATTTGATTCTAATTAAAGCTTCTTTTGTAAAGTCTTTTGTTAATGGTCTACTTAATTTTGCTACCGCTAATAATTCATTATTATCATTATACATACCTACTGATGTAACATATGTTTGTGGATTATTAATTAAAGTAGTATATAACAAATTACCATTATCATCTATAATAGATGGATTTGTAGTATAGTTATATTCACTATTTTTTACACGTGTAAAGAAATAAGTTGAAGATACTGTTTCTTCTGATTGTAGTTTGAATAAGGAACCACTAACTATAGATTTATATAATACTAAGCCGTTATTAGCAGCAGAAGCTGTTATTTGACTTACATTTACAGAAGAGGTAAGATATGGGAGGAGAGAAGTTGATGATCCGGAGGTTGCATTTAATATAATTATATTAAGATCAGGAAACATCATTCCATAATAAGAAGAAGTAGCAGAAGATAAAGGTACACCAGCTGTACTTCCACTTATAATATAAAATACTCTGTTTTCTCCTATGTAACGAGTTAAGTTTGTAGTAGTACTATCATCTACTAATGTAATAGTATTAATAACACTAGCACTAGGAACAGATAAACTCAAAACAAAAGACCCAGGTAATAAAGATTCTTTATAACGAGCACGAGCTACATTAAGTATGTAAATTTGATTTGCTGTTGTACTGCCGTCAAAGCTAAAATTAGTTACCTCAGTTCCATAAACCAAATTTCTATATTCGCCATATACAACACGAGAAGGTGTAAGTCCAGGAACATTAGGGTTAATTAACGCAGACCCAGATCCTTGTAAATTACCATATTGAATAGCAAATTGAAGAGAAGAAGTAGCAGTAGTATCGTATACATCTAGGTAATATTCTGTATAGGTACTAGATGTATAAAAAGAAGACAATTGATTATTATCTCCTCCCCATAACCCACGTACTACTGTTTCAGAGCTTACTACTTGATCGTCTGTATTATATCTTGAAAATGACATAGTTTATATTATATTAGTTTGTTGATACCTTTAAGATACTAAGAGGAATAGTAATTCTTGCTCCACTATCTCTACCAATTACTGTAATTGTAGTAGCTAATTGGGTTAAACTAGATCCAAATAAAGTATTAATTGTAGTACCTGTAATTGTAAACGAAGTACCAACTTGAGTTACTGATAGTACAGTTCCTGTAGTTGTATTTAAACCTTGAATAGGAGTTGTAGTTGTAATGCCAGTTCCAGTAAATGTAGATACTAAGCGAGAATCAGCAATAGTAGCAACGTATCCATTGGCTTCAAATGTACTTGTAGCACCTAAATAGTTAAGTGTTTGTGGAGTAATTGTAAGTGAAGCACCTTGTTTAAGTGAAATACTGTTGTATCCAAGATTAATTACTGGTAGTTTAGAAGTTCCACGGGGTAAAGTTACAAGTTTGTAACGCATAATTTGTGAATCATCAGGAAAAGCTTCTAATACCGGTGTGTTTTCGATTGCTTCACCATAAAATGCAGATCCAGATGGATGGGTTGGGTTATATAAGGTATAATCGATTTCATCATCAGCTAATGCAAATTGTGTAATTTTGAATGAACCATCGTTACGAGCCAATAATTCACGCCCTTTTTTAGTTAGTATTGCATCTACAGTAATTGTTGTAGGATTTAAAATTGCCATATTCGTTTATTGTATATATTATAAATATATTAAAAATTTAAGTTTATGCTGTAGTTCCTTGTTGATCAGCTAATAACTTTTGTTTTACTTCTTTAGTAATTGTATCAATATTATCTAAAAAATCAGTAGCTATATTTGAAGGTATTGTAAAACCATAAGATGTTTTTCCTGGTCTTTTTCTAAATACTAAGTGAGCATTTGTTTCGTCTTCAACACGTTTTAATATTAAAAAACGCTGATATGATCCTGATTGTAAATTTGAAATATATAAATTAGACATCTGGGTATTTATATGTAGCTGTAAAAAACTAGATGAATAGGATGAACTTAATATTCTAGATTCAACATAAGTATTGTCTGATAGAAATGTAATTATAATATCATAAGGTTTAATCGAAAAGGGATAATCAACATCTCCATAATTAGCACTTCCACTATATAGGCTATTTATAGACCCAGTTAATGGATTAGGAATAAATTGATAATTTCTATCATAAAAATTACTTATACCTGAATTAAAAGTAATTATGTTTCTGCTGCCAGTAGCTACAGATGCAGATATTGATGAAGAATTAAAATACTGACAGGTTGTTGATGCATATCCTGTAGAAACTGATAATGAACTTATAATTAGATTTCCTGCTGTTAATGAAGCAGTAAAGTTAGCATTACTAGAAGAAATATTAAATATAAAAGATAATTTATCTCCTGCTGTTAATCCACTTATAGGGAAGGTAATAGGTCTATTTATATCAAATACTGTAGAATCAGAATTAAGAAGTGATGATTCAGGGCTGAATATATAGTATAATCCATCAGTATTAATATTATATTGCCATATTTGTGTAGGGTCAGTACATGTTGTATACGTTGATCCGTAACTAGAAACAAGAGAATAGTATTCATTAGGATATCTACCATCTACTGTACAAGTAGGATCACCTATAGATGAACTATATATTGCCTGGTTATATTTATAGATTGTTTCTCCGGCAAGTTTAGTGGTTCCTCCTATAAGAATATCTCTTCCTAAAACTATTGGTGTTGATGTTAAAGTAGGGGGACTACCTCCCTGGTTAAAGCCCGGATAGCTATAAGCAGCAGGGCCTAAAATAGAAGCTGTATTGAGAGTAGGATCTGTTATTAAATCAAGATTATGAGTATCTCGAAGTATTTCAGTTCCATTTTTAAAAAGTATTAAAGATCCAGTTAAGTAAGTAGTTCCTCCTACTACACTTGCAGACACAGCAAATGAAGCTTGTACCCTATAATCACCAGATTCTTGTACAGAATAAGTAGGAGGAGCAGATATAGTTCCGGGAGTAAATATATTACTATCATCTGTAATTTCTGTATTGAATATATTTAGTATATTATTACTAGTAATTGGATATCCAGGACTAGTCGATCCACTAATTGTTAGGGGAAGAGTACCATTAAAGGCATCTATTTGATAACTATTAGCTCCTTCTAAATTTTCAAAATATATTTTAGGATCAACACTACAACTACTAAAATATAAAATTGGATAATAGGAATATCCACTATCGAATATTAATTTATCTCCATCTGTTGTTTTTTGATTACCATATTTTTGATTATCAAATTGGGATATGTTTAAATAACCCCCAGCAATAAAAATTCTTTGAACCTCTTCCCAGTGTTTGTTACGTTGATTTAACTCTGTTAATCCACCCTTATCATCTACAAGATACTTTAAAGATATTCTATTACGTCCTGGGAGAAAAGATGAAGATACTATTTCAGTAAATAGTCCAAGCTTTCTTGTGTTTTTATTTATAGTAGGTTCTTTACCAAATGATATATCTCCGGCGTAAGTTGAAGAAGCACTACTATAATTATTATATTTTAAGCTAGATATTTTTACTCCTTCATAGCGTGAAAGTTGATGTGATTTTAAAGACTCGTATGAATCCTGTAATTCGGCATAATAACTAGCTGAATATCCTGCTAATCTAAGGGGGCTATTTTTTATATAGATTGCTTCTAATGATTTGCGATTAGTCGATAATCTGCTAGAAGAAACATTATTAAATAATACATTAAAATCTGAATGAGCAAATATATTTAGGTCTATACTAGATGTAGGAAGTAAATATGGATTAAAATTAACCTCATCAAAAATATCACTATAATCAACAACATCACCTTCAAATTCACCTGTATAGTAGGCTGCTCTACTTCCTGTTAAGTGTTGGTATATGTCTGTATATTCGGTTCCAATAGTTGGTCCTTCAATAGTACCTTCATTTACTTCTATTTTAGAAGTAGAAGATGGATTAGCATATGCAAATTTATTTCTTTCTAAAACAGGAGAGTTAATAGTAATACCAGTTGAAAGATTTGCTCTTACAGGAACAAAATCTTTTAGCATTTTAAATAATGAATTATCAAAAAACTGGATTAGACGGATAAACCCAGCATAATCCATATATGATGGATTAAAATTGTAGTATGTGTTTCTATCTATATCTAATTCATTATAAGATCCACTATACAAATAACCAGGATCTCCAATAATATTATCTAAACTCCAATTAGGTTCTGCTATAGCTATTGAAGCAGAAGCATAAGTATCAATTTGAGTTTCGGGAGAAAATGAAACATCAACGTAGTGATAATCTGTGTTTCTAGGTTGAGATATAGTAGGGTTTGATTGTAAATTAACAAAAGGAGATAAAATACTACCCGATGCTATACTATTAGTAACTATTCTTATTTTATCATTATTATACTCATCCAGCATGTTTGCTTTGAGATCACCACCATATTCTTTAACATTTAATATGCTACTAGTAATACCAAAAGTAGATATCAATGTTTGTAAGCCATAAGTTGTACCTTTAGTTTTTAATAATAAAGGTAAATTATGATAAATACGTTTATAAGTTTCTGCGAGTAAATCTTTACGTGGTATATTATTTAAATAAGAACCTGTAGGGGTAAAATTATTATCAAAATTAACACTACCACTATCTTGTCCAACTAAAAATAAATCAGTTTCGGAATCACCATATTTGTTATATAATTTAGTTCCTAATGATTGTAAAACAGTATAAACTAAATCCTTAGAAATTCCTTGCTCTAAATTATTATTAGCTAAATTAATATCAGTAATAGCATCTAAGTAAATCCAAATATTATCAAAATAATGACCAACCATATTAACAAAAGTAAAATATGGTGTGTTGCTATCATCATCTTTTATAAAAGTAGGAAGAGTATATATTAAATTATTTTGATTAAAATCATCATAATCATCAGCACTCGCTGTTAAATAATTAAACCAAAGAGAAGATGAAGTTGACCCAGTTGAATATAAAACAAAGGGTTTTAAAGAACCAGATTTAGGATAAGGAACAACTCCAAATTCAATAGAAGAAGTAAGAGACGAACCACTTTCAAAATATAAATAATATTCAAATCCATCAAAATTACCAATAATATTGTTTATACTAGCAGTAGCTACATTAATATCATTAATTAAATTGGGTCTACTAGAAGTTAAAGGAGTATAAATAGATATATTGTTTGTATAATCTTCTATTTCTTTTACTTTATTATAAAAATTTATTACTCTTTGCTTTGCAGAACTAAAAAATACAAACCTAGTAAAATTAGTATAATCTGTATTAATGTCAATACTCTGAGAGGTGACTAGACTTAGAAGTTGACGGTATGAAGAGGATACATTTTGAAGATTACCTATCAAACCACTATATGTTTGATATGAAGTGGCTATGTTATTTTGATTAGGAATATCAATATCAAAATTAGGACCCCTTAATTGAGGACCAGGAGCAGTAATAATTAATTTATCTAAATTAATATCAAAAACATATGGGTTAACTTTTTCTTTTACAACCCATAAAGTTGATTTATCTTCAATTGTGTCAGGGAGAGGTTGATATAATTTAAATAAAATCTCATAACCAGAATCTATTTTATTAAGAGCAACATTTACTGCTACTACCTGTTCATTATTACCAAAATTGATAAGATAATCAACAAAATAAGCAGAACCAGTATAAGCATTTATAAGAGATAGAGCGGCAGTTTCAATCTCTTTATTTGTTAGTACAGTAGATCCTACTCTTATCTCAGTTCTATCTGATGATATTTCTTTTAAAAATAGTTCTGCGTTTGGATCTGAAACCTGATTGTTAAAAAAATTATATTGGACTATAAATTCTCCTGATGAATAGCCTAGATTTTGTAAATCTTTAACAGGGTCTATTTCAATAATAGGTAAAGTTCCACCTATGGGGTTAACATATGATGTAGAAGGGGATTTAAAATCTTTATAACTATAATTAATATTTAAAAGATTATTTCCTGCATCATAAACAAAATATTCAATATAATCATTTTGTTGGCCAAAATCTTCTTTTAATAACTGAGGAGAAAGTAAATTAATATCAGCGTCATCATAGCGAGACACCTGTTGTGTATTTAAAATTTCACCTACTATTTTAATATTATCTGCCATTATTATTTAGTCAAATCGTTTATTGTAGTTTGAGCATCTAATATTTGTTGTCTTAATGATGTAATCTCATCTAATAATGCTTGTACATCATCTTGACTAATACTAATACCTAAGTAATCTGCTTCTCTTTGTAAAATATATCGATGCGAATTTGTATCTCCTTCTCTAGGAATTTGATAAAATAATTGATCATAAAGTTCAAAAAAATCATCAACAGTAAAAGATAATTGTTCTTCTCCATCTTGAGTAATCAATTGACGAAATTGAGTATCAATTACTCTTCCATAGGTATCCTTACTAAATACAGTTTTTTGTATTGGAATTTGGGACATTATCTTATAACTTTAAAAATATAATCTTTATCAGATATTACTATTTCTTTACCTGCTACTACTGTTTTAATTAATAATTTATAATAACGTTCCGGTTCTAATCCATTCATATAAACATCAAAATAATTACCATTTGGATCACAACTTATTTTAGTGTAGCTTGTATCGTAATCTACGACAATTTCTTCAGTATCCAAATCTTTTATTGACCAGTATGAAGAAGAAGGTAATGCTTTTGAATTAGCATAACTAATAGATGTTCTAAATGCTACAGAAGGATATTGATCTCTAACATTTACTCTAAAACGTTGAACTGAGTCTTGTTGAAATTCTGCTTTATTGTTGCCTAAAGTAAGAGCAAATACACTTGAGGTTATTGCGGTTAAAGAACCTGTATTATATACTGAATCATCCCATCTAAATTCAAGAGAAGGAGGGTATATAGTGTGGGTGGTTCCTGAAAAATATTTTAATTCAAGTTTAGGGGCATCTGTAAATTCTAAAGAGGAAGAATGTTTAAGTATAAGGCCATAGTTTTCAAAAGTATTATCACTATACCATATATCTACAATATCCGTTACTTTAATTTCAATATCTTTTGATGATATGTTATTAAATGATTGGCTAGATTGAAGGAAGGAATAATCCCACCATGTTCCTCCTCCTACGGCTCCATCGGGACTATATGACCCCGTTTGGGCAGACTCAAATGTAGTATCTGTCCAAACATTACCATTTAATTGGTCGGTATAAATCCAACTTACTCCATCAGTTGTAATAGGACTATTTCCTAATCTTCCGGATCCTACATTCCAATCTTGTGTTAAAGTATAACAAAATAAAGTATAATCTAAAGGTAGTTCAGAAGCTTGTGCTAAATATAATTTTAAATAGGCATCATATGTAGCTCCAACTATCTTATTATCTATAATATCATTTATTTGATCTAATGAAAATTTAATAAGAGGGCGAGAAACTTCATTAGTGCCTGTTATAGATTTATATGTACTTAAATCTAATATTTCATCCTGCCCTGAATTGAGGGTGGAATAATACGAGTAAATAGTGGCACTCTTTTCAGGAAATAATTTATAAACAGCCATAATTAGTAATTACTACATATAAATATAGTAACTATCAAGCTGTGCTATGTAAGCAATGCGTAGTATTCTTTAAAATGTTTAAGGCGGTCAGGTAAACCAATAGTACCGCCATTAACACGTTTAGTAACTTCAGTTACAACAGCATCAGTAGCACCCTTATCAGCAATTTTATGTAAGTTATTTTTATGAAAAAACCAGGCAGCAGATAATAATGGATATTTAGCAGCAACTAAATCAGGATTAGCTATAATATCTTCGTTAATAGCTTTACCAAATGCTGTATAATTATCTTTACCGGTCAATTGAATATACCCACGACCACGGAATTTATACCCTTCACCAGAGGCTTCAGGACCATTACCCATTCTCCCACCATAAACTAAATTAGCTATTTTTTCTGGTTTGCGTTCGTATAAGGCGGCTTTATCGGGAGTTGGGAAATATTTTTTAAATATACTTAATAAACCTTTAGCTCCGTAATTTAAATTTTCATTTACTAATTTAAAACCACCAGATTCATGTCCAGCTTGAGCTAAAAAATGGGCTAAGCGCAATGGAGTATTTAATTCAAATTTTGCAATTGTAGATGGTAGCTGCTCAATTACAGCATCAGGAATGTGTCCTTTTAGTTTGTCTAGGTTCATAATTAGTGGTTTTTAATAAATATTATTGAACAACAACTCTACCTTGTATATCTGTGTTAGGATATCTAACTTCAAATATTGCTGGGTCTAGGGAAGGATATATGTTTCCTTGTTTAGTAGCTCCTGCTATGTCATATCCGTATTGTGAGTAGGTTGTTCCTGTATTATCTTGTTTATTTGTTATTTCTAGCTTAACAATAGATTTTACCCCCCTTATTTGTAAAAGTTCAGATTGAATATCAGATAATATAATAGGTTGATTAATTTGCCATTTATCTATATTAAAATAGTTTTGCAAAGATGATATACAAGCAGCTAAAACATCTTTATTTGAAAATCCACTTAATGTAGTAATATCAAAGTTAACTCCTATGTTAATATAAAAAGCATCTTTAATGTTAATAGCATCAGTAACCATTCTATATTGATTAAGATAGGTTATTAGATTATTTTTTAAAGTATTTGAAGCTTGAGTTAGCTGCTTATTGCTATTATAAGACAATACATACAAATCTAAAGCTAACGGATTATTAGGAGAAGTAAGAGCTACAGTTTGTTGTATACTTTTATTAAAATCTTGTGATATATAGGCTTTAGCAATATTTCCATAATTAGCAGGTAAAGAAAGAGTTCTTATTATATAGTCATCTTTAGTTACAGCTCTTAATTGAGTTGAATAAGCATTTAAAGCATTTTGTCTAATTTCATCAACAGTATCTCCATTTCTTCCTCCTATTGAAGGAAAAGGATTGGTTGAAACTATACTATTTAAAACAGTATCAACAGCTAAAGGGAAGGGAGGTGTAGTATTTTTAAAATATACCCCTGCAGTATTAATTATTGTTAAATCATTAGCAGGTACATTAGATGTAATTCCTCCACCAACTAAATAACTAATATTAAATGATCCAGAAGGAACTAAACCATATTCCTGAGTAAACATTACTGATGCTTCATTGTAATTATTAGTTAGTAATGAAATACCAGGTACTAAACCTAATTGAATATTATCAGGGGTTGGTATAATTTGATCATCAGTTTTATTTTGAGATAAGCCTGCTCCAAATTCTAGCTGTAATGTATTATCTGAAAGTATTCTAGATACATAGCGTCTAGGAACTTTTTGTAATTGTAATAAATAAGGTGCCTGATCAGTAGTAGCGTTAGGATTAGCTATTTTTTGATAGATAGAGGATTGAGCTAAATAAGGAACCTCATACCAAATATTACCATCACTTCCAGTAATATTTAATATTTGTAATATATTAGTGTCAACTATATTAGTTGTTACAAATTTCTGATTTCCAGAAAAAGAAACAGTAATTGATTTTTTTTCAGCTGAGATAACGGGTACTGATTTTTTAATAAGAAAAAAATTACTATCAACAAAAGTAATTTCAGCATCTGTCGTATCAGTAAAATCTACCTGTTGTGTAGTTAGGAATTTAGTTCCTGTAGAATTAGAAGTTATAGAAGTATTAGCTGGTATTATTAGGCCATAATTAGTAGTATCTGGTATTATAGTGCCCGGAATTGGGTTAATTATAGGAGGAACTAATTGGTATATATCAACATTAGTAGTAGAAGCATAAGATGCCTTAGGACGATACCCCATTACATAAGATAAAGCATATAAATTTTCCTTTTCCTTAGCATATAAAAGAAAATTTTCTTGTGTTTGAGTATCTAAATAAAATGACATTACATCACCAACATATGAAGCCATTTCAATAAATAAATTTCCAGGAGTAGCTTCTGAAAAGTCATTATATGTTGTTGGAAAATAGGTTTTAGCATACTGTTGTAAAGCAGTTTTAAAACTAGTAAAGTCTTTATTTAAATAGGATATGTTTTTATCTCCGTTAGCCATTATTATTGGAATTGTACTGTTATTTGGTCAGGTGTATTAGAAATTTTTAATACATAATTTATAGTTAGTTCTACTAAATTATAATCAGCATTAGGTGATATAATTAATTCCAAAACTGCTACTTCAGGAACATATATAGCAATACTATTTAATACACTTTCTTTTAAAGATTCTATATTACTATCCGTAATTCCTTCAAATAAAAATCTTCTTAAAAGAGTACCAAAATTAGGATTCATTAATCTTTCCCCAGTATCAGTTAATAATAAATTAACTAAATTAGATTTAATTTGGTCTTTAGTAGTATAAGTACTAGTGAAGGGTTTATCAAACGGAAGAGATACCCCAATAGCAATATTCTTTTGTAAATCAAGTGGATTTACTCGTATCGTTTGAGGTATTGGCATATTATCCTAAATTTCTTAATCCAGATAAATCCTGGGCAGTCATATTAGCTCCAGCATCAGCAATAAAAGCAGCAAAGGGATTATCAGAAGCAGTATCAACTTTTAGATGTGATTGTGGTTGTTCATATCCAAACATAGATCCCATTTTACTGCGTAAAGCTGCTTTAGCTTCGCCATTAGCAGGTACATCACTACTAGTAAAACTAAATGTTTTATTTTCGTTTAATTCTTGTTTTTTCTGTTCTAATAAAAGAACACCAATTTCTTCACGAACGGCTTCGCGAACTGCTTCTTTAATCAAATTTTTAAATACTTTAGCATTCATAATTATAAATATTTTATCCTTGTAAATTTTGTTGATCAATAATTAATTTTAATTGTTCAATTAAGTCATTTGGATCTTGTGTAAATGAAAAGTCACTTTTAATTGCTTCTACACCATTACGATTAATTGCTACGGCATAGCGACGTTTGTTACCTTTAACAACAAATCGTTGATCTTGTTCTTCTTTAATAGCAAATTTAAATCCTTTATATGAACCATAATTACCCCCTGTAGGTAGAAATTCATTAGACAAAGCATTTAAATCACCAAAATTTAATGTTTTTCCATCTAATTTTAAACTAGCCTCTTTTAATCGATCTCTTAATTCGTTTAATTTTAATATTTCGTTTGATAATAATAAAGTAACTACAGCTAATAAAGCACTTAAACCTGAAATTAGTTTATTTGCTTTTTCTAGTGTAATTACTACTTTAGGTGGAACTGGGGTTGGGATTAAAGATAAGGCCCTGAGAACTAAAGAAAATATGGTAATGACTGCTGTTATAGTTTTTAGTGTTTTTTCTAATGATTGTAACTTTTTAATATTATTATTAATTAAAGTAATAGCATTATTTCTTAAATTAGTAGCTATAGTAACTGTAGATTGGTCTTTAACTTGTGTATCTATATAGTTATTTACTTGATCAACTAAATCTTCTAGTTTTTTTCTTTGTGATATAACAACTGAGAAGTTATTGGATAGTTGTAGAGCAATAATAGGTACTAGTGTTTTTACTGTGTTTGATGCTATTTGTTTTGTTAAATCTTTTTTAGATTTATTTTCTTCATTTTGAGTATCTTTTTTTGTTTTTTTAACCTCAGCACTTGATTTTTTCTGGTTGTTTTCTAATACAGTGTAAGGGTTATTTTCTATAATTTCTTTATCTTGTTCTAGTTTTTTTCTTTGTACTTCAATAGCATCCATTTCAACCAAATAAGATACTTCAGCTTGTTCATATATTTTATTATATTGGTCTTGAGTAATTTGGTTTGTATTAAGGTTATACTGGGCTATTTGTATAGTATTGTTTTTATTTAATCCTGCTTGTTTTTCTTTCTGAGTTAATATATCTGATTCATTGCTTAATTCAGCTGTTTTAGTTTGGTCTCCTATAATTGTAGTTTCTTTATTTTTATCTTTTGTTTGAGCTCCAAAAGTTTTAATAGCAGTAGATGTAGATATTACTTTTAGAATATCAGGAGATACTACGGGTGATATATTAGTAGTATTAGACATTATGACGTAAATACTTTTTTAGAGGTAATTTTACTTAATAAATCACTTGTTTTTTTCATATCGTTAAATAATTCTTTTCCTGCAGAGTTTAAAGTAACTATAGGAGCCCCTTCAGATGTACTTACTGCCTGAGATAAATAGGAGGCTAATCTAGTTAATGTTTTTTGTAAATGAATAAAAAGATTTAATGTTTCATTTCCTAGCAATACAGGCTGGAGTATATTATTTTTATCATATGGGCCTAAAAATACAGAATTAGAATTTAAATGTACTCTAGTATCAGCATTTAAATTAATAATATTTTTAGTATTTAATTCAATATTTGTTTTCGCAAATAACATTACCTCGTCACGCTTAGAATTTATTACAACTCTATCACTATTAATAATAGTTTGAGCATTAAAATAATCAGGTACATTTAATGGATTAGTTAAATTATTTAATACACCTGTTTTATCTGTTTGTAAAGGTATTTTTTGAGCTGAGGTGAGATAAATAGAAGATAAATCTTGGTTTATTTTTTCAACATGATATTTTTCATTTGGATCATATGCAAATCCATTACTTAATATAGTAATAGGATCTGTATCGTTACCTATAGAACTCCATTCATTTAAATTGCTATATAATTTAGTAGTGGAACCAAATCTTAAACCTGCGCCTTGTCTGCCTTGTAATAAATGATCTCCTTCAAATGAAAGTAAAGTTTTAATATTAGGATTTTCTACAAATGTAACTCCTAAAATAGCATTGTCATTTGCTGGTTGGGAATTTTGTTGTTGGTTATTCCATAGATTAATTATACTATTGTAATATTTTTGAGAGGCTGTATTTGATAATTGAGATGAGGGGGATGGGAGTTCTTCTAATGATACTAGTTCTCCTAAAATAGGATAATATTGGTATTGGGGATTTAAAGGTTTAGCTGTTTTACAAGTATCTAGAAAATTTTCATCTATACTACCTGTAGTATTTTTTGCCTGTTCATAATCAAGATAAAATATAGTTCCCACTCCACTATAACCACCCGCTTTTTTAAACATAGCCGGTGTAGGAGTATCTTCAGTAGTAACTACACCATATACTCTTCCTACCTGAGTTTTTTTAGGAGAGGAAAAACTATTTTTACCTATAGAGGAAACAACCGATGATAGATTTTCTTTTACTCTCATTTAGATTCAAGTTGTATTACAGGAGCTTGTTCTAGTAATTTTTTACCTTGTTCTTGTACTGCTTTTTGTTCTTCAAGCAATGCATTAATTTCATCCATATCAATTAATTCTTGACCAGCATTAGCGTTAACGGTTGCAGCACGTTGTGCTATACCTGCCATTTTAATTAGTTGTTCGTTATTTTTAACGTTAACATCAATTAAATCCTTGACAGTAGGCATTAACATTACTGCGGAACCTGCATTAGATGTGGCAATAGGTTTAAGAGTATCGATTAATTCGTTGATTTGTTTATCAACATCTTTATTATTCCTATGGATCTGCTTGAACAGGTCTGCTAAAGATGTGTTGCCAAATATTGTAACATCATCAAAATTAGACATAAATTGTATTATTATAATTTATTAAACATTTGTTGTAATTTAGCAGGTGCTACTTTTGCATCTCTTGATTTTTGATCTACATTTATAAGTACGGTTTTATTTGGATCTATATTCTTTGCTTTAATATAATAATTGCCATCTCCTGTAATACCTAATTTTTTAATAAAATCATCAATATACTTTTGATCAGTTGTATGTTGAGATAATAATTCTTCCAATCCACTTTTTGTTAAAATAGTGTTTGGATCTCCAACATTTTCGGAAGGTTTAGAGGTAGTAGCTTCATACTTTTCAAGATACTGCTTTAAAACCATTGTTAGATCCCTTGGATCTCTTTCTTTTCTTCCTTTAATATTTGAAAATAATATAGTAAGCGGAGCATGTAAAAGTACATGTTTTACGTTAGGAACATATTTTAAAATATCATCATTTACACTATCAAAAACAACTTTTTTCCAAGGTCCTTTTTTATACTCCTGAGCCATATACCATGCTCTTGCATCCTTTGTATCTTCAATATACGTGTCTTCATATGGATTTTCAGGAACATTTTCACCTGCTTTACGATATAAACCTGAGACTATTCCCGGTTCTTCATTTTCTATTGACCATTTTCTAATATTGGGGTGATCATGTTTTAATCTTCTTTTTTCTTCTTCTTTTCCTTTACCAAACATATCACTATCTATTTGAACCCATTGGTTAGGGTTAGTTGCTTTATAAAAAGGAACAGCTTTTAATATTTGAGCAGCCATTGATTTACCTGCTGATGATGTTCCATCAATTAATATAGCAATTTTATTTTCTGCTATTTCTTTTAATATATCAATCAACTTAAGCATATCAATAAATATAAACAATTAAATTTTTATATATCCATGATTGTAATATTCATTATACAATTGAACATATAATAATTTGAGTTTTTTAATTATCTTAGTAATTTGAGGAGTTGACACATCAGTAATCTCACGAATATAAATGTATAGTGCCTTTTTATTAAATATTTCTAATGTTTCACGTTTGCGAAATAATTCTACAATTGCGTCGGCCGTTTGAGCATCTTGCTTTTTAGGAAATAATTTGTATATATGAGTATCAACATACTTAATATATTGATCCATAAAATTATTTTCATTGAATAGATTTTCTATACTTTTATCATTTTCGTATAGTTGCATTTGATCGTCATCCGATTCATCTACATCAGCTCGTTCCTGGAGTTTCTTGTAGTTGTTTTCGTTATAAACGATTAAATAACGTTTTGCAATAGTGCCAAAGTAAGAAAATGCTTTACCTTTTTCTGGTTTATATAGGTGAAGTTTTTCAAGAAGAAAAGTAATAACCTCGTGTTTGAGCTCTTCAATTGTATCAGTATCGGTATAGTAAAACTTAAACGTATGAATAATATTTTCGGCTAATTTGTAAAAACCATATTCAATACGATCATTATAAATACGATTACGTTCAGCTGTATCTACTGTTACAAGATATTCAACAATAGCATCCTCAGTATCCTGAGTGAAATAAATGCGGGGTTCTTTTGGTTTGCGTTTGCGTGGCTTACCTCGTTTAGTTAATGCTAACGTATCATCAGCAAATATATCGGAGCCGTAGTTATCAAAATATGACATAGTATGATTTCCTAATTTTTAATCTCAATATAATGAGAAAAAATTACATAACCAAACTTATTTCTTATTATTGAATTGGTTAAGTACTTCTTGAATTTCTCTTAAATTGGTAAAGAAAGTACCTACTTCATCGTCTGTTTGAAATGCACCTAATGTATCTAATTCTTTTAATTTAGCATTAGAATTAGCAATTATAATACTAATAGCATCAATGTATTGTTGTTGTTCATTAACTGCTTTTTCAAGTATATTATTACGTCTAATTAGAAAGAATATACCTATTCCAATTATTTCAATTAAATGAATTATTATTAACCAAGTCAACATGATTATCTATTTGCAAATTGTTGAGCAAATTCATCTGCTTCCAAAGAAATAATTTCACGGGTTTTTTCAACATGCTCTTTTAACAAATCAATAGATTCTAAAATTTGATCTTGATCCATGTTGCGATTAACTTGAAATTGTACTTTATTAGCAAGTGCTTCTAGTTGAGTCAATTTGTCTAAAACGTTGTTTTTATAACGCATAATATATGTTTATATATAAATATATGATAATTTCCGTTCCCCACCACCCCTGTTACCTTACTCGTTTCCTTATTTTCAAACCTCTCGTAGGTTAAATATACCAAAGAAATTTTATACTTCCAAAGAAGAAGGGCATCTTTTTCAAGACGCCCTTATAATAAAATTAAATATAAAATTACATACCTCCACCCATTTTTCTTTCAATGGCATCTGTTCCTCTTTTAAATACTGCTTGTTTTTCTTCTGGTGTTTTAGCTTTTCTTAAATCATTAATTAAAGCAGCAACTAAAGTACCGCCTACACCAAGTAAAGTAGCTAAACCAGCAACAAGTACATCTGCTATTTCATTTAATTGATTTTCATCTAATTGTTTTTTCTTATCTTCATCCTTCATTTTTTTCTTTTCTGCTAATACGGCATGTAATTCTTGGCGAACCATTTCAGCTAATTCTTTTTTGGTAAGTTTTTTCTTTTCCATTTCTGATAGTGTGTTTATTTTTGGGGATTGTTTTAAAATTGCTTTTGCTATTTCTAATTGTTTTGGATCGTCAATATTGACTTCAAAATAACCTTCAAGTTTATTATTTTGAATTTGTTCGCTACCTATCGCTTCGCTTTGTTTTTCCATGCGATTGAGAAAAGCAGCTTTATCCTCAAGTTTTATCTTAAATGTCATTTACAATAAATATAATAAAAATATAACCCCCACATAGCATTGCTGCCACTTACCTAACTACTTCAATCCGTATATACGATTTATCATTAGATCGTGCCATACATAATGTACAACA
>Ga0315901_10003829_pt1 | contig 19171 bp, 20 predicted proteins | sample LakEriMetagenome_10_FD_203761 | JGI IMG/M metagenome (GOLD analysis project Ga0315901, IMG submission 203761) | Freshwater fungal communities from buoy surface, Lake Erie, Ohio, United States - Buoy 2 MA116 | ecosystem: Environmental > Aquatic > Freshwater > Lake | place: USA: Lake Erie, Ohio... | reverse complement strand
CACTGGTTACAGCTGGTCCGGGTGTGACGAATGCAATCACAGGAATTGCAAACGCCCATGTTTCTCGGGCTTCAGTTCTGGTGCTATCAGGATTGCCGCCTATGCCGCAAGAAAATCGCGGCGCGCTACAGGACATTGTCCATACAGAGATGGTGCGAGGTATTACACGATATGCTCGAACAGTGCGTAACGCTGATCTGGCATTACAAGAAATAGATGAAGCTGTCTCACGCGCGTTGGGTCAGGGTGGAGAGCCCGGTCCTGTGTATTTGGATTTCCCAGTGGATGTTGTTCGATCTCAGGTGAGCATTCCAATGCAGATGCAGGAACGTTTCACTCAACGAGCTCCATTAAAGATTACGCCTGAAATATCTGCGATTCATGCTGCAGTCGATTTACTGTGGTCAGCTAAACGTCCGCTCATTATCTCTGGACGTGGTGCAAGAGGCGCAGACAAAGAGTTATGCGAACTCTTATCACTTACCGGTGCTGCTTACTTGGATACAGGAGAGAGTAAAGGCTTAGTGCCAGAAAGTCATTCCAGTGTAGTGGCTGCAATGCGCGGCACGGTCATGCAACAAGCAGACGTGGTTTTGACCATCGGTCGTCGACTTGATTTTCAGCTTGCTTATGGTTCGCCTTCCGTATTTGGAGAAGCAAAATTCATCCGTATTGCTGATTGCGCAGCTGAATTGAGAGATAACCGTCGTGGTTCTGTCGAGATTCTCGCGACGGGCTCGCTAGCACTGCAGGCTATGCTTGATGTAGCAGGTAAGCGTTTGTCGGCAGTCGATAAAACATGGGTAGAAGGTTTACGTACAAAACATCTTGAACGATCAGCAAAACTGGTGAGTAGTATGCGTGAAGCTGCGCCAGGTAGTGATGGTCTGATGCATCCGAATCGTGTGCTGAGTGCATTGAGAGATGCTCTGCCAGAGGATGCTGTTGTCGTTGCTGATGGAGGAGATTTCCTGAGCTTTGCTCGTGTTGGTTTACCTGCGTCGACTTATTTAGATCCAGGCTCTCTGGGTTGTATTGGCGTTGGTACACCATTTGGAGTGGCTGCCAGCTTAGCCTGTCCAGATAAAACGGTAGTGGTTGCGACTGGTGATGGCGCATTTGGTTTTAATGCGATGGAGCTCGATACTGCAGTTCGACATAAGGCGCCGTTGTTGGTTGTCGTTGCTAATAATGGTTCGTGGGCGATTGAAGTTCGTGATCAGTTAGAAACGCATGGCAAAGTGGTTGGTACACGTTTGCAGTTTTCCGATTACGCAGCAATGGCGAAAGCATTTGGCTTATATGCAGAACGTGTTGAGCGTGCTGAAGATCTACCTGATGCCATTAAGCGCGCTATGGCAAATCGACCTGCTTTACTTGATGTACTGGTCACACCGGAAGCGGTATCCTCTGATGCGAAATCGGGACTTGCTTGGGTGCCTGACTTGCAACCATTGGCAGCATGGGATGAAGCTGAACGAAGTTGGCGGTCTACCGAGTAAATTGCATAGTATGATTCGAGCATAGATACACTTCTGTAAACACGTATTGGATTGTGATTCAACACACAAATAATTTATTACGATGAAAATTCTCGAAACCCAGCCCAAACTAGTGGAGCAAGTCCACAAAGCTATTCTTGCTGAGATAGCAGAAGGCAAGCTACGTCCTGGTGAGCGCATCATTCAAGAACAAATTGCACAAGAACTTGGGGTGTCGCGACAACCAGTTCAACAAGCATTGGTTTTGTTAAAAAATCAGGGAGTACTGCGCGATGCACCTGGACGCGGTTTATTGGTCGCACCTTTGGATCCAAAGTTTGTGCGTCAGATGTATGAGATCCGCGCTGTCATCGAGGGACTAGCTTTTCGTAAAGCAGCAGAGAATTTTACGCAGAGTGCAAAGGCACTTAGCGAGCAATTGCTTACAGCCGGTCGTGAAGCTGTTCGCAACAATTCAGTTAGCGACATGATCGCCGCCGACATGGCGTTTCATAATTTTATTTATGAACTTGCAGATAATCCGTTGATCAGTCCCGCGATGGAAATGCAATGGGTGAACACGCAGCGGGTAATGGGCTCCGTGCTTTTATCGGCTGACAAACCACGCGACATCTGGGATGAACATGAAGCTATGATTAAGCTAGTTGTCGCTGGTGATGCTGTAAAAGCCGAACAGGCTGCGCGCCGTCATCTCGAACAAGCAGCCAATTTCATGATCGAGCGATTGCGTGATCAGATTGACTCAGAAAACGTAGCCTGACTATTTTCTATCCCTTGAAGTCTTCAAATGCCTCAGGTTGCCCCTGAGGCCATCATTTTTTAAATTAAACCTTAGTAAGTTGAACATCCCACAGCGGCTTAAAGTGAATATTCTTTGCTTGACAGTCTGAATTCAAAAGATTTAATCTTCACTATTCGAACTCTGAATTCAGAGTTCGAATAGATGAGGGGTTGTGTTTTATACAACTTATAGTTTCCGCGTTGGGTTTTGGCCGGCGTTTCTACGTCGGCCTTTTTTACTGTGCCCGCGGATTTTGATGTAAATAATAAAAAGATGTAACGGGAGGAGACCCCATGTCAGATAACAGCACTGTTTCGTTTAAGACCAACGAATCGAATGCTCAGGTATACAAAAAAGTAGCATGGCGGCTAGTGCCGTTTTTATGCATCTGTTATCTGGCGGCTTATCTAGATCGCGTAAATGTTGGTTTTGCGAAACTACAAATGCTGAATGATCTATCGTTTAGCAATACCGTCTACGGCATTGGTGCAGGTATTTTTTTTCTCGGCTATGTAATCTTTGAAGTGCCAAGCAATATTTTGATGCACAAGGTCGGCGCAAGACTGTGGATTGCACGAATTATGATTAGCTGGGGATTGATAGGTGCTGGGATGGCTTTTGTTCAAACACCAACGCAATTTTATGTATTACGTTTTCTGTTAGGCGTCGCAGAGGCAGGTTTCATTCCAGGCGTTCTCTTGTATCTCACTTATTGGTTTCCTGCGGCATGGCGCGGTCGCATCATTGCGCTATTTCTAGCCGCAATTCCTATGTCAAATATTATTGGCGGTCCATTATCGGGATGGATACTAACAACGATGAATGGCATTGCAGAAATGCGCGGCTGGCAGTGGCTGTTTATTATCGAGACCTTACCTTCAATACTGTTAGGTTTTGTAGTCCTACGTTTTCTTGACGATCGTGTTGAAAACGCACGTTGGCTGACTGATGAAGAGAAGGCGTGTATCAAGCAAGATATTGAAGATGAAGCTAAACAGACTGGTGGACATGTAAGCGTCATGGATGCCATGAAGAGCGCGCGTGTATGGTTACTTGGTGTTGCCTATTTTTGCGTAGCTAGTTCAATTTATATTTCCAGTTTTTGGATGCCTACGCTGATCAAACAATTGGGTATCGATAATCCTGTACAGATCGGTTGGTTAACTACCATTCCTTATGTGGCCGCTATCGTAGCAATGATTATCGTCAATATCAGTGCTGACAAACGTGCTGAGCGACGCTGGCATACTGCCATACCATGTTTTATCGCTGCGCTCGGTCTAGTTATTAGTGGTACACCGGGATTAGGAATAGTGATAACTATGTTTGGTTTGACTCTTGCTGCTGCGGGTGCATCGACTTCACAGGCTTCATTTTGGAGTTTGCCGCCCATGTTCTTAACGGGTGCAGCTGCAGCAGCGGGTATAGCTCTCGTGAACTCGTTAGGAAATATCGCTGGTATGGCAAGCACTGGTTTGGTTGGTTGGATGACAGATCTAACGGGTAGTCCAAACAGTGCATTGTATTTATTCGCAGTTTTTGCCTTGATTGGCGGACTCATGGTATTGCGTTTACCAGCACATACAGTGAATCGCTAATAACTTTTTTATTCAAATTCCCAACATGGATTTTTCATTGCCATCCGAATTGGAAGCATTGCGCGAACGGACGCGCCAATTCATTACTGAACAAGTGATACCACTTGAAAACGATACGCGACAAGATAGTCACGGTCCACATCGTGAATTACGTGATGAATTGATTGCACGCGCTCGTCACGCTGGCTTACTTACACCACATGCATCATTAGAGATGGGTGGATTAGGTTTATCGCATATTGCTAAAGCAGTTGTGTTTGAAGAAGCAGGCTATTCATGGCTAGGTCCGACCGCGTTAAATATTCATGCACCGGATGAAGGCAATATCCATTTAATGGAAGAAGTCGCTACACCTGAACAAAAAGAACGATGGTTGCGTCCTCAAGTAGCAGGTAAAACACGTTCCTGTTTTTGTATGACTGAACCTGCACCGGGTGCTGGTGCTGATCCAAGTTTACTCAACACTACCGCAGTACGTGATGGTGAAGAATTTGTGATTAATGGATTGAAGTGGTTGATCACAGGTGCTGACGGCGCGGATTACGCCATCATCATGGCGCGATTAGAAGATGGTAGTGCAACAATGTTTTTGTCTGATATGAATCGCGAAGGAATACGTTTAGTACGTAATCTCGATGCTATGGACCGATGTTTTTCTGGTGGACATGGCGTAGTTGAATTTAAAAATTTACGTATTCCTGCAAGTGATGTGCTGGGCGAAATTGGTAAAGGCTTTCGCTATGCACAAATTCGTTTAGCGCCTGCACGACTGACGCATTGTATGCGTTGGTTAGGACAAGCCAGACGTGCACATGACATCGCATTGGAATATGTACGTCGTCGAGAAGCATTTGGTAAGCCTTTAGTTGAGCATGAAGGTGTAGGCTTCATGATTGCAGATAACGACATGGATTTAATGACAGCACGTTTGCATATCTGGCACACAGCTTGGCTATTAGATCGTGGAGAAAAAGGTAATTTTGAATCAAGCCGCGCAAAAGTCGTGTGTTCTGAAGCGGAATGGCGAGTAGTAGATCGCTCTGTACAAATCATGGGTGGGTTGGGTGTAACGAATGAAACTGCTGTCATGCGGATTTTTACCGATATGCGTGCGTTTAGAATTTATGACGGCCCTAGTGAAGTACATCGCTGGAGTATGGCGAAAAAACTCGCTGCAGGAGTGCCGCAGTGAATACCTACGATTCAGTAGCAAGCGCATTACGATTAGATGGACGACGAGCATTAGTAACGGGAGCGTCGAGTGGATTTGGTGCTTGCTTTGCACAGCTACTCTCAGATGCTGGTGCTGAAGTTATATTAGCTGCACGTCGTATAGATAAATTACAGTCACTCACGGATGCACTAAATAAAAAAGGCAGATTAGCATCAGCTGTTACTTTAGATGTGTCTTCCAAAGAGAGTGTACAAGCCTGTTTTGAACAAGTAGGTGTCTGTGACATTGTGATTAACAATGCAGGCATTACAGTGACACGTGCTTTATTAGATCAAACCGAAGAAGATTGGGATAGTGTGATCGATACTAATCTCAAGGGCTGCTGGCTAGTCGCAACTGAAGCAGCGCGTCATTTACGTGATGCTGGTCGTGCAGGCAGTATTGTTAATGTCGCTTCTATATTGGGTGAACGTGTAGCTGCAGGTGTAGCGCCTTATGCGATTTCAAAAGCGGGTGTGGTACAGGCGACTAAGGTAATGGCATTAGAACTAGCGCGATACAAAATACGTGTTAATGCCTTGTTGCCAGGTTATGTAGTCACAGACTTGAATCGCGAATTTTTAGAGAGTGAAGCAGGGCAAAAATTACGTAGCCGCGTACCTACACGTGAGTTTGGTCAGTTGCAGGATTTATATGGGCCACTGTTAATGCTAGTGTCAGATACAGGTGTAGGTATGACGGGATCTTGCGTTGCTGTCGATCGTGGCCATTTGATTGGCTCATTATGAAAGAAGAAGTTCGTGAGCGTTTACAGTCTTGGCTCCATGCACAAGGCACGATTGATAAAGCAGGGTTGTTGGTCAAAACTTTGGCTGGAGGGCAGTCAAATCCTACCTACCTACTGACCAGTGGTGATCAACAATTTGTCTTACGTAAGCAGCCTGATGGACCATTACTAAAATCAGCGCATGCAATTGATCGTGAATATAGAGTGATCTCTGCATTACAAAATAGTGCAGTCCCTGTTCCTAAAGCAATCGCTTGGTGTGATGATGTATCAATAGTTGGTACGCCGTTTTATCTCATGTCATACCTTGATGGACGCGTATTTGTAGATCAATCACTACCATCCTTGTCAGTTGCAGAGCGTGAGCATGTTTACAAAGAGATGAATCGAGTAATCGCAAAACTGCATCAAGTTGATCCAGATGCAGTGGGGTTGTCAGATTATGGTCGTCGCGAAGGATTTATTACAAGACAAGTAGAGCGCTGGTCTCGTAACTTACAAAATTCAACTTTGCCATTAAGTGATGATATGCGTTTCATGATGGAGTGGTTGCCATCACACTTGCCGCAAGAAGCACTCAGTGTTTTGATTCATGGAGATTACCGACTCGATAATCTTATTTTTGATGCAAATGAATTGCGTGTGATAGGTGTGTTGGATTGGGAGCTATCAACACTAGGTGATCCCATATCCGACTTTGCTTATCATTGTATGAGTTGGCATATACCGCATGATTTATGGCGAGGCATAGGCGGTTTAGATTTAAGTAAGTTAGGCATTCCAGATGAGACGACTTATCGTCAATGGTATGCGAGCCATTCCGGATTGAATGTCAGTGTTGATGATGCTACTTGGCGTTTTTATCTTGGGTTTAATTTATTTCGTATGGCTGCGATTCTGCACGGTATTGCAGAGCGTGCGCAACAGGGTAATGCAAACGCAGTTGATGCAATTGAGACAGGACGTAAGGCAGTTCCATTGGCAGCGCTAGCCCGATCCATAGTTTCTTAATGATTCAATTCATTCTAGTTATTTTGTAGATGCAGATAACAGTAAAATTCTTATAAAAATAGATCAACATAACTGAGAAAAAAATGAAATCTACTACCTTGGCGACTGAAGCACTAGATATTTCGGCGCATGATGCAATCTACCAAAAAATCATGCTACGTTTTTTGCCATTGCTATGTTTATGCTTGGTTGCTGCTTATTTAGATCGCGTTAATGTGGGTTTTGCAAAGCTGACTATGCTTGAAGATCTAGGATTTAGTAATACAGTTTATGGTCTAGGTGCAGGTATATTTTTTGTGGGTTATTTTCTATTTGAAGTGCCGAGTAATGTTTTGCTTCATAAAATAGGAGCGCGAGTTTGGATAGCACGCATCATGATTACTTGGGGTCTGATTGGTGCTGCAATGGCGTTCGTACAAACAGCCACACAATTTTATATATTGCGTTTTTTATTAGGCGTTGCTGAGGCAGGTTTTATCCCGGGTGTGATGTATTTTTTATCATGTTGGTTTCCCTCTGCGAGACGCGGTCGTATGATTGCATTGTTATTAGCTGCTGTTCCATTGTCTAGTGTGATTGGTGGTCCATTATCGGGAGCGATTCTCGTATCATTTGCTGGCGTGAGTGGATGGCACGGTTGGCAGTGGTTATTTCTTATTGAGACTCTTCCATCTTTAATATTAGGTGCTATCGTTCTCAAAGTATTGGTGGATCATCCTTCTGAAACTTCATGGCTTACTCGCGAAGAGGCAGAAATTGTTGCATCAGATATAGCGCAGGAAGCAGAGCGCAATCAAACACATTTAGGATTTTTAAGCGCATTCAAGAGTAAGTTGGTTTGGCAATTAAGTGCTGCTTATTTTTGTATAGTCAGTGCAGTGTATGTTTTAATTTTTTGGTTACCTACACTGATTAAGCAACATGGCATTAATGATCCAGTTCAGATCGGTTGGTTGACCGCTATTCCTTACTTTGTTGCAGTGGTTGTTTCTATCATGAACAACGCGCATGCAGATAGCGTGAGAGAGCGTCGCTGGCATACTGCCATACCTTGTTTGATTACTGCCGCAGGTCTAGCTTTAAGTTGGCTACACTTTGATAGTCTTGCAATAACGATGTTGATTTTGACAGTTGCTGCAGCAGCTGCATCTACTACCCAAGCAGCATTTTGGAGTGTGCCACCTACTTTTTTAAGTGGTGCAGCAGCAGCAGCAGGTCTTGCATTGATTAATTCTATTGGTAATGTCGGTGGAATGGTAAGTACGTCGCTTGTAGGCTGGATAACAGATTTAACAGGTAATTCGCAAAACAGTTTGATTTTGTTTGCAGGTATTTTACTCATTAGTGCTTTATTAGTTCTGAGATTACCTTCGCAGATAGTTAATCATTGATGATCAACTTAAAGAGAAATTGAATAAATTTTATTCTAAAATTTCTTTGGATATCAATTTTGATTAATTTAAATCTTCAAGCAGTGATTTTTTTCGATTGAAGACTTTGTCTGATTTCATCTGCAGTTGCTGTGCGTGCCCCAGCCTTTTCTATGCGATGTCGTGCATCTTTAACTTGCTCTAGATTGCTAACTTTATGTCCCATTGGGACATCTTCCAATCCAACACGTACATGGCCTCCACGCTTTACGATGTCTTGCACGAGGGGTAAAACTTCCGTTCCTAAACCTGCCACTATCCAATTTGCATGCGGTGCTTCTTCGGTGAGTAATTCACGATATGCATCCATCGCCCATGTGCGTGGCGGAAATCCAAAGGTGAGAGTTTCAGAAAACATGAGTCTATAAATCGGCTGCGGCAGGCCAGGGTAGCACTGGGCTAGTGCTGAACCTAAGCGCATGAAAGCAGGTTCATAGATTGCAAATGAAGGATGCAGTCCGTAATGACGGCATAGTTCAAGACCATGCCGTATGTGTGATTCAGGATTACTGTACAAAAAACCTTCATGACCAGTTGCTAGCGTTGCACGCGTACTGATGTGAGTAGAGCCTGGATCAACTACCGTCCATTCAAGTAAACCGCTGCTTGCTAACTTATCGACTGCTGCAAAACGCTGTTCAGCTGACATAGGTTCTTTGGCATCGACATCACCAGTAAACGGTAAGGTGCCGTAGCAAATCACATCAACTTTAGAGCGCACTCGCTCAATGATTGGTGCATAAATTTCATAGGCATCACGTTGACGACCTGTTACAGGATCATAGGGATGGATATGAATGATCGCTGCACCTTCGTGTGCACATGCAATCGCTTGTTCAACAATATCGTCTTCGGTGATGGGTATCATGGGCTGCCGCTCACGTGACCATGGACCATTGAGTGCAACCTCTAGCCATACAGATGCATGTTGAGTCATGTTAATCCCTCGTCCTTATAACCGTACTTCTTTTATCTGGTTATTATATTAGCTTACTAAATGGAACGAGCACATGACCGATAAGATGAAAAATTCTCACACTACTTACATGCAAGAGTGACGATAATTTTTTAAATACTAAGTTTGTTATTGTACTGGGCGCTCTGTACTAAATTTACCTTCTGCACGTGCAGTTAAGTAGGCGTACAGATCAAGAATATGGGCGTTCACAGTTGGTTCGCCTTGCCATGCTGGCATTGTTATAGCCGGTTCTTTGCGATTTAATATATCGTCGATGTAAGACTCAGTCGTTGATTTTTTTTCTGATCCTTGACTTAAGCCATTTTCCAAACCATTTCCTAAATCATAGCGCTTCAAGACCATTTCACTAAAATGTCTTGCACTCATAGTGCGAACGATGGGTAATAGATTAGGTGCTTGTTCGCTACCCTTAGCAGATGTGCCATGGCATTGTGAGCACTTTGCTTGAAACACTCTCCAACCTGCATACAGATTAACCGCTACCGGTGCGGGTTGTAATGCACGAGCAGGTCGCGAATTGATGAATTCCATTGAACATCCAACTATGAGTAGTTGTAGAGCTGACAATAGAACGATAGGTAACTTGCGCGCAGTAGGAGCTAATAGATACATGAATGATATTGGCATCAATAGTATGTGTGATGATGAAATAAACAAATACGGTGAATACCGTATTTTTTAAATTTGATCTTGTTATAGCGTCGAGTAGCGGTTCACTTTAGTGAACAACAGATTGCCTACTTACTTGGAATAAGTCTTGAGACCGATCAAATTAGGGTTGGTAAAAATCTTTTTGTATGTGATCGCTGAAGGCTTAGTTCAAACGGGGAGTATTGAAGCGGTGCTTGTTCAGCAAGCCTTATCGCTAATGGACTGGATATTTTTTAGCTGTAGTCTAAATATGCCTGCTTGTTGATTTGCTATGAGTACGCCAATTTCTAAAACAGAAGAAAAAATCAGTTCGGGCGCATTGACGGCTCGTCCACGAAAGCTAGCTTTGAAGTCGGTTGGTACGAAGCGATGGGTTTTCCATTCGCGTGTAGTGGCGAAGTCAGCTTGATAAAGAGGGGATCTGGATGAGTTGTCAGTTCTTAAAACGAGTTTGACCTGTTTTTCATCTCCCCGAATGGTGACATTAAGTGCAGAGGTACACTCTGGAATTAAAATAGGGCTACGCACGGATGCAAAGCCACCGCCATTTTCGAGAGAAACCTCTCCTTCAAATACGGTACCCTCTGGATCAAAGGTAAAGCGCGACTTTGATACGCCACCCATCACATTATCGTTAACGACCCTTAGCCCATTGGCGGTAATAGGATTAGTAAAATCGAGTAATTGAGCATGAGCCATGGTTGTGAGCAGTAGCTGGCTTAGTAAGGTAAGCAGCAAGCGGTAGATGCATTTTCGTTTGGTCATATTATCAGGATACACTGCGTTGTAATGTGCAATCGAGATTGAATAATAACGACATGCTCATTGCAAAAAAGATAATTTTTAACCTTGTCTTTAATCAGGCTAGTACTTGTTTTATTTTCGTCGCAATTGGTAAATTGTTTCTATTCAAATTTTTTTGAACAGAAGGAGAAGTTGCATTATGAGTGAAGATCAGCGTTGCTGTGGAACTGGAACTTGTCTGATTAATGCAGACGGGTTGTGTTGGTGCGGACAAAAATGGATAGGCGATAAATTAGTTGAACCAGAGCCACTCGCTGATTTACAAGATACATCGACGAATAAATCAGACAAGTCATCTGATTGATGAAAAAAATTTATTTTAAAAAAATCATGCAGCATCGCGCTAAGCATTTATTTTTTCATCTTCATTGGTTTTTACTATTATTAGTAAGCATTACTTTTGCTGTCGCTGCTCACGAGTCCTATGCTCAATCAGCAATTTCTACAAATAAGCAATGTGAGTATGTCGTTTTAAAAACAGGCCATCCAAATGGAATTTTGAAGCAATACTGCAATCGGCAGATTGCAAAAATTATGGGTTGGCAAGGCGCTTCATGGTTGGATAGAGCCGAGCGCGAATCAGAGGAAAGAACTGATCAATTAATCGATATATTGAATTTAAAGCCCAACATGGTAGTGGGTGATATAGGCGCAGGAACTGGCCGACTGAGTATGTTGATGTTAGATCGTATTAAGCCACAAGGTCAGATGTGGGCTGTGGATGTGCAAGCAGAGATGGTTGAGCGATTGAAAGGGATTGCCCAAAAATATCCCAAGAATCAATTTAACGCAAAACAATCGACAGCGTTTTCACCTGAATTGCCAGATGCGATCTTAGACATGGCGATTATGGTCGATGTTTATCATGAGCTTGAATATCCACGAGAATTTCTTGAGGCTTTGATGCTAGCCGTTAAGCCGGGTGGATTAATTGTATTTGTTGAATATAGGGCGGGCGATCCCAAGGTGCCGATTAAACGCTTACATACAATGACAGTTGCGCAATTAAAAAAAGAAGCGAGTGATGGTGGTTTGGTTTTTGAAAAAGTCGTGTCGGATTTGCCTTGGCAAGACGTTGTGTTTTTTCGTAAGCCACAGACTATAAAAAAATAGGCGAGAGGGATTGGTTTTAGGTGAAATTTATCAGTTGTTTTCAAAGTTTACGTGCGTGACTTGAGAGCAAGAAACTGGTATTGATATGAATATAAAGTATGAACTCGTATGCTGCTTATAATGGGAAGTCATGAGAATATTATTCTGATCTGAAGCGCTGATCATTTCAAACACTAATATTGGTGCAGTACAGATCTTATTAAACGAATGTAACTACGTAGCTGGATGTTGATTCTATTAAAATATAGTCAAATTAATTTGTAAAATTTATCTGAAAATTTGTCTCTAAGGAGAAGAAATGAATGATGAGCGTATGACAAATATCTCTCACGATACTAGAACGGCAAGTGGAGATAAAGGCATCGATAGTGAAGATGAAAAAATAAAGCTTGAACGTTTGATTCGTGAGAATTTAGAAAAAATCAAAACCAGTACTCGTCAAGCTCAGAGCGACGAAGAAATTGAGCCGCCCAATAAACTTGTTTCGATTCTGACTAAAATTATTTGGTTTTTTGTTCTCTGGAGCATCTTACATTTTCTATTTGCTTAGATTAGCAAATTATCAGCCTAGCAAATGATGCGAATGTAAAATCATTAAAATAGAAAAAAACTTAAACTTAAATGAATTCTTTAGCTAATTTAATAAAATTATTTTTAGTAATTTTAATTTTTATGAACAGTCCTATGCATGCGGATCCTCTGAAGGACTATCTGTGGACTAACCGTGTCATTATTACGTTTTCAAATACTGCATCGAATAAAGAACGTCTTTTACTGAATCAACAGATTGATGCAGAAAAATGTGAATATAGATTAAGAGATTTAGTGCACATTGATTTGATTAAGGGCTCAGACGATTACGAGCGCTTAAGGCATAAATTTGCAATAGCAGATCATCCGGAATTTAAGCTGCTGCTAATAGGGAAAGATGGAAAAGAAAAGTTAAACACAAATAGTGGCGATTTGAAGGCTATCTTCGCAGTAGTGGATAGCATGCCTATGCGCAAGAAAGAAATGCATAGCTCAAAATGCTTATCAAAAAATAATAAAGAGCATTAAGTCTAGTGACTTTTATACAAACTTTAATTCAACATCGCCTAAATTTTTAAACGAAGCTTTAAATACATCGCCTTTGTGCGTAGCTTGAGCTTTAGTCAAACCGCCGGTCATGATAATTTGATCAGCTTTCAAATAATCACCTTGAGCTATAAGACGATTAGAAAGCCAAATTAAGGCATGCAATGGATTCCCCATACAATCAGAAGCCAATCCACTGGCAAGATGTTGATTCGAGCAATGCAATTCAACACTGACGTCAGCTAAAGAAACAAGGTTTGATAAATTCATAGGCTGACCAGTAATAAATCTAGCACTGGAACTACTATCAGCTATGTTATCAATCAAAGTAAATTGATAGTTGTGATATCTCGTATCTACCACTTCTAATGCCGGCATTACTGCGCTCACATAGTTTTGAACATCATTGATCTCGCTTAATTGCGAACGAATATCTTTGCCTATTAAAAAAGCTATTTCCGGTTCAATCAGTGGATGAATAAGTTCGTCTCTGCTTAACTGCGCGGATACGGTGCTTGCATCAATCCATTGGTTGCGAAGTAGGGTGCCATAATTTGGTTCTGAAATCTTCATTTGCTCGCGCATCGCAGCACTGGTATAGCCCAATTTATAGCCAATGATCGGCTGTCCCGAACGCTTAATATTTATTTCCTGAATCTGATACGCATCTTGCGTGCTTAGATCAGTAAATTGCTCAGAAATTAAATCGATAGTCTGGCCAGTTTGTTGCGCTTGAAATAAAAGCGCAGCGCTTTGTTGGATTGATGATTTCATTAATGACTTTGTTGTTATGGGTACTAAAAAATATTGAAAAATTGCCTCAATTTAAAGAGGAAAGGTAAACGTGTTTTGCATGAGTAGTTTTTTCCATTCTAATGTTATTTGGTGTTTATAGTAGTTTTCTAATTTGAAATAAAAGATTTTCATTTCTTAGCTTGCATTAGTCCCAAAATGGGACTAATACTTTATCTATGCGTGTAATTTCTCAAGCCAAACTAAAAACGTTCTACGCCAAACATTCCAATACAGAGCAGGCACTGAGAGCTTGGTATGACGAGGCTAAGAAAGCTCGTTGGGAAACGCCGCAACAAATTAAAGATCAATTCAGAACTGCGAGTTTCGTGGGTCACAACCGCGTTGCGTTCAATATCTGGGAAATAAGTATCGACTTATCGTGGCGGTCGCTTACCGATTTGGAGCAGTCTATATCAAATTTGTAGGTACCCATGCTGAGTACGATGCAATCGACGCTGAGACAGTAGATCAATAAATGGAAAGTCAAAAATGAAGATCAAGCCAATTCGCACCGAGGATGATTACCATACAGCGCTCAAAGCTATTGCGCCTTACTTTGATCAAGAGCCTGAACCCGACTCAATCGAAGCTGACAACTTCGAGATGTTACTGATGGTCATTGAAGCCTATGAAACGAAGATACATGCAATAGATGCACCCGATCCAGTCGAGGCGATTAAATTTCGTATGGAGCAAGCAGGCCTTACTCCTAAAGACTTGCGTCCTATGATAGGTGAGACCAATCGAGTGTATGAAATTCTAAATTACACACGACCATTGACGCTGCCTATGATTCGTCGTCTGAATGCTTCACTTGGAATTCCTGCAGATGCATTAATTGGCGAGTCCAAGCTTTGTCGAAATAAATCTCAAAAAAGTACAACGGCAGCTAAATCGAAGTTGATTAAGAATACAAAGATTTCAAATGAGGGTAAACAGAAAGTGATGAAATCAACTAAGCGAATTACGAGTAAGGCATCCGCTCGTTAAGTAATTATGGCGCGAAAAAAGTAAAACAATCTTGCATAATAGTTAATCTCAAGTGTCAATAAATGACTTTGAGTGTCGTTTGAATTGAAAAAATAGAAAGATTAATCGTCATGCTATTTATTAAAAATATAACGAAATTGTAACCAAAAAATCAGAGAAATCTATAAAATTATTATTGGGCATGGTGCTCAAATAATTTTAAGAAAGGTTTGCGATGAAAAAAACTATTCAATTATTGATTACCACTTTATTCTTTACCTTAGCTTCTACGGCAGTTTTAGCTAACGATAAAGGTGTTGATACCAAACAAATTTTCAGTAATGACAAAGCCTCTGGAGTTATTATTACTATGCAGCCAGGTGCATCTCTTCCAAGTGTGGCCAGACCTGGCGCTAGAGCAGTCTATTTTATTAAAGGCGGTAAATTAGAGCGCATTTACGTTGACGGTAAAATTGTAAAAAAAGAATATAAAGATGGTGAAACCGCATTCCTAGATAAACCTGAAGATCAAGAAGCTTATGCAATCAAAAATGTAGGTAAAAGTGTTTTCAAAGCTTACACTGTAACTATTAAATAAATTGATTGTTGAAAGTCTTTGATGAATAACTCGAGGACTTTCTTATTTAATGACTGTGTGATTTGCTGAAAGCTTGCGACTAGCTAAGTTCTAGCTAAAATTATTCTAACTAGCTATAAATAAATTTTTTGTAGCAAAGTGACTAAAGTTTGAACTTGGTTTGGTGTAAGTTTAGATCCAACGTTCATTTCGAGTTCTTTGGCGGTTACTTCGGCCTCCATCATAAGAGCTTCTCCTTCATCAGTAGGATGTATACCGACAGCTCGCCCATCGTGAGGGTGTGGTTTACGCTCAATGAGTCCGCGCGTTTCAAGTATCTGAATCAGTCCCACTAAATTTGGCGGCAAAATGTTAAGCGCTGCACACAATTGTCTTGATGTCACACCTGGGTTATGAACTACAACGGACATCACTGAGAACTCTACAGGCTTTAAGTCATAAATCGCCATCTGCTCTAAGAATTCTCCTATCACAGCTAAGGCAGCACGTCGCGCATTGTAGCCAATTAAGCTTTCGAGGTAACTAGTATCGACATCATCGACTGCTGGTACAGTTTTTTTCATGGGTCTTGGAATAATTTTTTTGATGATCTTATGAAGCTATGTTTTTTATTTTTTGGCTGCGCCTAAATAAGTATCGATCACTCGTGGGTCTTCTGCTAATTTTGATGCTTCGCCTTGCAAACTAATTTCACCCATCTCAAGTACATATCCATAGTCTGCTACTGCAAGAGCCGCTCTCGCATTTTGTTCAACTAAAACAATAGATACACCTGTTTGACGAAGCATTTCTATGATGTTGAAAATTTCTTTGACGATCAGAGGAGCTAAACCTAAGCTGGGTTCGTCTAACATTAATAGTGAGGGACGCGACATAAGTGATCGACCTACTGCTAGCATTTGTCGCTCACCACCAGATAAAGTGCCGGCTTCTTGTGATCTACGTTCTTTCAAGCGTGGGAATAAATCGAAGATATCATCAATACGACTTCGCCATTGCGTATTACCTAGACGCATTTGACGATAACCACCTAGCATTAAATTATCTTCTACTGTCATTGTGCTAAACAGTTCACGATTTTCTGGCACCAATGAAATGCCTTCTAATACACGCTCTTCCAATGTTAATTCGTTGATAGATTGGCCATTGAATTCGATCACGCCCTCAGAAGGCAGTACGCCCATTAAACAATTGAGTAATGTTGACTTACCAGCACCATTCGGTCCAATGACCGTGATTACATTGCCTTTTGCTAAATCTAAATTGAGTCCGTGTATCACCTGTGCTTTGCCATAACTAGCACGTAGTTGTTTAACATTCAGAATGGGTGGTGTCATGTTAGTGCTCCATACCTAAGTAGGCTGCACGAACAGCAGGACTTGCTTGAATTTCTGATGGAGTTCCTTGCGTAAGTAGGGTACCAAATTCCATCACCACTAAATGATCACAGACGTTCATTACTAAATCCATGTCATGCTCTACAAGCAAAATACTCATCCCCTCATTTTTTAATTGGCGAAGAATCTTGATGAGTTCTTGTTTTTCTTTATGGCGCAGACCGGCTGCTGGCTCGTCAAGTAATAGAAGCGCAGGATCGCTGCAAAGAGCGCGCGCAATTTCCATTAATCTCTGCGGACCCATTGCTAAATTTCCGGCTAATTCATGTAAATACTGTCCCATACCAATTCGCTCGAGTTGTTGTTGAGCTTCTTTCATGAATCGTTGTTCTTCATTTTTGTTAGTTCTCAGCATTGAAGAAATTACACCGCAATGACCTCGTGTATAAGCACCTAAAGCTACGTTTTCTAAGACCGTCATGTCGTTAAGCATTTTGACGTGCTGAAAAGTACGTGCCATACCTTGACGTGCAATCACTCTTGAGGGTGCGGCTGAAATATCTTGGCCTCTATAAAACACTTGACCGGTGGTTTTAGGCATCACGCCGGTAATCAAGTTAAATGTTGTAGATTTTCCAGCACCATTGGGACCAATGAGTCCTACAATTTGTCCGGCATGAATATCAAAACTAATGTCGTTGACAGCAGTCAGTCCACCGAACTGTTTACGAATTTTTTCAACCTTCAATACCAACTCACCCAACGCTGGTTTGGTTCTAGTGCTTAAAGGTTTTGCATCATGCCAATCTATTTTGCGAGGTGGGCTGGGTAGTTTGTTTGCCACTAAAGACCATATGCCATTCGGTAAATATTTGAGAACTAAAACCATGGCAATACCAAAGACAATCACTTCATAACTACCACTTGTTCCAATCAATGCAGGAAGAGCTACTTGTAGATAATCATCTAATAGTTTGATAAGACCCGCACCAACAAAGGCACCCCATACATAACCCACACCACCAATTACCGCCATGAACAAATACTCAATTCCCATCTTTAAGCCAAATGCAGAAGGGTTCACAGTTCGCTGAAAGTGAGCCATCAACCAACCTGCTACTGATGCAAAAAGTGCTGCAATTAAAAAGATTGTGACTTTGTAGCGAAAGGTATTAATTCCCATAGCTTCCGCCATGAGTGAGCCAGCTTTGAGAGAACGAATCGCGCGACCTGCTCGTGAGTCCAATAGATTTAACAATGCAATGGCGGCTACAATCAAGATTGTCCAGGTGAGTACAAAGAACAGACGGCCCTGACCAATATCAACGCTACCGAGCGATAAACTTTTGAGACCTAGTAAGCCATCGTATTTGCCTAGCTCGTCTAAATTGCCCATGAGGTAATACAGCGATAAGCCCCATGCAATAGTGGCGAGTGGTAAATAGTGTCCAGACATGCGCAATGTGATGGTACCTATTACCAATGCACTTATAGCGGTAAGGCCTAGTCCAATAAATAGTGTGATCCAGGGCGAGATGCCTGTGTTTAAGGTGAGCCACGCAGTTGTGTAGGCACCAATACCTACAAAGGCAGCTTGACCAAAGGAAGTAAGTCCTCCCACACCAGTGAGCAGAACCAAGCCTAAACATACCAAAGCATAAAGACCAATGTAGTTGAGTTGAACAATCCAGAAGTCGGGTAAAGGTAAGAGTGCAATGGCAGGGATCGAAATCGCTAGTAAAGATATAAAAATTTTTTGTTTATTCATCTCAGTGTCCCTCATCTGCATGGCCACTGCGTAAAGAACGAATGAGTAAGATCGGCAGTATCAAAGTGAAGACGATCACTTCTTTAAATGCACTAGCCCAGAATGCACCAAAGGCTTCAATGATACCGACGACAAGTGCACCCAAGAGTGCGCCTGGGTAGCTTGCAAGTCCAGCGATTACGGCTGCCACAAAACCTTTTAGACCAATTAAAAACCCAGAGTCGTAAAACATAGTAGTGGTAGGACCAATGAGTAAACCTGATAAGGCACCGATTAAGGCAGCCATCAAAAATACAAGTTGGCCAGATGTATGGCTAGTGATACCCATTAGACGAGCACCAGTGCGATTGACCGCTGTAGCGCGTAAAGCTTTACCGCTTAATGAGCGTTCGAAATAAAGCCATAACATCACGATGAGTGCCAATGTTGAGATCAGAATAATGATCGCTTGACCTGATAACGTGACTGAACCGATTGCAAAGCGGTCATCCCAAAATGATGGATTGCGAAAGCCTTCTGCACCAAAAAATAATAAACCGAATCCAGTCATTGCAAAATGTACTCCGACCGAAACGATAAGTAAGACTAATGGGGTTGCATCTTCTAAGGATTGGTAGGCAACGCGGTAGATCAATGGGCCAAAGGCTGTCACGATGGCTACACTTATTATTGCCTGCAACCATAATGGGAACATTTGTGGTGCTACCCAAATAGTAGTGAGTGATATGAACAATGGAAATACAAGTATCTTGAAAGCGGAACGAATAGCGCGCGATATATTGTGGTGATGCCGCCAG
>Ga0315901_10003823_pt1 | contig 19197 bp, 24 predicted proteins | sample LakEriMetagenome_10_FD_203761 | JGI IMG/M metagenome (GOLD analysis project Ga0315901, IMG submission 203761) | Freshwater fungal communities from buoy surface, Lake Erie, Ohio, United States - Buoy 2 MA116 | ecosystem: Environmental > Aquatic > Freshwater > Lake | place: USA: Lake Erie, Ohio... | reverse complement strand
AATCTTGTATTTATCCTACCATGACTAACGAATAATGTCAATCTCTTTGTCGCCTGTCCATACTTCTATTTCTGTCCTCAATCGGTTTTCTGTCTGAAGTGTTGTAAATCTACTACAAGCCTTCTTTTTCCACCACTCTACAATGTTTTCCAGATGGTGTTTATCATAGTTCTCCTTGTCTGGTACAAGTTTATCTGTCTTTCCAAGAACCACATCTTTAAAGTTGGAGAAACCATAATTTGAATAATAGTATCGTTTTCTTTCAGTCAAACCTTTGGCCTTCTCAATAGTGGCCATAAATGCATCGTAATCATTTTTGTGGCTTTTTAATGCCGCTTTGGTCATAGCAATAATTGTGTTACTAATCTTTAACTTGCGGCTAGAGGCATCAGCGGGAACAAACTCACCTACAATACCTTCAACATAGTTCTTCAAATCATCATATGGTTTGCCATGCATCATTGGTAGAAAATCAGATTCAGTTACACCACCAAATCGTAGATAAGGTTTCATGCCATCATATTGAGATACGGACTTTGTGGTGCCATACAAACTGGTGGTTTCAAACAAGCAAGTATTCATATCATACTTTTTGTTCAACATTTCACGGACTTCATGTGAACAACATATACCTGCAAGTAACTTTCCACCAAGATAATTGAAACCGAAAGGTTGTGCTGGCACGATTACGAAACCCATACCTGCAGCACGATTGAAAGCCTTTGTTGTTTCTAATTCATTGGTCATTACACACTCAAGCAATTCGTTTCTTGGCTTCATCATAATCGTTGGTGAACCAATACGAATAAAACCAACCCACTTCTTTGTATTCTTTTCCATTACTGCAAGGCGTAGATTACGACCAGGGCTATTCAGATTGTTATGTGAAGAAATAATATCCAAATACAATTGCCATCTAGCCGATTCTAATTCAACAACTTCAAATTCCATGTCTTGTGGGTTTATTGTGAAGTCATCAAACAAATCAGTTTCGGGCCCGCAACCTGGCAAAGCAAATGGTAATTCTGCAAGAGAATTAAGTTTCTGCTCTCGCATATATTCATCTATTCGGTTGAAATCGCCAAAATAATTTTCAAAAACCTTGGCACAATGCAAGGCCTGTTCATAATTTAAACTCATACTTTTAAAGCACCAAAATCTCGGTTAAATTTGCTTTCTCGGACACCAAATGTATTGATTGGGCCAGTATCTTCATCTTGGCCTGAATCTGTTATACCAACTTGTGCAGAATCTTCAACATCATACAGTCGCATCTTTGACCTGTCAACGCCAACCACAAATCGTTTGAAAGCATTTGGGTCAGAATACCGATTCTTCAATTGTTTAACCAGTATTTGATTCAGGCTTTCTAATTCTTCGTTTGTAATCAAAGCAAACATAAAATCGGCCGTTGCAGGCAGACCAAACGATTCACTTGTATCTTCCAAACCAGGGTCAGAATTTGTAAAGCCGCTTCGTGTTGTTTGTGTTGCAGAAACAATTGGCAGGTTATTTTCAACAGCCAGACCACGGAGTTCTTCTGCAATTGATTTGATATATGTGTAACTGTTTACATTGCCACCAGGTTTGATACGAGCAGATGCACAGATGTTTAGATAATCAATAAAGATAATATCTGGTTTAAAACTCTTCTTCAGAGCCAATTCATTCAACAAAGCACGAAAATGAAGTGCAGAAGCCGATGCAGTTGGATATTCTTTGATGATTAGCTTGCCATGTGTTTTAACTTTAAGTGATTCAAACTTGCGCTCATAATCATTCTTGCTCATTGTGTGTAGTTCATTGAAATCTACATTCAACAAGTTTGCATCAATACGCTCTGCAATCTTTTCTTCGGCCATTTCAAGTGTGATATACAACACATTATGACCTTGAGATAAACAAGAACCAGCCATATGACACATGAACAATGATTTACCAACACCAGTGCCTGCAAGAGCAATATTCAAAGTTTTAACTGGTAGACCGCCTTTTGTAATCTTGTTGAAAATATCCAAATCAAAGCGAACACGGCTTTCTACACGGTGATAGAAGTCATATCGGTCATCAAAGTCCTGCATATAATCGTGACCAACATTACTGTCAAACGAAACGCCAAGAGCATCACTCAATAACTTTGGTATTTCACCTTTGCTTCTTTTTGTTTGTTTGTCATCTAGAATATGCACAGATTCCATGATGGCATTGTAGATAGCTTTGTCCTGACAAAACTTTTCAGTTTGCTCAGTAATCCATGCCAGTTCTACGGTTTCATCTTTAGATTCTTTGATATCATTGAGAAGTTCAATCGCTGACTTCACTTGTGGTTCGGTCAGCGATTTACTTTCAGTAAGATTGATTACAAGAGCTTCGTGTGTTGGAAGATTCTTATACTTGTTGGTGAAATCAAAAACTTCTTTGAAAACAATTCGCTCTGCATCATCGGAGAAATAATCAGAACGAATGAAAGGAATTACTTTGCGTGTAAATGCCTCATTGTATATTAAATTCTTCAGAATTATTTGTTCTAATCTGTTCATCTGCCTTCGCTTTATTCAATACTATTTGTTGTAAGATTTCACCCATAATTGTAACAAATCCTTCGTCATTTTGCAAGAGGTCTATGTCGTGTTTACCAGGATGAACGATTGTAAAACCAAATTGTAACCGAGCAAAACCATCTTCCTCAACCACTCTGGCTTTGTGGTAGTGATATACGACACCCTCATAATTACCATCTATGATTTGAATGCCTGTAATATCACTATCTTTAAACTCAATAAAGGCAAAATCTTTACCTTCTTTAAGCACTTTCGGTTTCCTCCACCACAGCATCCTCTCCAAGAATACTTCCAAAAGCGATTGAATACCGTTGCTTAATATATTCATTAAACTTCTTATCATTCAAAATGTCCTTCCAAAACTCTTTCGTGTGTGTATCGGACTCACGCAACTTAGCACCAAGTTCTCCAGTTTTTTGGTCAACTTTAGCATACCAACCTGCAGCAGGCTTCTGAACAAAGTTACCTTCTAGTGCAATATCTAAAAGACCAGAATATTTCTGAATACCACCATCAAATGAAACGGTGATAGGAATTTTAGATTTCTCTTTTACATAACGGGACTTTTCTACATTGATAATGAAGTTATAGCCCGTAACTTCGCCAGCATTTTTATCTTGTTGACGACCAAGAATCCAAATCGTATCAGCAGAATAATAAGAACCTGTACCACCGCCAACGATATCTTTTGGAAACATACCAATTTCTTTGTATGTGTGATTGACAACAACAAGCGGCACATCTTTGATTGTAAGATGTGGTGTAATCATGCGAAACAATGATTTGATTTGTTTTGCACGGGTCATATCTGCAACAGATTTACCTTCTAGCGAATCTTCAACTTCTTTGCGTGAGGCCAGATTACCAATAGAATCAATGACAACAATCACTTTGTCATTTTTATCCAGGCCTTGTAGTTGATTCATAATGTCATGTTTCAATTCTTCAACATCAGTAATCGGCGTATGAAGAACACGGTCCATATCAATATTAAATGTTTCAAAGTATTTTTGTGGAGTGCCAAACTCTGAATCATAAAACAGAACAACAGCATCTTTATATTTTTTCAAATAAGCTGAAGCAAGTAAAAGTGCAAATGCTGTTTTGAAATGCTTAGATGGGCCTGCCAGCATTGTAAGACCTGGTGTCAGGCCGCCATCTAGTGAACCCGAAAGTGCCACATTGACCATTGGCACATCGGTTGTAATCATGTCTTTCTCATTGAAAAACTTTGATTTAGCAAGAATAGACGAATCTTTAATTGTCGTATTCTTTTTTAATTTATCCAATAAACTCATATTAAAAAGTGCCTCCATCCATATGTTTGATTTTAGATTTGGGTATAACTTCGTTGCTCGTCATATCTAAAAATGGCTTAAATTCTACACCATCTTCGGGCTCATTGTCAAGGCTTTCTTTAATTTCTTCGCCTTTATCGCCTTTATATCTTCGGTATGATTCTTGTGCCGCTATTAAAAGTAAAATAGCAAGTGGGTCAAATACAATAATGATTGTAATAATTACGGTTCTTACAGCTTTATCTATGAATGATGGGTCTTCCTTATCATAGAACATTTCGGCGATATATTTGATAGGACCAATTTCTGCCGCTAGTTTGTTTTCTTCGGCCATCAGAGGCAACTTCTCTTGTGCTAACTTCTTCAACTCTGCTTGCGTAGCACGAATGTCACGGTCAACTCTTGGATTAATTTTCTCAGGGTCAGATGCTTGCTTGAGTAAATATTCCAATCGGTCACGAGCAATCTTTTCTTGTGTTTCAATTGTTCGTAACTGAACCGTATTGGCACCAAGAGTTACATTTGATTCTAGGTGTGCCTTTGAAAGGTAACCAAAAATACCCATTGATGTAATAATCATTAACAAAACAACCGCAGTAGAGAAATAATACTTCATTACTTTTGCGGTTGTGTGCCAATTATTATACACCCACGAAACTGTAACAAGCTTAGCAACTTCTAATACTGCGCCCATAAGAATAATAGGCCAGAATGAACCTGGAAATATTTGTGCTAAACCAATTACAGAATAAAATGCAGCAATAGCCGATAGTGCTAGTGCTGTTGCTAAAGGAAAAATAACTTGTATCATGGATTATCCGGATGATGAGGCACATCTATGACAAATGTAATTCGCATCACATCACCTAAGTTTTCTGTGCCGTGTTCTAGTTTGTTATTGAACCAAAGAAATGTTCCTGGTTCTACAATTACAGATTCATCACCAACGGTATATCTATAACGGCCTTGTATTGAAAGGTGATATCTGTCTTTCGTAAGGTAATAAGAACCCCAATCTATATGCTTTCCAACTATTTTTCCGGGTGGTAAAGCAAGAAAAGCACAGCGAGCAAAACGGCCAAATGTTTTCCATGCCCAGCGTAATATCTCTGTATGGCGACCACAGGCTGGTGTTGGTATGCAAACTTCTGAATTGCGAACATCTTGGCCCTCTTCTGTAATTGCACCGACCATTAACTGTAATACCTTTGCGCTTACAAGGTTTGTATTTGGGTCTAATATATCAGCATGAGCCATATCAGTTTGAATACCCCAATCATTTGGATGCATTTCTAACTGCTCTTTGATTTTACTTACATCAATGCCAGTTTGTATGATTCGTATATTATCCAAAGAAATCTTCCAATGAGTTTTGTTTCTCTGTTTTCCAACCCATGCAATCTAGCACAACACGAATTGGTTCCAAAAATGCTTTCTCAAACTGCATATCGTAATCAATAAACTCTTGCAAATCTAATTCTTTTGGCAATCGCTGAGGAAAACTAATGACAGTATCTTTAATTGGATTTGGCATTTTCAGATATGCAAACTTTAGCTTCTCGCCTTCTTGTATCTTTGGATATTTGTTTTCTAAACCCATTCTTGTCAAATGAAAGTTATAGAGAATGGCACCTTTGACATGAATTGGTGTGCCTTTCTTATACAATGTTGCTGAATCAGAATACTGTGCAATACCATTACAACCTCTTGGCGATGACACTTCTTCTGGTGGCAGTTTGTTGAAATGGTCACGAAACTCAGCAATAAACTCATGCACATCTTCTTCGGTACCAGTCATCATTAGATTTAGAACCTGTTTCATCTTTTCACGGATGACAGACGGCGTAGATGACTTGACCATTTCTAGGCCCATCACTTTGAGTTTAGGTTCTTTGTATACAACACCTTCGTTGTTATACACATTCAATGCATAGCGCTTCTTAGCAGTCCACAAGCCTTTGTCTGCCAACGCCTCACGCTTCATTTGCATTTTTTGAGAATGTGCGTGAACATAGTCAGCAAGTTCTTGGTAGCTTTCGTCAATAAAAGGTTGTATTTTATCCTCACAGACCTTGTCCATGAAGGTGATAATTGAATTAATATCCGTCTTTTCCTTATACACTTTATCAACAAGTTCACCAAGACGGAGATAAATGCTGTCTGTATCCGAAGCAATAACATAATCTTTTTCTGTTTTCAATAATTTGTTCATAAACAGATTGAGTTTCTTCTCAATCCACCGAATACTTAATTGGCCTGCTTGTGTAACTGCCAGAGCTTGGCGCAAATCATAGAACCGAAAATACTGTGAACCCAAAGCACCGTAAGCGGAGTTTAGTGATACTTTCTTTGCAAGCTGAAGATTATTGTATCGTGCAATTAATTTATCCAACTCATTCTTTTTCTTTGGGTCGGTTTCACTTTGATAATCTTGTTGTGCCTTAATCATCAACTTCTTAAACTTCTTACGGTCCTCATACATTTCTTCCATCATTTTTGGCAGAAAACCTTGCTGCTTTGTTGTGAAGTATTGGCCGTTTGGTGTTAAAGTTACACCGTCTAGTTTGCTTGTATCAACTTTCATATCAAGCATCTTATCAACACTTACACCTTCAGAAATAAGTCGCCGCATTTCAGGGGTGTATTCGTGTGGTTCAATAATTGTTTCTGGTGAAATGTTGTATTGAATTAGCAAATGTGGATATAGCGAGTTCAGGTCAAACGATGCGACCCAATCATGCTTGCCAACCTGTGGTTCTTTGACATATGCGCCTTCAAATGCTGATTCTTTTTCTTTGCGTTCTTTTGGCGGAACAATAATCTTTCGTTCCATCAAATAGCAATTGATTAGTGAATCCCACATCCGAGTTTGAGCAAATACATCCTCAAAGTTCGTTTTGGTATCATACGCAAGAGTTACAGCTAGTTCAATTAGTTTTAGTTTATCTTCTAGGTCAACAATCAATTCCACATCTTTGATATTATACTCAATAAACTTTTGATAGTTTAGTTTGTATAATTGATGTAGGTTATCGTATTCAGAATAATCTAATTTGTTTGTGCCAAGTTCTACGGATGCAATATGGTCCAGTTTGTAGGATTCTTGGGACTTACCTGAAGGAGCATACCAGCGGTATAACTCAATATAATCAAGACAAGAAATACCGAGAATCTCATATGTTATTTGTCTTTTACCTTTAATAATTTTTTCACGCTCAACGATACCATTCCAAGGTGACATTTTCTTGGTCAAATCTGGCCCAAGAATCTTTTGCATACGATTGTGTAGGTACGGAATATCAAAGAACTTAATATTCCAACCAGAAATGATATCTGGTGTATTTTCTTCCCAGTCGGTTACAAATCTTTTGAGGAGGGTGTATTCATCTTCGCATTTAATATAGTCAACATTTTCATTGGAATTGACGAAATCACCACAACCGTAAACGCTTAACCTTTTATTTAGTCGTTTCACAGCTACGGCCGTCACCGGTTCGCTGGCCGTTGAAGGGTCTGGGAAGCCGTTTTCTGACCCCACCTCAATGTCTATGATGGCTATGTCTAGGTCGTTTATGTCCCAATCTATGATACCTTTTTGTGTGTCGGCGATATAGGCATACTCTAGCCTGGTGTTGCCAAACATCTTAAAGTTTTGCACTTCTTCGTAGCGCTTGATGAACTCACGAGCTTCACGGATGGAGCCAAATGATTTGGGTTCTAGCACATCGCCTTGCAACGAGCGCCATTCGGTATTCTTGTTAGTTGGAAAATACAAAGTCGGAGAGTATTCAATCTTTTGCTTAACTCTCCGACCGTTGTTGAGGCCTCGGTACATAATGTGATTACCAAAGCATAGAACATGAGTATAATATTTTTTAGTCATTCATACATTATATCAGATTTTTGGAATGGAAGAGGCAATTGTAATACCGCTACCAAACATTTTGTTATATTGATTCTCTAGCTCACGGCTAGGTGTAGTCAAACACAACACATTGTCCATTGTAATTTTAATGCCTGTATTGAACTCTTCAGCATACTCTAAAAACGGTGCAAAGCCCATCATTGGGCCTTGCTGTGTTGGTTGAACGATTACTTGAACCGGTTCTTTCATTGTAATTGTGTTATCATCTACACAATCAATGTTTGCAAGAATGGTTTGATTTGTTTTAAATGTAACAAGTTTGATAGTCATGCTTTCACCTGAGTTTCTGCTGGCAATACACCAATTGTAACCCAGCGTTTAGGAAACAACATTTCTCGGCCTTGAAAATCTTTCATATCATAATTTGGGTCTTGCATCCACCCAATCACTTCAACTTGTTCATCAAACTCACGGAGAGCCATGTCATACTTTTCTGCTCGTGGCATTTTGTTTTCAATGGCAAGACGCTTTGCTAATTCACGAAAATTCATTTTGTTTCCTTAAAGTCATAAAAAAAGTCATTGTTATTTCTTGCAGAGTGTTTACTAAATTGCTCTACTGAATATAACTTTGTTGCTATTTTAAAATCTGGTGTTCTAAATTCAGGCACCGTCAGAGAAGAATCATAGAACAAAGTTTTATTATTTGGTTGTGCGGCAAATTGACCGTTATCCATTTTAATAAAGTTGTAGCTCTTATGTTCTGTAACTGTCTCTGAAAAACCGGTGTCTAGGTAACCAGGGTCGTTTTGGCAAAAGTCAACTGTGAACATATATTGACCAAACTGCCACTTTCTATCTTTGTCCAGGAATTTACACTTCAATAACCGAAGATTATCCTTTTCAATGATAGTGAAATTATAACTCAAACAGTCCCATATTTGCAAGTAATCCAAAGGTAAATGTGCATCTTGCAGATATGTTTGCCTTGATACAAAAGCATGGAGAGGAAGTTTATCGTATAAAGCACCGTAATTTGGTAGCAAAGCCTCTATACGAAATGCCTGATTTTTAATACACTTCAATGTCATCCATATGCAAGGCTCAAGTTCTCCATGACCTTTTTCAAAGTCATAGAGAAACTCTTTTTTAACAAAACATTGAATTGGTGGTAAATTATGAACAAGAAATGCCATATTAATTAGGCGTTTTCAGCCTCATAAGCATCCAATGTTCTTTTAAATTTACCTGCGTGTGACCGTTCTGCTTTTGCAAGAGTTTCAAACCAATCTGCAATTTCATCAAAGCCTTCATCACGAGCAGTTTTAGCCATACCTGGATACATATCAGTATATTCATGTGTTTCACCTTCAATTGCGGATTTCAAAGCTTCTGCAACAGAATGTACCTGTTCACCAGTTGCTGGATCACCGGCGCCGCCTTTAAGTAAATATTCCATGTGACCGTGAGCATGGCCAGTTTCGCCTTCTGCTGTGTTGCGAAATACATTTGCAACTTCTGGTGCACCTTCCACATCAGCCATGTTTGCGAAATACAAATATCGGCGATTGGCCATTGATTCACCAGCAAACGCCTCTTTCAAACACTCAGCTGTTTTTGTTCCTGCAAGTTTCATAATAATTCTCCTTTATGTTGATTTTCTTTCATTTTTTGAAATGTTGGTAATAATAACTGATTTACCTTCTAGCTTGTAATCTAGTGAATCACCAACTCGCCAATCTAATTCTTCTACCAATGCATCTGGCAGTTCTACAATCGCATCACCAAAAACATCAATAGCAACAACTTTAGCTGTATATCTTTTATCCGACATGATTAACTCCTATTCCACATTTTTGAAGAAAATTAATACCAGATTTGTCACGGTAAAAATCACCAAACCAAACATTCTTAATTCCTGATTGATGTATGAGTTTTGCACACTCTAAACACGGCGCATGAGTAATAAACATATCTGCATCTTCAGTTGAATTTGTTGACCGGGCCACCTTAGCAATTGCATTTGTTTCAGCGTGTAGCACCTCTGGTCTTGTGACCGATTTTTCCCAAACTTCTTTTAAATTATTCCATGTATATCCTTCACCAGCAGGATCAGGACAAGCTAAATGGTCTGGTGCCAATTTAGCAATTTCACAATTGTTATCCCAACCAGAAGGCATACCATTATAACCAATACCAATAATTGTGTTGTCTTTTACAATTACACAACCAACTTGTAAACGCTGAGCCGATGAAAGTTTAGAGTAAACTTCCGCAGCTTTCATATGCGCTTTAATAAATTTATTTTTCATTCTAAAATAACCAAAGGAACTTGTATACGCTTTAACGAATTAGCATAAACAAAAAACGGAAAAAATCTTTCACCTAAAAATCCAGGATATCTCCAAGGTAAAGGTTCTGATGTTGTCTGTTGTGTAGGATAAACATTACTACAATTCTCATAGATGTATTTTAAAATTCTAAAAAATTCATCAGCATATTTGCAGAAGGCTTCTTTTCTCATAATGTAAGTTGTTTCAAAATTAATTAAATTATTATGAGTGAACCAGGTTAAGTGCTGACGATAAGATGGAAATAATTCATGTATTGCTTGTTTGAATAAATTCCAATATTCTGGTGGTTGAGATTGTAAGTATTGTTCTTCTACTGAGCAAGGTAAAGCTACCGAGTGATTTGTCAATACATCGGCAGTTTGCAAATACTCTAATGCTATTTCTTTTTGTTCTTGTGTTCCAAATTTATTAGCTACATCTTGTATTGCTGGCATACTCAACTTAGCCACATTTTTTGGCATATCCCTGTCAAGTAACAAATAACGGCGGTATGTGGTGCAACCAATATAATCTACATTTGGTGTGTTTACCATTAAATCATACTCTGCGGCCTGTTGTGCTAATGCCCTAAGAAATTGCTCTTGTGATGCTGACGAATAATAATGCTTAAACTTTTGAATGTTTCGGCCAACATTAATGTATTTTCCTTGTTCATCAGGAGGCATCCACATATAGGGGTCAGGGTTACTAGCATAACACGCTAGTAACCAATCAGAGTTATGATTGAATGGAAAACTCTTGTGAAAATAAGAATACATTACTAAGGACATTATTCTTCCTTAGGTGCGTTTTTATTTTTCTTTTCTGATTTGATAGGAATAGAACCAATGATTTGAGCTTCAATCATTGATTTTTTAAATGCGTTTGGGCTTTTGCAGAGTTTACCTGCCATCATACGCTTTACGGTTTTGCTTAACCGAAAATTTTTATCACGCTTTGTCATAATATCTCCAAGTAAAGCGGGGCAGAGCCCCGCCAAGTTATGCTACTTTCTTCTCTTGCAGAAGTTGTGGCTTAAACTCTTTTAGTTCATTACCAATTTCAATCTTGCGTGGTTTTTTGGCTTCAGGAATTACATTCTCTAAACCAACACGCAAAATTCCATCTTTAAATTCGGCACCTTTTACTTCAACGGTGTCAGCAATCGTCAATTGCTTTGTAAAAGACCTTGTACCAATACCTCTATGTAAATATTGAAGATTGGCCTGACCTTCTTGTTTATCACCTTTGATTGTAAGAGTACCATCTTGTGTTGTGATTTCAATTTCATTTTTACTGAAACCAGCAACAGCAAGCTCAACGACATAATGTGTATCGTCTAGCTTAATGATGTTGTGTGGTGGGAAAGATGGGTTTGTTTTTGACACATCCATATCCAAAAGTTTCTCAACATCACGAAAGAAATTCTCAAAACCCAAAGTTGTATGAGCCAAAGGCCCAAATGAAATACGACTAACCATTTTTATCTCCTATTAAGCGAGTTAATCAAAATTGCGGCCCATTAGGCGCCGCACCATTATTTATTTAAGAATTAGTAATCGTTTGGACGCTTTCCAATATTATATTTGGCAATTAAATTCCAATCGTCCTTTTCCTTAAATGAAATAATCTTTATCTGGTGTAAAGGCGCAATATTACCTTCAATAAGTTTGCGATTTAAAACCTTTACAAGACCCCATTCTTCTAACAAATTAGCGATTGCATTTCTTCTTTGTATATCATTCTCTGATAGGTTAGACGGCTTACCATCTAACGCAAATAATTCTTTAAAATGAACTATGTAATACTTACCTTGCTTATGTAAGATGTGGCAAGATTGATACAATACTTTTTCTTTACGAGAGGAAACACCAATGCGAGTAAGTGTTTCTCTTACTTTCAAAAAATCATCTTGTTCATTAAGTGAGACCTCAACGAACTGCGTCAAATCAACCATTTTACTTCCTTAATCCACCGGTATCGGTTTGTTCTTTTAATTGTTGGATCTGGTCTTTGCTTAGTAGTCGGAGTGCCTCACGGGCTTTTGAATCGGAGAAGCCATAGATTTGTTTTATACATTTCAAATCGTCACTTTTCTCAGCCTTAACCCACTTTGCAAATGGCCTCTTTTGAGACCTGATTGTATTTAGTAAAAAATCGTTTTGTAACTTCTTCTCCACGAAATGTCTGCGGTTCATCTCATTTGCAAACAATACGCAGTCCTTATGATAGGATAGCGAACGATTGATAATGAAGGGGTTGTATTCTTTTTCTGTTAGGTCGTCAACAATTAATTGTTTTTTACCTTGTAAAATTTCTTTGACAAAATCAAATGGGTTCATACAAACTCACAAGATACCATTAGTTCTGTAAGGCAAGCAACTGTATTGATTTCTTGGTCAGCAACAAACGCAGCCTTGTATTGATAATCTGCAAGGATGATGACCGCCTGTGGAATAGATTGAGGTTTTAATGTGTCGTAAAGTGTATCATATAGTTTACGAAACAAGGTGGTATTGTCTATTTCGTGTGACGCAACCCATTTACGAATTGCACCAAAATCTTTTGCAACAATGTTTTTAGCAAGCTCATCAATAGATACATCAGCAATTTGTGTAAGAATACCTGTATCAATCTTACCAAACTGTGAGTATCGCTGAAGTTCATTCAACACACGGCGAAAATCTGGGAAATGTTTTTTGATTAACTCAGCAAGAACCTTATCATCAGCATCAACGGATTCACTTTGCAAAATTGATTGAATTCGTTTGAAGAACGCTGCAGCCATCTTGGCCTTCTCGCCATTCTTGAGGCCAAAATCAATGACTGCACAACGGCTGTGAAGCGGGTCTATAATGCGATTTTTGTAATTGCAAGTAAAAATGAAAGAACAATTACTTGCAAACTCTTCTATCGCATTACGAAGAGCTGGTTGAGTTGAGTTTGGGTTTAGATAATCTGCTTCGTCAATGATGATGACTTTTCGGCCACCTGAAAGCGACATTGAAGAAGCATAGTTCTTAATTTTAATTCTAAAAGTATCAATGCCACTTTCATCAGAACCATTGATTACCATGAAGTCGCAACCGATTTCGTTGCACATCGCTTTCGCTATCGTAGTTTTGCCAACACCGGCGCCGCCACTTAGCAAGAGATTCGGAATCTCTTTTTGATTCACATACTCCTGAAACGGCTTTTTCAGACGGTCTGGAAGAATACAATCTTCTACTGTCTGTGGCCGATACTTCTCTGTCCATAACAAATGTTCCATGGGAACCTTTCACATATATCATAATTTAGTCACGCTCATTCAAACGAGCAACAACAGTAGCCATATCTTCTTTTACTTCCCAAGAACCTACGGAACCAGCAAAAAGAATTGTAACAATCTTTTCTTTGTTGCCTTCAGCTGTTGCAACAGTTGATTTTCTTTCATACACATTTACAATGTGGTCAGGATTGATGGCGATAGATTCATCAACATGACCTTCTACTGCATTGGTAAAATATTTAAATGCCATATTAAGCTACCTTTTCAAATTTAGAACCTTGCTCAGTTGTAATCCAATACTGAAGTGGCAGATTCTTGTTTTTAAAATGTGAAATGCCTTTTGAAGAGATAGACACTTCATAAGTTCCAGCCAAAACTTTTGTAATGTTTTCTGTTTTGAAAACCATTCTATATTTGTTACCATCACCATCAGCAATTTCAAGTGCATCGGTGTGAGCAGAATCATTTTGCAGGTCAAGTGTAACAATGCTGACCTTTTTACCATCAGATTCAATTGCAACCTGTGGTGATGCAAGGACGCCAGCAGCTCGCATGACCCACTCAAAATCTTCTGCTGTTAAATTGAATTTGATTTCTGCATCAGGCATTGTCAACGATTTCTCAGGTGGTGTGACAATCATATTTGCAGGAGTAAAACGATACTTGATTTTGGAACGACCTTTGTTACCAACGATGGTAACTTGTTTGTCATCAAATTCAAATGACGGGTCATCTTTGTGTAGTGAAATGACCGACAAGAAATTGTTCAGGTCATAGATACCAAACTCAGCAGGAATATCTTCTTTGATATCAACTTCAGCAAGAATGTTCTTGTGTGAAGATACTGTCTTTAGAGTTTTACCTTTTTTGAACAGAATACCTTGGTTGATTGCACCAAAGTTTTTAAGAACCGAAATGGTTTCGTTTGATAATTTCATTTATACCTCTCATAATTAAGATTTATCAACAGAATATATTATATCATGTTCGTATAGAAACATGAGGCAACACATAGCATGAGCAAGATGGTGCTTACCAGATTCGGGGTCTAGTTGTTCACCTTCTTTCCATGCCCATAAATGCCGATTCAAAGCATCAAAGTAACGGCGTTTAGCATCTGGTACATATTGCCAATTGTCACGCTCATATTTCTGAGCACCAAATGTTAAAATTTCTACCGTTGCTTTAAGCGCTTGTGGCGGAAGCAAACCATATTCTAATTTACCACCATCAAATTTTCTTCCAATTTCCGACATTACAGACGACCTGTATATTGTGCAACAGCTGGCATATTACCAGTAAATGCGTAAGTACCAATATGTTGTGTTTTCATCCAAGGGCACAAAAAGATTTGGCCACCAATTTTACGCCACATTTGACAGAACATATAATCTTCACTTAGGTAACGGTCAGAACCGCCGCCTGTGATAGAATCTTTTGTGTCAATTACTGTATCAAAGAAAGCATGAATATACCGTGAACCATCAAAGTTAGCTTGGCCAACATGGTCAGGTTTGTAGTGAATCATTGGATAAGCATCTTTCATCTTATCAAATACATGGCGTTTGACCATCATAAAACCTGTACCAATCTCAAGCACTTCTAATGGGTCTGTAACTTGAAATGATGATGTGCCTTTTACAACATTGAAAACATATTCACCAACAAGAGTTTCTAATTCTTTTGGCGCAAGGTTTGGATGATTTCGTGCTGCTTGAGCTACATTGTTCCAGTTGATTGATTTCTTAGGATATGGGCCGCCAATTACATCTTTATCTAATGCAAGACAAGCAATTACATCTTGAGGATTGTAATGAATGTCGCTATCAATAAAAAGTAAATGGGTAAAACCTTCAGCACGGAGAAACTCATCAACAAGATAATTGCGAGCCCGTGTGATAAGTGATTCGTTGAAGAGAAAGGAGAACTTTGTTTCTACACCATATTTGGACATGGTGGTCTGTAAATCTAGGCATGATTTAATGTATAACCCATGGGCCATGCCGCCATACATGGGTGTTGCCACAAACAGCTTATTTTTTTTCAAATCTTCTAATTTAACTTGTATTTCCATGACAACTCCATAAACGAAAAAGAGGAAGTAACACCTATATGTATCACTTCCTCTTGACTTTTCCTAAACTATTTTAGGCAAAAGCACGCTCACCTTGAGCACGAATTGCGGCAATGCCTTCAGCGACCATGCGCTTTGTCGGGCTGCCAAGGCGATAAAAGGCAACTTTGTCACCATTTGCATTGACACGAGTGTTCAGGTAAATTGCATGACCTTCGTTGCGCAGCTCATTGATGGTTGCGGAAGGATTAGCGATACCAAAAACAGATTGCATTTTGGTGGCGGTAAGGGTGTTATACTCGCTGTCTTTGGACAGATAGGCGAGAACACGGGCTTTAGCGGATTTGCTCATTACAAATAACTCCATAAATTGGTCTCACTAGGTAAAGATATTGAGTGGAGACCGTTCACTCAATAATAGTATTGTATCATAGGATGAACCACCCTGTCAAGCTATATTACGGCAAATATTACAAAAAAAGGCCTGTGTTGCCACAGGCCCAAGTGCCGAACTACAATTTTTAGAAAGGTGTTGTGTTATCAACTTCAGGCTTTGCTTCTTCTGCCACAGGTTCAGGTTGTGGTGCCAGAATTTCTTCGGCAGAAGCACCTGCATCAACTTTGGTATACAGGTCAACAAACGATGCCTTAGTGTCATCATCAAAGCGATTCAAACACAAAGTAATTGCCTTCATCTTGTCACCAAAGATGCCGTATGTTTCAACGATATGCACAAGGCGGCGAGTAGAAATCACTTCATCACAACCACCATCAGCAAATGTTTTACGAATTACATCAGCCCAAGTAACAAGTTTTTCGGCGAAATCATCGTCAGCTTTACCAACAGATGCCAATTCTTTCTCAATAATTTTACGCTCAGTTTTTACTGGCGGAAACTCCTGTTCCATCGTGGTACGAAAACGCTCAAGAAATGCTTCGTTAAGAACATTGGTGAACATATAGCGACCGTCATCTGAACCTTTACCTTTTGTGTTAGCAGTAGCAAACACGGTGAAGCCGGGTGCAGGTGAAATCAATTCGCCTTTCTTCTTCAGCATAAACGGCTTGCCTTCTAGCACCCGTTGCAAAGAGGAAAGATTCTGAGCACCATAATCAATCTCATCAATACACAGAACGGCACCTTGTCGTGCAGCAGTAGTCACAGGACCATCACGCCATTCCATATTACCATCAATCAACACATAGTTACCAAGCAAATCACTTTCATCGGTTTCAGGTGTCATTGATACGCAAACAAACTTGCGTTTTGCCTTAGCACAGGCTTGTTCAATTGACATGGTCTTACCGTTACCAGAATGACCAGAAATAAAAACAGGAAAGAACCGCATTGATGAAACAATTGACAATACATCTTCAAAGTTACCAAATGGCACATAATTTTTGTATGTGGTAGGCACCAGATTTGTTTCATCTAGGTCGGTCGTAACATTACTGATACGATGATTTGATTTTTCAACAGGTTTAGCCATAGGAATCACTTGTGCTTGTAGAGCAGGCATTGTATTTACATTGGCACCAGGCACAAGGTATTGACCACGACCAACTTTATTTGATTCTTCTTTAGTGAAGAATTGGGTTGATTTAAGACCTAGCTTGGTAGCAATAACTTTGATTTCAGATTTACTGATTGTTTGTTTGCCAGTAGCAACAAGGGCATCAACAAACTTTTGTTTCATTTCGGCACGACTAGACATTATGTAGAACTCCTATCAAAGAAAAATAATTATATCAAATAAACCACAATTTATGCGGCAATACCTTGGATAAACCGAGATACTAACACACGATTTACTGCCCGCTTTTTATTGTATTTGGCAAAGGCCGATGCCAATTTACGAGCAGAAAATTTGCCTTCTACTTCAATACCGTTTTCATCATCTGTGGTCAATTCTTCACCACCAGAAATAAGGAAGAAACTTTCATAACCAGGTGTTTTACTTACCACAAATTTTTCATCTTTAAACTCTTTCAATAATTTTTTGTAGTAATCGTTTGCAGCTTCATGGCCAATTTCTCCTTGAATATGCCAGAATGTTTTACCTTCACTATTGATATACCGATTTCTCATGGCGTGTTTTGCTTCACCACGACCAGCAACAATAAAGAAACCAAAAATACGAGCACCGGTTGCTTTGTTAAACCATTTCATAATGTTAACCGGTATGCTTTCATACCAACCGCCTTCATATGCATTAAGTTTGGCTTCAAATTTAATTTGACGGTCACGCATTACGAAAACACGATTGTTGTCATAATAGGATATAGTTTTGCTTTTCTCCATTAAATTGGTTTCACGATTTATTTTTTCACCGGTAGTCCAATAGTGATTCAAACCGTCAGCATCACCATCATGCACAATAACCAGGCTACAAATATCCAAATTATGATTGCGTTTAAAATCTTTCATAATCTCAGCACTTGCTACAATCGCCTGAACCATTGGTGTATTATTCAATTGTTCAGATTCAGGTCTTGGTGCCCAGCGATAATTGGTCTCTTTGTAAGAATTCATAAGCAGACACATATTTTTTAGTGCTGCGGTAAATTCAACATTTGACATTTTAGAATTAAGGTATTCACGCAAATGAACATTATCAAATCTCATTTCACCAACATTTTGCGAAAATGAAAGATGTTTGTCTGTATGCCCATATTCACCTTTAAACTCTCTTGTTGTTTCACCCCATTCAGTAGTTTTGTGACCAAGATCCATGCCACGAACATTTGGTGATTCTGTGAAACCATATACAGTAAATGGAATGTTCACTTTGCGGCAGAACATTGACAACACAAGAATCTGTTCAATAGAACCAGGCATATTCTTTGACATAGAACCCGAGCGGTCAAGTAACAATACAAGACCATGGCTCTTGCCTTTTGGCACCATCATCACTTTACGGAAAATGTTGTCATCAAATTTGTATGTTGACAGTTTATTGATATCAATATCACCGGTATCAGACAGTTTAGATTTACTAAAGGCCTTGGCAGCTTTACGCATTTCAAATTCTTTAGCAAGCAAACTTACATACCGCTCATTACGGCGTTTAAATTCATTGAGTAGTTCGGTGCCTTTGCCTGCTTCAATAACTTTCTCTCGCACAAACCTATCATATGATTTTGTCATCAACTCCTGCACTCGCTTGGCAGGTGTAATAATGTTTTGTAAATTTGGTTTAGGAATATCCACATAAACAAATTCTTTACACTTGTCATCTAGCAATTGTGTTTCATTACGGCGATAGTTTTCATCCGTTTCACAAGTAGGATCAAATTGGTCTTTATCGCCAGGGTGTGATTCTTTTTCATGTTGAATAGATTTGCCAGATTCCATTTCTGTATCTGATTTTTCTCCATCACTTCCTTGGCTGCGTTGTGATTGTGTTTCGCCTTCTTCAAATTCATCGTCATCGGCTTCACCTTCGCCGCTACCATTTACATCGTCTTGGTCATCGTCAAAGTCATCATCTTCACCTTCATAATCTTCTTCATCATATTCGCCAGCTTCATCTTCGGCCATTTGCTTCATCATTTCATCATAATACTGAAGCGCCATTTCATGCTGTTCATCTTTTGAGTAGGTGTAGATTTTATTAGTGATACGAATCACATCATCCCAAGTTTCAGCTGCCTGAACTTCTTTCACCAACAATTCTTCTTTAGCTGAGAACCGAATCCACATGGCAGTCCATTGTGACTTGCTAAAAAGATTCAGGCGGTCAATAAACGGCATTTCGTTTACATCACGACCTTTAATGCCAAAGAAATCACGCAG
>Ga0315901_10003815_pt1 | contig 19235 bp, 18 predicted proteins | sample LakEriMetagenome_10_FD_203761 | JGI IMG/M metagenome (GOLD analysis project Ga0315901, IMG submission 203761) | Freshwater fungal communities from buoy surface, Lake Erie, Ohio, United States - Buoy 2 MA116 | ecosystem: Environmental > Aquatic > Freshwater > Lake | place: USA: Lake Erie, Ohio... | reverse complement strand
GCTGGGTCGGGCCGTGCCCGGTCTGGAGATGAAGATCGTCGATCCCGAGACCAAGACCGAACTACCCGAACGCCACGTGGGTGAACTTCTGTTGCGCGGAACGAGCGTGACACCCGGTTACTACAAGCGACCCGACGCCACTTTGGCCATGTTCCACGAGGGTTGGCTGTGCACCGGTGACCTCGCCTACACGCTCGACGGCGAATTGGTGATCTGCGGTCGCATCAAGGACGTCATCATCGTCGGCGGCCGCAACGTCTTCCCGGAAGACATCGAACGAGCGGTCGGAACCATCGACGGGGTGCGGGCCGGAAACGTGATCGCGTTCGGCATCGACGGTTACAAGGGCAAGGAAACCGTCATCGTGGTGGCCGAGGTGAAAGACGTCGATTTCGATCGAGTTCGCGCCGACATCCACCACTCGGCCCTCGAAGTGTCGGGCCTCCCGCCGCGCGACGTGATGCTCGTGAAGCCGGGAACACTGCCCAAGACGAGCAGCGGGAAGTTGCAGCGGGCCAAGTGCCGCGAGTTGTACCTCGACGGCGGGCTCGAACTGGTCTAGGCCGACTGCAGGTCGGCCAGCACCTTGCGCCAACGGTCGGGGTCGGTGCGATACGGCGCGTAGAACGAGATGCGCTGGATCACGTCGCCGTAGCGCGTGTGCAGTTCGGGGGCGACGGTCTCGGGTTCGCCCACGACGGCGAAAGTGTTGAGGATCTCGTCGTCGATGAGTTCACCCATCTCCACCCACTTGCCCTGCTTCGACAACGTGTTGAGACGCTCCTGAAGATCGCCCCAGCCGTGGATGTCGAGCACCGGGCGGTACGCGGGGGTCGAGCCGTAGAACGCGATCTGCTGCCGAGTGCCAGCGGCCGCGGCGGCCATTTCCTTCTCGTTGTTGCCGGTGACCACGAAACTCGGTCCGACGATCTCGAAACCGTCCATGGTCTTGCCGGCCTTGGCTCGGCCTCGTGCGAGCGCCGGAATCGTGACTTCGCGCAAGTACTTCTCGGTGGTGAAGCCGTGGCAGATGAAGCCGTCGCACACTTCGCCGGCGACTTCGGTCATGAGTTCGCCCACACCGGCCAGGAAGATCTTGGGCGGTCCGAAACCGGCGAGATCGGATGCCGGGGGAGTGAAGAACGGTGTCATGAGCGTGTGCGTGTAGAACTCACCGCGGAAGTCGAGCTTGGTGCCGTTGAGCCAGCAGTCCCAGATGGCGCGCATGGCGAGCACGAACTCGCGCATGCGGGCGGCCGGCTTGCTCCACGGCATGCTGAAGCGCTTCGTGATGTGCGGCTGGATCTGACTGCCCAGGCCCAGAACGAAACGGCCCTTCGAGAACGCCTGCAGATCCCAGGCGGTGTTGGCCACCGTCATCGGGCTGCGAGCGAAGGCCACCGCGATGGACGTGCCCAGTTCGATCTTCTGCGTGTGCTCGGCCGCGAGCAGCAACGGAAGGAACGGGTCGTGACTCGTCTCGGCCGTCCATGCTCCCGAGTAGCCCGCTGCTTCGACGTCCTTCGCGCTCGCGATGGTCTCGTGCAGATTGGCGCTGATGCCACCGTCGACCTTCATGACTGACTCCTTCGCTCGATTCGAATCCGACCGTAGTGATGCGGCTCGGCTCGAGCCGAATCGATCAGGTCTCGGGATTGGCGTTGCGCAGGAAGGCTTCGAGTTCGGCCGCCAGCTCTTCGGGTGACGGGATGTCGGACTCGCGGATTGCGGCCGGCTGGGGCTCGAGCGGAAGCGTGGGCTGCAGGGTCGAGTCGTAGGCCGATTCGAGTTTGGCGACCATCTCGCGATGTTCGTCGTTACGAGCCACCAGGCGATCGAGGCGATCGCGTTGAATGATGGCCTCGTGTTCGAGGGCACGACGGTCGAACTGCAGACCGGACACGTGGTTGATGCCGTCGAGAAGCGCGACCGCCGCACCCGGGTAACTCATGGCCGGGATGTACTGCGGCACCTGCGACCACAACGTGATGGAGGGAATGCCGGCGTGGTGAAGAACGTGCTCGAGCACGGCGGTCATTCCGGCCGGCACGTCGACCGACGTGCGCAGAAACGCGGTGCGCTGCAGCAACTCGGTTGATGGCGTGGTGCATGACAGGCGACTGGGGCGTGTGTGCGGAGTGGGGAAGGGGTACGCGCCCAGGCCGATCATCATCTTCACGTTCAGGCGGGTGCACAGTTCGCGCACCGCGGCCGAGAAACGGTTCCAGGCCGAATCGGGCTCGTGGCCGGTGAGGATGAGGACGTCGCGGCCGTTGGCATCGCGACCCGAGTACAAGTCGATGGATGGCCAGTCGATGTTGGTGTTGCGGCCATCGCGGATCTCCATCGTTGGACGACGGGCGCGATAGTCGATGAATACATCGGTGTCGAACGTGGCAACTGGTAACGGGTCGATCTGACCTTCGATGGCCGACATGGCTTCGTCGGCGGCCTCGGCGGCGTCGATCCAGCCCTTGAGCGACACGATCAGTACCGGGTCGACGAGCGACGGCAGTTCGCCGTGCAATTCGAAGTCGGACGACGGTGACGTCATCGCAGTTCGCTCAGGAGTTGCTCGGCACGTGCGGCGGCGCCGATGACTTGCTGATTGAACGGTTCGAGTTCGGCCGGGTCGCGCTGACCGAGAGCGCCACCGAGATAACGCGCGTACACGCCCTCGAGAATGCACGCCAACTTCCAGTAGGCGAACGCGACGTAGAAGTCGAGTTGGCTCGTGTCGCGGCCGCTCACTGCGGTGTACCGCTCGGCGAGGGCGTTGCGATTGAGGAACCCGGGTGCGGTGCACGAGCCGTTGGTCCACGACGACTGATCGTCGTCGGGTCCGGTCCAGTACACCATGAGCAATCCGAGGTCGGCCATGGGGTCGCCCAGCGTGCAGATCTCCCAGTCGAGGACGGCGATCACCTGGCCGGACGCATCGACCATGCAGTTGTCGAGTCGGTAATCGCCGTGCACCAGAGTGGCCGGACCCTGCTCGGGAACGCGAGCGAGCAGTTCGTCGTGCACGCGATCGACCGCCGGCAGATCGCGGGTCTTCTGCGCGTTCCACTGGCCGTACCAACGCTTCAACTGACGAGCGATGTAGCCGTCGTGGCGACCGAGTTCACTCAAGCCCACGGCGGCCGGGTCGACCGCGTGAATGGCGGCCATGGTGTCGACGATCGATTCGCTGGCACGACGACGGGCGTCGGGTGTGAGCAATTTCTCGGCCGCATCGCGATCACGGATCACGAGTCCGTCGACGAACTTCATGACGTAGAACGGAACACCGTTCACATCGGGGTCGTCGCAGAACCCGACCGCGGGTGCGACGGGTACCGGAGTGTCGCGAAGGGCCGCGATGATGCGGTGCTCTCGGCTCATGTCGTGTGCACTGGCCAACACGTGTCCGAGCGGAGGGCGACGCAGAACGAAACGCTCACCGGTGGCGCTGGTGACTCGATACGTCAGGTTGGAGTGTCCGCCAGCGATCAGGTCGAAGGTGAACGGCCCACGGGCCCCGACCACGTTCGCCTCGAGCCACGTGGTGACCTTGGGAAGATCGACTCCGGCGACGTCGGCGCTCACGGCCCGTACGGTATCGGTGGTTCGGCTCACTTCCGAACGCTGGCCACGACCGGCGGTATCGTCAGTTCCATGGCGATCGACGTCACTGACGCGACCTTCGAAACCGAGGTCATGGAGCGTTCGATGACCACGCCCGTGGTGGTCGATCTGTGGGCGCCGTGGTGCGGTCCGTGCAAGACGCTCGGACCGATTCTCGAGAAGGTCATCGATGCGACCGGCGGCAAAGTCGTGCTCGCCAAGGTGAACGTCGACGAAAATCCGGCTATTTCGCAAGCGTTCCGCGTGCAGTCGATTCCGGCCGTGTACGCGATCGACAAAGGTGCGGTGGTCAACGGATTCCAGGGTGCGTATCCCGAACAAGCCGTGCAGCAATTCGTCGACACGTTGTTGCCCACCGCGGTCGACGAAGAGATCGCGGCGCTCGTTCGTGCCGGAGACGAAGACAGTTTGCGCCGAGCACTCGAGCTGTCTCCTGGTGACGAGAGTGCGGTGGTGGCGCTCGCCAATGTTCTCACTGCATCGGCTCGTGGCGAGGAAGCATTGCAAGTGTTGGCTCGCGTGCCCGAGAGCGACGACGTCCGCAAGGCCGCGGCCGCGGCTCGCATGTCGCTACGTCCGACCGACGACTACGACCATCAACTCGGCGTTCTCATCGACAAGGTCAAGGGCGACGACGACGCCCGTCAGCAGTTCGTCGACATCCTCGAACTCATGGGTCCCGACGACCCGCGTACCGCGCAGTGGCGCAAGAAGCTCACCGCGCGTCTGTTCTAGAACCCGATGACGGCACGACTCGATCGCCCGATCGACCGCCTGGCCGACGATTTCGACGTCGTGGTGATCGGCGGCGGCATCACCGGAGTGTGTGTCGCGCGCGAAGCGGCGTCACGGGGACTGCGCACGGCTCTGCTCGAACGCGACGACTTCGGATCGGGCACCAGCTCCGCCACCACCAAGTACATCCACGGCGGTATTCGCTATCTCGAGCAATACGACGTGGCGGTGGTTCGCGAGAGTCTGCGTGAGCGACGCATCCTCGCCCTGGGCGCTCCGCATCTCGTGGAGCAGACGCAATTCATCATGCCGGCATGGCGCTGGAGCAAGCCGCCCACACCCCTCATCGGCGCCGGTGTGTTGCTGTACGACGCGTTGTCGTTCGATCGCAACGTGGCCGCTCCCGACAGTCTGCGCATTCCGCATCCGAAGTGGCTGTCGAAGTCGGCGCTGTTGAAGCGAGTGCCGTGGCTTGACGCCGACGGATTGCAGGGCGGCTTCGCCTATCACGACACACTCAACCTGCACCCCGAGCGGCTGCTGCTCGCGTATGCGCAATCGGCGGCGGCCGCCGGTGCCGTTCTCGTCAATCACGTCACCGTCGACTCGTTCATGGGTCGCGACGTGTCGGGCGACTTTCTCGTGGAAGGAGTCCGAGCCACCGACCGACTCAGCGGCCGTTCGCTCGAAGTGCGCGCTCGGGTGGTGGTGAACGCAGCCGGCCCCTGGATCGACAAGGTGTTGGCCACCCTCGGACGGGCCACCGGCGTGGGTGTCGATCGGTCGAAGGGTGTGCACGTGCTGACGCGTCCACTGGGTGGCGGTGTGGTTCGCGACGCCGTGTTCGCCCGCGCGCAGTCGGGGCGTCACGTGATCGTGTCGCCGTGGATGGGCAAGTCTTTCATCGGCCCCACCGACACGCCGATCGCCGAGTCCGATCCGGCCGTGACCCCCGACGACGTCGAGTTGATCCTCGACACCGTGAACTCCACCATGTCGGCGGCCGAAGCCCCGCTCACGTTCGATGACGTCGAACTCACCACGATCGGTGTACGTCCACTCATCAAGCACACCGACGCCACGGTCGATCCGACGGAATTGTCGACTGATGCCGACGAGGGTGGCGACACGTATTCGGCCAGCCGTCGACACGAGCTGTACCACCACGTCGATCGCGGGGTGCGCAATCTGTGGTCGATCGGCGGCGGCAAGTGGACCACCGCTCGCGCCACCGCCGAAGAGATGGTCGACGAACTCGCCGCGCACGAACTCGTCGGCGTTCCGATGCGTGACTTCGACACGCGTAGTGCCGCTGCGCACGGAACCTTCGCCTGGGCCGACGATGCCGAGCCGTTCCTCGCTTCGGCGGCCACCAGCCTCGTGGAGGCCGGTCTGACGTCGCAGTCGGCCGAACTCGTCGCCCGCCTCTACGGCACCGATCACCGCAAGATCGTCGAGTTGGTGTCCGATGATCCCGATCTGGCTCGACCGATCGCCGGCTCGGGTGACGTGGAGGCACAGGTGATCGTCGCCGTGGTCGACGAAGCGGCGCGCACACTCGCCGACATCATCAATCGTCGTCTCGTGCTCGGAACCGTGTCGCGTGTGCCCGAGGCGGCCATCCGTCGCATCGCCCACATCGCGGCCCCGTTGCTCGGTTGGGACGACACTCGTCGTGATCACGAGATCAGGGCCGAACTCGATCGTCGAGCCGCTCTCGACTCGCATTGGCGGGTCTCACCGGCACGCGCCTGAACGAACCGCCCCGTGGGCATTCGAAACATGTGAGGTCTCGTGGATACCTGGCGCCCTGGTCCGCCGTCCGAACGCACCGCTCCCGATGTGATCGGCTGGTTGCGCTGGATCGGTCCGCGCAAAGTTGCGTCGTCCGTCGGTGTGGTGGTGGCGGTGGCGATCGTCGGTTGGTGGCTGGTGAAACCCAACCCTCCCGATGCCACCGCACATCTGTCGCGGGTCGACGGCACGTCTGCCGCCTCACCCGATGTCAGTGCGGCAGCGGCGTCATCGTTCGCACCGACCGCTGACGCGCCGACTGCCGAGGTGCCGACCCTCGACGTGGTGGTGCACGTTGCCGGTTCGGTGTCGACTCCGGGTGTGTACACGCTCGCGGGTGGCTCGCGCGTGGTCGACGCGGTGGCGGCCGCCGGGGGAGCGTTGCCGCGTGCCCGAGTCGACGCGCTCAATCTGGCCGCTGCTCTTCGCGACGGCGAACAGATCTACGTGCCGGCGATCGGTGAAGTCGTGAACGTGCCGGCTGGTGCGACGGAATCCTCCGGATCCACGTTTCCGCTCGATCTCAATGCCGCCACGATCGAACAACTCGATCAACTGCCCGGAGTCGGCCCCGCCACGGCGAATGCGATCATCGCGCGACGAACCGAGGTCGGACGGTTCGTGTCGGTGGACGATCTGCTCGAGGTCCCCGGACTCGGCCCGGCCAAGGTGGCGGCGATTCGCGGACTCGTGACGGTCTGACCGTCAGAGACTCACCGACAGCAAGGTTGCGGCCACTCCGATGCCGAGCAGGGCCCCGAACCACACACCGATGGCCAGACGGCGCCATTCGCGGCGCCACTCGGGCCAACTGGTGGCCACTCGACTCGTCGAACGGCGCGCCGCGACGAATCCGATGAGAGCCCACACCACTGCACTCGAGACGATGGCGAGCAGCCAACGCACGGCACCGCCCATCACCGGGATGCCCATGAGCGGAAGAGTCGGCAGCGCCATGATCGCGAGAACGAAGCCGAGCACACCGCGCCACGTCGATTCCGATCCGGTGAGCAACAACAGCGCCAACACCCCGCACGCGAACGGAATGCTCAGGCCCATGAGTGGTCCGTTGCGACGGACCATGAAGCGGTGGTAGCGGACACCGTCGGGGACGATCGGAACACGCGCCAGGTCGCTCACGACTCTCAACGGTACGAGGTCGAAGCGGGTCGCGAGGGGCATTGGTGGCGGTTCCCCGTGGCCGCCGCCGTGGTGACGTTCGGCGCATGGCTGTCCGACTGGGTGGTGGACGATCGCGTTCAGGTGGGACGGCTCGTCCTCGTCGTCATCGTTGCGCTGGGCTCGGCGGTGGTGGTTGCGTCGCGCGAACGATCAGCGGTGCTCGTCGCGGTGTTGTCGATCGTGGCGGTGGGACGTGGTGTGGTCGAGTGGTCGGTGGCACCGGCGCCCATCGGGCCGGTTTCGGTGGTGGCCACTCTTGCCGACGATCCGGACCCGAGTGAACGAGGCACTCACGTGGTGTTCGACGTCGACGGTCGACGCGTGGATGCCTGGTTGTACGGACGCTTGGCCCGGCGAATCGAACGGGTGTCGTCGGGCGAGCGGGTGTGGCTCACCGGACGGATCGACGAGTCGTCTCGACCCCGACGAGACTTGCTTCGGCACATCGTCGGTCGGGTGCGAGTGAACGACATCACCGTGATCGGCGAGGCGGCCAATCATCTGCATCGCTCGGTCAATCGACTGCGAGGTGTTTTCGCCGACGGTGTCGCATCGCTGCCCGATGAGCGTCGGAATCTTCTGACCGGATTGCTGTACGGCGACGATCGTCGTCTCGATCGCGAGGTGGTCGACGAGTTCCGTCGAGCCGGCCTGGCTCATCTCACGGCGGTCTCGGGACAGAACGTCGCCTACGTGATGGCGGTGGTCGCGCCCTTGCTCGGTCGTCTGCGCCAACGAGCCCGCATCGTGACGTCGATCGCGGTGCTCTCGATCTTCGTTGTTCTCACGCGTGCCGAACCGTCGGTGGTGCGGGCCGCGTTGATGGCCGGAGCGGCGCTGATTCTTCCGCGCACCACCACGCGATCGGTGCGCGCGTTGTCGACTGCGGTGATCGTGGGCGTGATCGTCGATCCGTTCTTGGTGTGGTCGGTGGGGTGGTGGTTGTCGGTGAGCGGTTGCGCCGGCTTGGTTCTGGTGAGCCCACTGGTCGAGCGCACGCTCGGTGGTGGACGCATCGCATCGTTCGTCGCGCCGACGATCGGTGCACAAGTAGCGGTACTACCGGTTTCGGCATCGGTGTTCGGATGGCCCGATGCGATCGGACTCGTGACCAACATGGTCGCCGGACCCGTCGCCGGGTTGGTGATGCTGGTCGGTCTGCCGATCGTCCTCGCCGCGGCGCTGGTGCCCGATGGCGTGGGTCGATTGTTTCTGTTCCCGATCGATCTCGGGGTGCGAGTGGTGGCCTCGATCGCCGAACGTGGCGCGCGCTCGGGCCTACCCACCTGGCTCGACGTGGCCGCGCCGTTGTTGGTGCTGTTGCTCGTGGCGGCGCGTGCACCTGGGGTGCGCCTCACCCGTGTGGCAACCTTGACCCGTGGGACTCTTCCTGGTGCACGGATCCGATGAGATCCTCGTCAGCGAGCACGTGTCCGACCTCGCGCGCCAGTTGGTGGGTGAGAACGACCGTTCGTTGATGCTCGAAGAGTTCGGCGGCGATTACGTGATGAGCGGCGTCACCGAAGCGGCGCAGACCCCACCGTTCTTCACCGAACGGCGAGTGATCGTGGTTCGCCGCGACGGCGGATTCTCGGCCGACGACATTGATGCGCTCGTCGCCTACGCCGGTGATGCCGCCGACTTCACCGACCTCGTCATCGAGTGGGGCTCGGGTCGAGTGTCGGAGCCACTCAAGAAGGCTGTCAAGGCCGCGGGAGGACAGACCATCGACCCGTCACCGCCCACCAAGGCGCGCGAACGTCGCGCGTGGTGGGAGAGCCAGGTGGAGATGCGCGGTCTGCAGTTCGACGCCGCTGGCATGAACCTGGTGATCGAGTGGCTCGGTGAAGACGTGGCCCGGTTCGAGGGTCTGGCCGAAACTCTGATGGCCACCTACGGCCCCAAGAAGATCACCGCCGACATGGTGAAGCCGTTCTTGGGTCAGCGTGGCGACGCGTTGCCATGGGATCTCACTGATTCCATCGACAAGGGCAACGCGACCGAGGCCCTGCGCGCCGCGCGCCGCATGATGCAGGCGGGCGATCGGCATCCGCTGCAGATTCTCGCTCAGTTGCACAACCACTACACGCGATTGGCCAAGCTCGACGATCGAGACATTTCCAGCCTCGCTGACGCCGAGTCGGCGCTCGGGATCAAGGGTTTTCCGGCCGAGAAGGCCTACAACACGTTCCGCACGATCGGGCACGACGGCGTGAGACGCGCTTTCGAATTGCTGTCGCGCGCCGACAGCGATCTGCGTGGAGGAACGGGATTGGAAGAAGACGTCGTGATGGACGTCTTGGTGGCGCGGCTCGCTCGGCTCGCGCCTGCGGTCAGCCGGCGGCGTTGACCTTCTTCATGAGACGGCTCTTTCGGCGGGCCGCGGCGTTCTTGTGAATGATGCCCTTGGCGGCAGCCATGTCGATGCGCTTCACGGCGAGGCGGACATCCTCGGCGTTGTTCTCCGAGCCAATGCTCGTGCGAGCCGACTTCATGCGCGTCTTCAACTCACTCTTGACAGCCTTGTTCCGCTCGGCGGCCTTGGCGTTGGTGCGAATGCGCTTCTTCTGACTCTTGATATTGGCCACGTGAACCTCGAAACCTTTGAAACAGCCCTGGCAGGGTACCAGCGTCCGGGGGCTCGTCCAACGCCCAACATCCCAGCGTAAAGGGGTCGCGGGTAGGCTCCAGTCGTCCTCGTGCGTTGGCGCGCGTCGATGGCCAACCCCTCATGGACCTCTCCCGCATCCGCAACTTCTCGATCATCGCCCACATCGACCACGGGAAGTCGACGCTCTCCGACCGCATCCTCGAGCTCACCAAGGCCGTGGACGCCCGTGAGATGCGCGAGCAATACCTCGACTCGATGGACCTCGAGCGCGAGCGCGGCATCACCATCAAGGCCCAGAACGTGCGCGTCGAGTGGAAGGGCCACACGATGCACCTCATCGACACGCCTGGCCACGTCGACTTCGGCTACGAGGTCAGCCGTTCGCTCGCCGCGTGCGAAGGCGTGATCCTGGTGGTGGATGCGGCCCAGGGCATCGAGGCCCAGACGCTGGCCAACTGCTACCTCGCCTTGGAGAGCGATCTCGAGATCGTGGCCGCACTCAACAAGATCGATCTGCCGGCCGCCGATCCCGATCGCTACGCGAAGGAGATCGAGAACGTTCTCGGCATCAAGGCCGACGACATCCTGCGTATCTCGGCCAAGACCGGCCAGGGAGTCGGTGAACTTCTCGACGCGGTGTGCGAGCGAATCCCGGCGCCCAAGGGCGATCCCGACGCGCCTTTGCAGGCTCTCATCTTCGACAGTCAGTACGACCAGTACCGCGGAGTGGTGTCGTCCATTCGCGTGATGAACGGTCGGATCAGTAGCGGTTCGCGGCTCACCTTCATGCAGACGAAGGCGCAGCACGAAGCGGTCGAGATCGGAGTCCGTCGCCCGGTCACCACGCCGGTGGCCGAACTCGGTCCGGGCGAAGTGGGCTACCTCATCGCTGGCATCAAGGACGTGGCCGAGGCCCGTTCGGGTGAGACGGTCACGCTGTCCAGCCGTCCCTCCGATACGCCGCTACCCGGTTATCGCGATCCCAAGCCGATGGTGTTCTGCGGTCTGTACCCGATTGACGGCGACGAGTTCGAGAACCTTCGCGAGAGCCTGCAGAAGTTGAAGCTCAACGACGCATCGATCACGTACGAACCCGAAACGTCGGGTGCGCTCGGATTCGGTTTCCGTTGCGGATTCCTCGGTCTGCTGCACATGGAGATCGTGAAGGAACGTCTCGAGCGCGAGTTCGGCCTGGCGCTCATCGCCACTGCGCCGAGCGTCGAGTACCGCGTCACCAAGACCAACGGCGAAATGGTGAAGGTCGACAATCCGGCCGACCTGCCGCCGGCGCAGAACATCGAGTACATCGAGGAGCCCTACTTCCGCGTGAGCATCATCACGCCCAAGGAGTACACCGGCACGCTCATGGAGTTGTGCCAGAGCCGTCGAGGCGACATGTCGAAACTCGAGTACCTCTCGCCCGAGCGTGTTGAACTGCACTACAAGATCCCGCTGGCCGAAGTGGTGGTCGACTTCTTCGACCAGATGAAGAGTCGTACCCAGGGTTACGCGAGCCTCGACTACGAACTCGATGGCTACCAGCAGAGCAGCCTGGCGAAGGTCGATCTCATGCTCAACGGCATCACGGCCGATGCGTTCTCCACCATCGTCCACCGCGACAAGGCGTTCGACTACGGCCGTCGGATGTGCGAGAAGTTGAAAGAGCTCATTCCGCGGCAGATGTTCGACGTGCCGATCCAGGCTGCGATCGGCGGCAAGGTGATCGCGCGCGAGACCGTGAAGGCCAAGCGCAAGGACGTTCTCGCCAAGTGCTACGGCGGTGACATCACCCGCAAGCGCAAACTTCTGGAGAAGCAGAAGGAAGGCAAGAAGAAGATGAAGGCCATCGGTCGGGTCGAAGTGCCCGGCGACGTCTTCATCTCGGCGTTGAAACTCGACGACTGACATGGCGTCGGCCGGAACGTTTCGTTCGCTCCGCACTCGAAACGCGCGCTTGTTCTTCGGTGGTCTACTCGTCTCGAACGTGGGGAGTTGGATTCAGTCGACCGCCATGGCGATCCTCGTGTATCGCCTCACCGGTCGGGCCACCAGTCTCGGTCTGGTGGTGGCGTTCCAGTTCCTACCCATCCTTGTGTTGGGGGCGTGGGCCGGAGCGGTGGCCGATCGATACGACAAGCGGGCCATGTGCTTGCTCACGCAATGGCTGCTGGCCGCTCAGGCGGTGGTGCTGGCGGTGGTCGACTTCGCCGGCTGGGCGAACGTCGGAGTGGTGTACGCGTTGTCGTTGGTGCTCGGTCTCGTGAACGCGTTCGACAATCCGGCTCGGCGCGCACTGGTGGCCGAACTCGTGGAGCCAGCCGACATCAGCAACGCGATGTCGCTCAACACCGCGACCATGACCGGATCGCGCATCTTCGGTCCGGCCTTGGCGGCGGCGTTGGTTGGTCCTCTCGGTACGGCCTGGTGCTTCATGATCAACGCGCTGTCGTTCGCGGCGGTGATCGTGACCGTCACACTCATCGATCCGGCCAAGTTGTACCGCAGTCCGCGCGCGCCCCAGGGTGGAACTCCGGTACGCGACTCGCTGCGCTTCGTGGCCCGCGATCGCGAACTGCTGATCTTCCACGTGGTGCTCGTGATGGTGGCGACGTTCGCGTACAACTACCAGGTGTCGTTGCCGAAGTTGAGCGACATCCGCTGGGGTGACGAACGATGGTTCGGGTGGGTGCTCGCGGTCATCAGTGTGGGCAACGTGATCGGCTCGCTCTACACCGCGTCGCGCGAGCGCGCATCGGTGACGGTGTTCTTCGGCAGCGTCGGTTTGCTGAGCGTGGCCGGTCCGCTGGTGGCCTGGGCGCCCAGTGCACCGGTGGCCTTCATCGCTGCGGTGCCGCTCGGTATCGGAGGTGCCGGTTTCATCTCCACGTTCAACGGGCTCGTGCAGCAGAAGTGCCCACCCGAGATGCGCGGCCGCCTGCTCGCGCTGTCGGCGGTGGCGTTCCTCGGTTCCACACCCATCGGCGGACCGATCACCGGTGTGGTGGCCGACTGGGCCGGACCCGAATGGTCGTTGGCGTACGGCAGCGTGATCGCGTTCGTGACCCTGGTGGTCGCGCTGGTGGCCCTGAACTCACGCCGAGCCGCCGTGGACGCACGGATACCCTGACCCCGTGGCTGGATCAGCGAGTGCCGACGTTCTTCGCGTGATGCCGTGGTCGTCGCTCGACCACGCGTCGCGCCGGGCCCTCGTCGACCGCGACATCAACAAGTCCATCACCTCCGAATTGCGCGACCAGATCGCCGGCTTGGTGGCCGATGTGCGCGAGCGCGGCGATGCGGCGGTGTGCGATGCACTGGCGCGCTTCGACAAAGTGACCGTGGAGCCCGACGGACTCCGCGTGTCGGACGACGAACGCGAGCAGGCGCGACGTCACGTTGACGATGGTGTTCGCGCAGCGATTCGCGACATGGTCGATCACATCCGTCGTTTCAACGACGAAGTACTCGCGCGCCATGGCAACTGGCAGTTCGAATCCGATCCGGGTCTGGTGGTGGGAGAGCGAGTGTCGCCCATCGCCTCGGCCGGTCTGTTCTGTCCGAGCGGAAAAGCCAGTTACCCGAGTGTCCTCGCCCAACTGGGTGGTCCGGCCACGGTGGCCGGTGTGCCGCTCGTGCAAGTGGTGGTGCCGCCCAAGCCCGGAGCCAACGGTGCCGTCGACCCGGTCGTGTTGGCGGTCGCCGACGAACTCGGTATCCGTGACGTGTTCCGTGTCAACGGTCCGGCCGGTATCGCCGCATTGGCCTTCGGCACCGAGTCGATCGAACGAGTGGTGAAGGTGATGGGCCCGGGTTCGCTCCCGGTGACGGTTGCGCAACTCGAGATCCAACGGTGGGGTACGGCCACGCAGATGGCCCTCGGACCCACCGAGAGTCTGGTGATCGCCGACGACTCTGCCGATCCTCGTCGCCTGGCCGCCGATCTCATGATCGAAGCCGAACACGGAACCGACTCGTGCACGTTGTTCGTGACGACGAGCGAGGCGCTCGCCAACGCGGTGCAGGCCCAACTCGCTGAGCAGATCACGTCGTTGCCGGCCGAACGCGCCACCGCGGTGCGTGCCTCGCTCGGTACCAACGGCGGCTGCGTGATCGTGAGCGACCTGGCCGAAGCCACACGAGTCGCCAACGAGTTCGCGCCCGAACACCTGCAGTTAGTGGTGGCGACGGAGCGCGAGAACGAGGTGCTCGATCGGCTCACCCACGCTGGTGAGATCTTGATCGGACAAGACACGCCGTTCTCGGCCGCCAACTTCCTGATCGGCTGTCCGGCCTCGTTGCCCACCAACGGTTTCGCCCGCGTGACCAGTGGTGTGACGGTGGAAGCGTTCTTGAAGCGCACGGCCGTGGCTCGTTCCGACGAACGGGCACTGCGTCGGCTCGCGCCCAGCATCGTGACTCTGGCCGAGATCGAAGGATTTCCGGCCCACGCCAACGCGTTGCGGTTGCGTTTTCCCGATCTCTCGTAGGCCAGGTGTGGCCCAGGTGGATTCGTCGGCGAAGCGCTGACACACTCGGCGCATGTCTCGCGCCGTCATGTGGTTCCGTCGCGACCTCCGGTTGGCCGACAACCCGGCGCTGTTGGCGGCCTTGGCCGATCATCGTGAGGTCGTTCCGTTGTTCGTGCTCGATCCACACCTGATCGGACGCTCGGGCGACGTTCGGGTGGCGTTCATGGTCGACGCCTTGGCATCGCTCGACCAATCGATGAATCGAGCCTTGGTGTATCGCCACGGAGATCCAGCTGACGTGATTCCGGCGCTCGTCGACGAAGTGGGCGCTGATGCGGTGTACGCGGCGCACGATTTCGCGCCGTACGGGCAGCGACGCGATCGCCTGGTGGCCGAGAAGTTGGCGGCCACGGGCAAGCGGCTCGTGCACGTGGGTTCGGCCTACGCCGTCGAACCCGGTCGCGTGAACAAGGACGACGGCACCGCCTATTCGGTGTTCACTCCGTTCTCGAAGCGTTGGCTGGCCAACGGCTGGAACGGCCCGATGGACGCGCCTCGGTCACCGAATTGGCTGGGCGCACCCGAGGTGCCGTGTGAAGGTCCGCATCAGCGGCCCGAGGTCGACCTTCCGCTCCCACCGTCGACCGAATCCGGTGCGCACGAGCAGTGGGCCGAGTTCCGCGATCGCGGCCCGGAAGGTCTCGACGGATACAAGGAGCGCCGTAACGATCCGTCGGTGCCGGGGTCGAGCCGGATGTCGGCGGCGCTGCGTTGGGGTCTCGTACATCCGCGTCAGTTGCTGCACGACCTCCACGACGGTGGCGATCACACGCACTATCGCAGCGAGTTGGCGTGGCGAGAGTTCTATGCCGACGTGCTGTTCCGTCACCCCGACACCGGATGGAAGAACCTCAATCGCAAGATGGATCGCATCGCCCTCGACAGCGGCGCGAAGGCCAAGGCCCGTTTCGCCGCGTGGTGCGAAGGCCGCACGGGTTACCCGATCGTGGATGCCGGCATGCGCGAACTCACGACCACCGGATGGATGCACAACCGTGTGCGCATGATCGTGGCCAGTTTCCTGGTGAAAGACCTGCACTTGCCGTGGCAGTGGGGAGCCAAGTTCTTCATGAATCACTTGGTCGACGGCGATCTTGCGAGCAACTCTCACGGCTGGCAGTGGACGGCCGGAACGGGCACCGATGCCGCGCCGTACTTCCGCGTGTTCAATCCGGTGCTTCAGGGCGAGCGTTACGACCCGACCGGCGACTACGTGCGCCGGTTCGTGCCCGAACTGGCCGATCTGCCCACCGCGCAGATCCACGCGCCGTGGGCCAAGGGCAAGGGAATTCCGCTCGGCTACACCGAGCCGATCGTCGATCACTCGGTGGAGCGTGACGAAGCACTCGCCCGGTACAAGGCGGTCACCAAGGGCTAAACTTCGCCTGTCATGCTGGACGAACGCAAGACAGCGATTCTCCGGGCCGTCGTGCAGGAGTACATCGGCACCGGTCAACCGGTCGGCTCGTCGCACATCGCCAATGCTCCGGGCATCAACGTGTCGTCGGCCACCGTTCGCAACGAGATGGCGGTACTCGAACAAGAGGGTTACCTCGTGCAGCCTCACACGTCGGCCGGTCGCGTGCCCACCGACAAGGGATATCGCTTCTTCGTCGATCACCTGACGCCACATGGTCGTCTCGACGACATGAAGGTCGCCCAGGTTCGTCAGTTCTTCGACGGTGCGCACGGTCGTATGGAAGAACTCCTCGCGCGTACGTCGCACCTCGTGGCCGGCATGACCAACTACGCGTCGGTGGTGCTCGGCCCGAGTGTCGAGAAGGCGCAGGTCCGTTCGGCACAAGTGGTGGGCCTCGGGCCGCGCTCGGCGCTGGCCGTGGTGGTGCTCGCCAGCGGCGCCGTGGAGAGCAAGTCGATCGAGTTCGACACCGAAGTTCCCGAGTCTCGACTGGTCGCGGCGTCGGCGCACCTGGCCAAGTCGTTGGTGGGTCACCCGCTCACCGGTGCGACCATCGCTCCGTCGGGTGATGCCTCGGTCGACTCGATCTGTTCGTCGGCACTCTCGGCGCTGTCGTCCACGTCGTCGGACGATCCGGTGTTCTTGGGTGGTGTGTCGTCGATGGCGGCGGCATTCGACGCGGTCGACGTGGTGCGCCAGGTGCTGCACACGCTCGAACAGCAGTATCTCGTTGTCACGTTGGTGCGGGACATTCTCGATCGCGGCCTGTCGGTGGCCATTGGCGCCGAGCACGGAGTCGAGCCGTTGGCCAGTTGTTCGGTCGTGGTGGCGCCGGTGGTGGTGGACGGCCAGCAGATGGGAACCATCGGAGTTCTCGGCCCGACGCGCATGGATTATCCGCAGGCGCTGGCCACCGTGGAAGTGGTGTCCGACCGCCTCGGTCGTCGTCTCGGCGAGGGCTGACATGAGCGACTACTACGAGTTGCTCGGCGTGTCGCGCGATTCGTCGCCCGACGAGATCAAGAAGGCGTATCGAATCAAAGCTCGCCAGTTGCACCCCGATGCCAATCCGGGTGATGCGTCGGCCGAGGAGAAGTTCAAACAAGTGGCCAAGGCGTACGAAGTGCTGTCCGATCCGGAAGCTCGTGCTCGCTACGACCGTTTCGGCGAGGCCGGTGTGGGTGGCGCTGGTGGCGCATCGGGCGACTTCTTCTCTGGAGGCGGGCTCGGCGACATCTTCGACGCGTTCTTCGGCGGAAATCCCTTCGGTGGTCAGCGCGGGCCGTCGGGTCCGCCACGTGGGCAGGACCTCGAAGTGGTGGCCGACATCGCGTTCGAACAAGCGGTGTTCGGAGCCACCCTTCCCGTGAACGTGCGCACCGCGCTCGCATGTGACGATTGCGAAGGCACTGGTGCTGGTGCCGGTACGAAGCCGGTCACGTGTTCGGAGTGCAACGGCGTCGGTCAGGTGCAGCGCATTCGCCAGAGCCTGCTCGGCCAGATGATCAGCACGCAGGCGTGTCAGCGCTGTCAGGGTGTGGGTCAAGTGGTAGCCACGCCGTGCACCGCGTGCCAGGGCCAAGGTCGCGTGGTCACCGACAAGACGTATCAAGTCGATGTTCCGGCTGGCGTCGACACCGGTTCGACGTTGCGACTCACGGGTCGCGGTGCGGTGGGTCCGCGCGGCGGATCAGCCGGCGATCTGTACGTGCACCTGCGTGTGGCGCCGCACGATCGCTACGAGCGTGACGGTGTTGACGTGGTGACCGAACTCGAGATCTCGTTCGCGCAGGCCGCTCTCGGCACCACGATCGAACTCGAAACCCTCGATGGCGCGGAGACCCTGCCGATTCCTCCGGGCACGCAGCCGGGTCGGGTGTTCACCTTGCGCGGGCGCGGCGTTCCGCGTCTGCAGGGTCGCGGTCGCGGTGATCTGCGGGTGGTCGTGCAAGTGGTGGTGCCCACCAAGTTGACCGATGCCGAGGCGGCTCTGTTGCGTGATCTGGCCAAGATGCGTGGCGAGGACGTGGCGCCGGCCGAGCAGGGCTTCTTCTCGCGCATCAAGTCGGCCTTCTCGTGAACGATCGTCGTCGTGCCGCTGCGCACGTGTTCGTCGACGATCTCGATACGCCGATTCTCGAGTCGCACGACGCTCATCACCTCGCTCGCGTGCTCCGGCTTCGTGATGGAGAGCGAGTCACGGCGAGTGACGGCAAAGGTCGTTGGCGCAACTGTCGATTCGACGGGTCGGCGCTCGTGGCCGATGGCGAAATCGAATCGGAAGCCCCCATTGGCGTGGTCACGGTGCTCTTCGCGTTGAGCAAAGGCGACAAGCCCGAGACGGCGGTGCAGAAGCTCACCGAGTTGGGCGTGTCGCGTGTCGTCCCGTTCGTGGCCGAGCGATCGGTGGTGAAGTGGGACGACGGCAAGTCGCAGCGCAACATCGAGCGATTGCGCAAGGTGGCGCGTGAAGCTGCGATGCAGAGTCGTCAGGTGAAGTTGCCGATCATCGACGACGTTCAACCGTCGCTCGCGGCGGCGATCGCGTTGGTGGGAGATGTCGTCGTGGCCGAACCTGGCGGCATGGCTCTCGATGCGGGGGTCACCGCGATCGCGGTGGGTCCGGAGGGTGGTTTCACTCCTGCCGAACTCGAGGGCCGACGAACGGTGTCGTTGCCCGGCGGTGTGCTGCGAGCCGAGACTGCGGCCGTGGTGGCCGGAGCGCTGTTGGTCGATCGCCACATGCGCTGACCCGACCACGGAGAGTGGTCGTTGCCCACCTAGGGTGTCCGAATGGCGAGGAAGATGGGTTCACGCACGGCGTCGGAGATCGACGCGTCCGATGCCGACGACCTCGAATACGGACGCCGTGTCGGGGAGCGTCTGCGCGCGATCCGCCAGCAGAAGAAGCTCTCGCTCAACGACGTGGAAGACGTGTCGGAGGGTGAGTTCAAGGCCTCGGTGGTGGGCGCGTACGAGCGAGGTGAGCGTGCGATCTCGTTGCCACGTCTGCAGCGCTTGGCCGCGTTGTACGCGGTGCCGGTGGGGCAGTTGCTGCCGTTCGACGAATCGGCTCCGGGAGTCGACCCCGATTCGGTGGCCAGCCGCCCGCAGAAATTGGCGATCGACTTGGTGCGTCTCTCCGAGTTGAAGACGCCGGCGGCCAAGATGCTGGCTCGGTTCTTCACGATGATTCAGGTGCAGCGCGGCGACTTCAACGGCAAGGTGCTCACGGTGCGCGCGCACGACGTGCGGGCCATTGCGGCCATGCTCGACGTGCCGCTCGAGGACGTGACCGCACGACTCGATCATCTCGGCTTGATCTTCCGCCCGTGAC
>Ga0315901_10003812_pt1 | contig 19241 bp, 20 predicted proteins | sample LakEriMetagenome_10_FD_203761 | JGI IMG/M metagenome (GOLD analysis project Ga0315901, IMG submission 203761) | Freshwater fungal communities from buoy surface, Lake Erie, Ohio, United States - Buoy 2 MA116 | ecosystem: Environmental > Aquatic > Freshwater > Lake | place: USA: Lake Erie, Ohio... | reverse complement strand
TTAAGATACTTCGACCTGACTTAAGTATATCAAATAAGTTTAGTTTTTTTGACTACATTAAGATAATCGAAAATGCAAGCGAAATACATTGTATTGAAAGTTCATTTTGTGCTCTAATCGAGAGTTTAGAAATTAATGTCCCGAAATTTGCACACCGTTATGCAAGGCCTGAGGCAAAATCAAGTGTTTCCTATGAATTTACATATAGGTCTGATTGGAAAGTTTTATTATGAGCAACAGAAAAATTGTTTTTACAAACGGATGTTTTGATATATTACACAAAGGCCATATAGAACTTTTTAAGTATTGCAAGAGTTTAGGCAAGGTTATTGTTGGCTTAAATAGTGACTCAAGCGTGAAAAGAATAAAAGGAGAGTCAAGACCTATAAACTCACAAGTGGATCGCAAACTATTGCTAGATTCTTGTAAATTTATTGATGAAGTAATAATTTTTGAAGAAGATACCCCATTAAATTTAATTGACAAAGTTAAACCAGACATAATAGTTAAAGGCGGAGACTATTTAATCGGCGATGTAGTTGGTCGCGACAAACATGAAGTAAAAATATTTAACTTTATCACCGGATATTCATCAACAGCAATTGTTAGAGCTGCAAATCTTACTAACTCCCAGCAAAAAAACTTAGAATTACATGGAAATAGTCAAATAGTTATAAAAAAAGGTTGGGGTTATGAACGGTGGATTACTAATACAGAAAAGTATTGTGGGAAACTTCTCTTCTTTCACAAAGAAAAAAAATGTTCATGGCACTATCACAATATAAAAGACGAAGTTTTCTACATTCAATCTGGGAGAATTGAACTAGTTTACGGGTACGAAGACGATAAAAGAAAAGGTAAAATCACAACTTTGGAGAAAGGTGATAGTTTTCACGTTCCAGCAGGGCTTCGGCATCAAATGTTTGCCCAAGAAGAGACGGAGTTGTTTGAGTTTTCCACTCAACATTTTGAGGAAGATAGTATTCGATTAGAAAAAGGAGACTAAAGTTAAAGCTGCAATACTCGAAAAGTTAAATTCACCTTTAGCGTTAAGCGAAATAGAGTTGACTGACTTAAGAGTCGGACAAGTTCTAGTTAAAGTATTGGTTAGTGGTATTTGTGGGTCCCAGCTTCACGAAATTAATGGCAATAAAGGCAATGGTAAGTTCTTGCCGCATCTCATGGGTCACGAAGGTTGCGGGTTAGTAGAGGAAATAGGGCCCGGGGTTACTAAAGTTAAACAGGGTGATAAAGTTGTTATGCATTGGCGCCAAGGGTGCGGAATTGAGTCAGATTTTCCTAAATACAATATAAAGGGAAAAGATTTTTCAAGCGGAAAAGTAAATACGTTAACTGAAAAAGCAATAGTTTCTGAAAACAGACTAACCGTTGTACCCTCCGATACCAATCCAGAATTTGCAGCATTATTAGGATGTTCCTTGACTACGGCTCTCGGCACAATAGACAATGAATCAAACCTAAGATTTGGTGAAAGAGTCGCTGTTGTTGGTTGTGGTGGAGTTGGACTGAATGTATTAACTGCGGCTCGACTCCGAGGCGCAGGTGAAATTTATGCGGTTGATAGTGCTACAACTAAGCATGAATTGTGCTTGGAGCAAGGAGCCACGTACTTTCATGCCAATGTTGCCGAGCTTCCAGCTGGAATTGATTTAGTTATTGATACAACAGGTGTACCTGAAGTAATTTCTGAGATATTCCTTAAACTCAGCGACAAAGGAAGATTAATCTTATTGGGGCAACCCATTCCAGGCCAAAGTCTGGTATTGCCCGATGCGCTTAGGTTATTCAATGGATCCGGGTTGTCAATCCAAGCCAGCCAAGGCGGCTCAACGGTTCCTCAGGTGGACATTCCAAGATATTTAGTGCTGTTTAAATTAGGATTACTCTCAATCGAGAAACTTATTACCCACAGGTTTCCGCTCACTGATGTTAATTTAGCATTTGAAACACTTAAGTCTGGAAATGCCGGACGGATCATGATTCAAATAGGGACGTAAAGTGACTTTAAGCGCTAGATCTAAACAGGTTCGTAGAGATGCAATTGAAATTAGCAAAGCAAATGGTGGGTACCATTATGGTGGAAGTTTCAGTTGTGCAGAGATACTTGTTAATCTGTGGGACCAAATAATGGGCGAAAGAGATAGATTCATATTAAGCAAAGGGCATGGTTGCTGGGTTTATTACGTGTTACTTCGCGAAAATGGATTTAACCCAACCCTGGAGGGGCACCCTCACTATGAACCAGAAAATGGCATTTATTGTACATCAGGCAGCATGGGTCATGGACTTCCGGTAGGAATTGGGATGGCACTCGCTAGAAAAGTTAGCGGTAAAAAAGGAAAAATTTTTGTTTTGATGGGCGACGGTGAATGTCAGGAGGGAACTACATGGGAATCAATCTTGCTCGGGGCAAAACTGAAACTTGGAAATTTAGTTGCGATAGTGGATTCGAATGGAATTCAAGGATCAGGTTTTGTCGAAGATATTTTACCTGTAACAAATGTATTAAGAGCAACTGCAAAGAGTGCAGGTTGGCGAGTTCTCGATATTGACGGGCATAATGATGATTTGAATAAAATTGACTTTAAAACTATTGTCGAACCTACTTTAATTATTGCTAAAACTATAAAAGGTAAAGGAGTAAGTTTTATGGAGAATTCTCCAAAGTGGCACTCAAATTGGCTTGGTGGGGATTTTGAACGACAAGCTTTAGAGGAACTATCTTGAGGAAAATTTTCGGTGAAACCATAGTTAAAATTGCTAAAAAGGATCCAAATATAGTTCTGCTTACAGGCGACGTAGAGCAAGAGATGGATGAATTCAAATCACTTTTCCCAGATAGATTTTTCAATCTTGGCATGTGTGAGCAAAGCATTACTAGTATGGCAGCTGGAATGGCAATTGAAGGGTTACGTCCCGTAGTCTATTCAATTACACCATTTGTCCTAGAGCGTCCTTTTGAGCAAGTAAAGATTGATATCGACGAACAGAATTTACCTGTGATGCTAATTGGTTATTCGGATTATCCAACACATGGTCCAACTCACAGACCTTTAAATCCAGAAAGACTAACGTTAGTTTTTAAAAATCTGCAAAGTTATTTCCCTACCAGCTCAGCACTCGCGGAAAAAGCTATGTTAGACTCATACTTGATTAAAAGACCAGCAATGATTTTCTTAAAAAAGGATGGGTCACCCTTATTTTAGATAATATTCTCTTAAACCAAAATAGTTTTGGGATTAAATGAGTTCAATTCTAGTTGTAGGCGAAACCTGCAAAGATATTTTTGTTTACTGCAAGGCAATCCGTTTAGCTCCAGATCTTCCAGTTCCAGTTCTAGAAATTGAGTATAAAAAAGAAAATCCTGGCATGGCCATGAATGTACAACTAAATATAAGACAGATTTATGATAATTGTGATTTGGAAACCAATAAGGAGTGGCAAGAAATAACAAAAACTAGATATGTTCATGCTACCACTAATCATATGTTCTTTAGGATTGATACGCCACATATAATACCCAAACTAGACATTAGTAAAATTAATTATAAAAGTGCAATGATTGTAATTTCAGATTATAACAAAGGGTTTCTAAGCGAATCTGATATTGAAGAAATTTCAAGTAAACATGATTTAGTTTTTCTAGACACAAAGAAGAAACTTGGATCTTGGGCAAACAATTGTAAGTTCATTAAGATCAATGACTATGAATTTGAGAGATCTAGACCTAACATTACAAGCATACTTGAGGGAAAAATTATCCATACCAAGGGTGGTGACGGGTGTTTTTTTAGGGGCGAACATTTTCCTGTAAGAAGAGCTGCAGTTCGTGATTCAAGCGGTGCAGGCGACGCTTTTATGGGGGCACTGGCTGTTAAGTATATTGAAACCAAAAATATTATCACAAGTATAAAATTTGCTAATTTAAGTGCGTCTCGCGTAGTAAGTGAAAAAGGAGTAACACTATTAACCAAACCACCCTTGTAACAGGATCTTCAGGTTTTATTGGTCGTCAACTAGTTAGTTCGCTAGCGAGGCTGGGTTTAAGTGTAGGTGAGATTGATGAAGAATACTTCAATGCATCTGACTGGAAAGTGGCTTTAGTAAACGAACTCGATCGTCTAAATCCCAAAACTGTGTTTCATGTGGGAGCTTGTTCAGATACATTGGAACAAGATGTTCAATTCATAATGATTCGTAATTATGAATCAACTAAAGTTATCACAGACTGGTGTGCACTAAATAACCGACAGATAGTATATTCAAGTTCAGCCGCCAATTATGGCGAAGATGGAAAGCATCCATCTAATTTATACGGGTGGAGTAAATATACGGCCGAGGATTATGTCGTTAAGAGTGGTGGAGTGGCTCTTAGGTACTTTAATGTTTACGGGCCTGGCGAAGAGTTGAAGGGCAATATGGCTTCATTTTTATATCAAGCACACCTAAAGCACAAGCGCAATGAACAAATTTTTCTATTTCCAGGAAAGCCACTTAGAGATTTTGTTTATATAAAAGATGTTATTTCTGCAAACATTCACGCATCAGAGTGTTATCAGTTACTTAGTGGGAAATATTTTGAGGTTAGCACTGGTATAGCAAATTCGTTCGAAGATATGCTAGAAACTTTCGGCATAAGATATGAATATTCTTCTGGAGTAACAATTCCCAAAGGGTATCAATTTTTTACACGTGGGGATCCAAAAAAATGGATGAAAAATTGGAATCCTAAATTTTCGCTACTACAGGGAGTTATAGATTACAAGACTTATCTTGAGAAAAATGTCAGTCTGTGAAATACGTTTTTGATATAGATGGGACAATTTGTACGGATACCAAAGGTGATTATCCATCCGCAAAACCATTTTCAGATCGTATAAAACTAATTAACAAGCTGTATTCTGATGGTCACCAAATAATCTTTTACACAGCAAGAGGAATGGGTAGAAGTGATAACAATATAGAAATCGCAAGCAGCAATTGGAAAGCGCTAACATTATCGCAGCTTGAGGACTGGGGAGTAAAATATAATCAATTATTTATGGGCAAACCGGCTGGAGATGTATATATTGATGACAAAGCAGAGTACGACTTTAAGTTTTTTAGTTAATTTTTACAACTGTCTAAAATTCAAAGAATATAACTAATTATGAATGTATTTAGTGTACTAGTTGACCAAGACGAAGTGATTAAGGTTTTAACTGCGGCTGCTTTTGAATCAAAAAAAGAGTTTAAAAGTGGTCAAAAAATGACCAATTCGTGGTTATTCACTGGCCCAGCAGGATCTGGAAGATCTAATTCTGCAATTGCATTCGCAGCAGCTCTGGTTTGCCCTAACAATGGCTGCGCTGATTGCGCTGACTGTAACTCTATAGCTACAGGGTCACATGCCGATGTTGAAATAGTCAGAACTGAAGGTTTATCGATAAAAGTCGACGAAATACGGGATTTAATGATTAGAGCTTCATGGGCTCCTTCGGTTGCAAATTACAGAGTAATAGTTATTGAAGATGCTGATCGTTTAACAGATTCTGCTGCAAATGCACTACTTAAGATAATTGAAGAACCAGGACTTAGGACTATTTGGTTACTGTGTGCGCCAACCATCGCAGACGTACTTCCAACGATTAGGTCGCGCTGTAGGCATTTATTGCTTCGAATGCCATCTAAAAATACTATTGCAAAGTTGTTGATTGAAAGAGATCATATTAACCAAGAACTTGCCACATCTGTAGCAAGAGTATCTCAAGGCCATATAGGTATTGCTAAACACTTAGCTTTCAGTGAAAAATCTAGAAATAATAGGCTGGAGTTATTAAAATTAATCCCAACCTTAAAAAACTTAAATTCTGCATATAAAGCCGCGGAAATTCTCTTAACTTTTGCGAAAAACCAAGCAGAAGCTGATATTGAAAGCAATAATGAATTTGAATTAGCAAAACTAAAGCAATTTTGGGGTTCAACAGGGTCTAAGCTTGCAATTGGAGGAGCTAAAGCTGTTAAGGAATTAGAAAAACAGCAAAAAGTTAAAACTACTAGACAAATAAGAGATTATATCGATAGAGCATTACTGGATCTTGCAAGTTTTTATAGAGACGTATTATTAAGCCAATCCGAGTTAAGCAGCCATTTTATAAATACTGAGTTGAGCAAAGAGATTTTAAAAATGTCAAATGAAGTACCTAGGGTCAAGATTCTTTTAAAAATCGAGTCAATTCTAAGGGCTAGGAGTAATTTAGCCCGTAACGCTGCTCCCCTGCTAACAATGGAAGCACTTATGTGTGAATTATTGTGATTGGATGGTAATCAGCATGCCAATTCATAGGGCAAAATACTCTTATGCGTCTTGACCATGTTTCGTACGTTGCATCCCCCGACCAAATTTCTAATGTAGTTAATCGGATTGGGTCTCAAATCGGAACAGCTTTTGTTGACGGTGGAATTCACCCAAAATTCGGAACGAGAAATTTCACCGCTCCACTTCTTAATAACCAATACATCGAAATAGTTTGCCCAATGGATCACCCAGCTACGGACGCTAGCCCATTTGGAATGGCAGTAAAAAAGAAATTACAGGAAGGCGGAGGATGGTTCACTTGGGTTTTTGCATTGGATTCTATTGAGCAAATTGAAAACCAACTAAACAGAAAATCAATTGAAGGAAGAAGAAAAAAGCCGGATGGAGGAGAATTGATTTGGAAGCAAATCGGGGTTTTAGCAACTTTAGAAAATGCAGAATTCCCTTTTTTTATTGAATGGCTAACAAAAGAGCACCCATCTTCAATCGGAAATCCAAAAGCAAAATTAGACAATATTGAAATAATTGGCAATAGTAAATCACTATTTGAATGGTCCGGAATCGAAATTGTAAATTATTTAGAAAAAAATCAACTCAATTGGCAAGAGACGAACTCAAACCAAAAAAATACGGGAATAACAAAAATAGATTTTCAAATAAACGGACAACTAGTTTCTATTACTTAACACTAGATTTTGCAATTAGTTCAGAAACAATTAGGTAATTGTAAAAATCATCTTTAAATGTTTCATAATCTGTGTTTTCACGCCTGAGCTTATATGCTAAATTTATACAATCATCGCCAATTTTTTTCTCAAATTTTAAATCATGCTGAATGCACTTAACTATATTTGTGGTTTGAGACCATCTAATTTTTTGCCACTCAAGGCCTGTTTTAAGGCCAGACATTAAAGTGAGTATAGTAAAAAGTATCAGCAAAAAATTAAACCCTTTGTTATTATCGTTCTTTTTCACTAATAAAGACATAATACCCAATAAGAAAACTATATACCCTGTGATATATCTCGGTGCAGTAGCACCCATAATTTCAGAATCAACACCACCATATCTGGTAAAAATAACTAGCACTATAAACAAAAATCCAGCCATAGTGGTGTTTTTATTTAACAAAATATCTTGAAAATCGCTCTTACTTGTTTTTTTAAACAAGAAACATATTACAAAAATAAGAAACAAGAAACCAATAATCATTGATAGATTAGGATCATATCTATTAGAAGGAGTGAATATACTTCCAAATAAACTAAGTATAAATTTAAATGTGCCTATCGGATTACTCAATACGCCAAAAATACTTTCCACAAACCCGCGCTCCCCATATTGAGCTCTAATGTCAATATTCTCAGTAATTAAGGGCCAAGCATAAGCTAAACTCAAACTACCAATACATACAAGCAGTTTTAGTACGTTATACCTCTGAATTAGTCTATTTTTAATCAACAAATAAAGGTTTTCCATTATTTCTGTTAATGGGACGATCATGCCAAGTCCAGTTGTAAATGGTGATAAAAAAATAACTAGTACCAACATCCAATCAGAAGAACGACCTTTTGGAGTGTTTTTAATATAATAGTAAATCCCGATCAAGAAAATAGCTTGCATTGGTCCGAGAGCTGTAGCTGTCATATACATGTAAAAAGGCTTATAGCTAAATGCAACTATAAAAAAGCTAGATACAAAAATAAAATTTATCTTTTTATCAATATATTTAAAAGACACATAAATTAAAAGCAAGTAGCCGGTTACTGCAAAAGCAAAATTTAAGAACCCAACGTATGGTAAATAAAATTTGGGTGCAAAGCCAAGTAACCAAATGGAATATTTTGTTACTATTTGCTGGTGCCCAGCAACTAATTCGAAATCGCTGATATTTCCGGGACTCAATTGATGTGATCCCCAAGGTATGTATAACCAATCATCTGTAATAGGAAAATATAATTTTTTGAACACTTCAAAATACAATATCCCTAAAACAGGACAACATAATATAAATCTCTGGAAAATCGTGACATTTAATTCGTTCCAAAAAAAATTATTACGCATTATTTAGTTTTTCCAAAAATTGGTCTACTTCGTACAAACATTGTTTAACAGGATTTACTGAATGCTTAATTACATTTTCCCACCAAGTGGCAGTTAGCAAAATTGAATCTTTCTGATTGATTTGCGGCTTCCAACCCAGCTCAGCAGTAGCTTTTTCGGAATCAAGTTCCAACAACTCCGATTCATAAAATTTTTTTTGCATCTCATATTTAACCGGCAAATCAAATTTTGAATAAAAAATTTCAATAACTTTCGAAACTTTTATAGCGCCCTCTGCGGGACCAAAATTATAAGGACCGATATTTCTATTCGATAACGACTTATCCAGTGCGAGTAGATACCCAAATAATGGATCTAAAACATATTGCCAAGGCCTTGTACTTTGTAAATTTCTAACTTTCAGATTAGATGAATAGAATACATTTCTTACTAAATCTGGCATTAGTCTATTCATAGATAAATCACCCCCCCCAATCACGTTTCCAGACCTAACGGAAAATACGGAAGGCCCGGATATGTTTTCGGAAATTCTTCGCCATGCAGCTACAACTGCTTCAGTAGCAACTTTGCTCGCACTGTATGGATCATTACCCCCTAATGAGTCATTTTCTTTAAACTTTTTGCCAGAATTATTATTTAAATAAACTTTGTCGGTAGTTACTATTTCTATGGCCCTAACACTTTGCTGTTCAAATGCAGCGGTCAGTAAGTTTACTGTACCTAATACATTTGTTTCAAAAGTTAACTTGGGATGTAAATAACTTTCAGAAACTAAAGGTTGGGCAGCCAAGTGAATAATTGCTGAAGGTTTCTCTTTTTTGATAAATCCATTAATCTCTGAATAATTATTTATATCTGAAAATTGCTCTACTATCCTGCCAAGCCCTTCTGTCTTTAAGTATATTGAATCTTTATCCGGATATAATGAGAAGCCGATAACAGGAATTTCTAATTTCTGCAAAAGCAGCGTAAGCCAGGTACCCTTGAAGCCTGTATGACCCGTTATTAATACCGGTCCATCCATTTTCCGCAAAAATTGAAGATTTTTTGTCAACATGCTGTAAAGTATAGAAGTAAATACTTAACCTTTCTATGTTTAGGGCGGTTTTTGGATGTTTCTTAATCGATCGCCGGAAGACAAATTAAAGAAATTGACAAAAAAATTGGTTAATTTAGCTTTAATACAAAAGCATAGGACCAAAGAGTTCATTCCAGGCATCACTCATATTCCAGTCACAGGTAAAGTTTTCGGTGAAAAAGAATTAACCCAAGCAACTGCGGCAAGTCTAGATTTCTGGCTCACCTCGGGGCCATATACGGAAGAATTTGAAAGAAAATTAGCTAAATTAATCGGTGTCCGTCATGCATTTATGGTTAATTCTGGTTCTTCAGCAAATTTACTGGCTTTATCTACTCTTACTAGCCCAATTCTTGCTGATAGAAAGTTAAGTCCTGGTGATGAAGTAATTACAGTCGCAGCTGGCTTTCCAACTACGGTTACACCAATATTGCAGAACGGTCTAATTCCCGTATACATAGACATTGATATCGGAACTTATGTGGCAAATGAGCATGCACTTAATGAAGCAATTTCTTCTAAAACAAAAGCAATTATGATGGCACATACTTTAGGAAATCCTGCAAACTTAAAAGTAATTGAAAACTTAGCAAAACAGCATAACCTGTGGTTTATAGAAGATAATTGCGATGCATTAGGTGGAACTTATGAAAATAAATTACTTGGTTCTTTTGGCGACCTATCAACACTAAGCTTTTATCCCGCTCATCACATAACAACAGGCGAAGGAGGCGCGGTATTAACTAAGAAAGCATCTTTAAAGCCAATCATCGAATCCTTCAGAGATTGGGGTCGAGATTGTTGGTGTGCTCCCGGGTGTGATAACACGTGCCAAAAAAGATTTGACTGGAAGTTAGGGGATCTACCCGCTGGTTATGACCATAAATATATATATTCACACATTGGATACAATTTGAAATCTGGTGACATACAAGCAGCAATTGGCTTAGCTCAGCTTGAGCGGTTACCAAATTTTATTAGCAAGAGAAGGGAAAATTGGCAGTACCTAAGTGTTGGAATTAAATCTTTATCTGAATTTTTAGTTCTACCAGAGGCAACTAAAAATAGCGATCCATCTTGGTTTGGGTTTTGCTTAACCGTGAAGGAGTCTTCCCCAAAGACTAGAAATAACATAGTAAAAGAATTAAACGAACTAAATATAGGCACAAGATTATTATTTGCCGGAAACATTTTAAAGCAACCAGGTTTTATAAATACACCACGCAGAGTAGTTGGCGATTTGTTAAATACAAACAAAATTATGCAAGATTCTTTTTGGATTGGGGTTTGGCCAGGCTTAAGTAAGCCAATGCTCGATTACATTATTATCTCACTGCATAAAATACTGGGAGTAAGGCTTTGAAAATTATCATATTGGCTGGCGGCAAAGGTACTAGAATTTCAGAAGAGACCCAAGATAAACCAAAACCAATGGTAGATATTAATGGTAAACCAATTTTGTGGCATTTAATGAATATTTTTTCAATACAAGGTTTTAACGAATTTATAGTCGCAACCGGATATAAAGGTGAAGTTATAAAAAAATGGGTTTTAAAATCAAATCAAGTTCTCCCACATTGGAACATAAATTGTTATGAAACTGGAATCGAAACTTTTACAGGCAATCGCATCAAGATGTGTTTAGAACTAAATAATAATGAAAGGATATTGGTAACATACGGCGATGCTTTAGCTAATATTTCATTAACTAAGCTGATTAATTTTCATGTTTCACATGGCAAACTAGCAACAGTTACGGCAGTAAGGCCACCAGCACGTTTTGGCTATTTAGAAATTATGAATAATAAAGTCACAAATTTTAGTGAGAAAAACCAGTCAGATGTAGGAAGAATTAATGGCGGTTTTTTTATCTTAGAACCAAAAGTTCTTGAGTACTTTGACGGCGTAGATGAACCATTCGAAACTGGCGTGTTACCACTACTAACCAAAAAAAGTGAATTAATGGCATACGAACATAATGGTTTTTGGAAGCCAATGGACACTCTTAGAGAGAAACTGGAATTAACAAGGCTTGCAACTGAATTTTCAAGCAAAAAACCTCCTTGGTTAAATTTCTAATGGAGCAGATTTTACTTCTGGGTAGGAATGGTTTTATTGGAAAACATTTATATGATTCATTAGTTGATAAATACGATGTTATTGATATAACCGACAAGAAAGAAAAAAACAGGATTGAAGTCATATCGCCAGACTATGTCGTCAATCTGTGTGCATCTGCGCCAAATTCGAATTTTAATGATTCATTTGATGCAAACGTTTTCTACCCATTAGGCATTCTTAAAAAATTATTAATTAACCGCAAAAATAATTTAAAATGGATTCAAATTGGAAGTTATTTCGAACTACAAATTGAATTTGGTAGAAATGATTACTATACACTTCACAAAAATATATTTCAAAAATTGATTACTGATCTAGAGATTTCAAATAAACTTCTATCAACACATACTATTATTCTACCGCACATAACAGGGCCCGGAGAGCTTGAGAGTAGACTATTTCCTACGATGAGGCGACTTAACAAAAATAACACAAGCTGGGAAAAATTTTCAAACGGTAACCAGTTTTTACCCGTACTTCATGTCTCAGATGCATGCATTGCTATTTCACAATTTTTAGTATCAAATCAAAAATTTTCAAGCGCTCAACCAGTATTACATCTGAGAGTGAGAGAAATTATTAGTGAATGTGTTATAAATGCGGATCGAGTTATTTTTGATAAGGACCTTAATCCATTAGATTCAAATTATCCAATGGTAAAATTTCCGGAAAATGTAATAGGTTTTAAACCGAATCTTGAGGCAAAAGCACTAATTAATTCTACACGAAGAGTAGATTCAAATGAAAACTAAAGTCTCTATCGCAATTCCAGTAAAAAACGAATACGAAAATATTCCTGAGCTGGTTTCATGTATTTCTAGATTATTATCAAATCAGAGATTCAATAACATTGATTTCGAGGTATTAATCAATAATAATGCTAGCGTCGACGGTTCTTGGGATCTTTTAAAAAAATGGGCTGATAGCGATCAACGAGTTAAAGTATCTAATTTAACGAACGAACTGTCATTTCAAGAAACTATTCAAGATATGATGAGGAAGGCTACTGGTGACGCATTCACAATTTATCAGTCTGATCATCAAGATCCAATTGAAGTACTGTTTAAGTTTATAGAACTATGGCTAGACAAACCCCAAATAATTGTAGGAGTAATTGATAAGCGCTCTGGAGGATTATTTAGTAATCTGGTTAGAAAGATGTTTTACTTTAGCCTTAATAAATTTTCAGACGGGAACTTTATAAATAATTTTCAAGATTTTTACTTACTTCCAAGAGCCATTTATAAAAAAATTGCTCTACTACCTTCTAATGGACTGTTTATTCGGGGTTATATAAGCTCTAATTTTACTGATATAACAATAATTAAATACAATAGAAATCCTAGAAAAAAAGGAAAAACAAACTTTAATACAAATAAAAAATATAGTCTTGCAATGGACGGTTTACTTTTATACGGAAGCAAATTCATAAGAAAAATAGCACAAATAAGTTTTGTAATTTTTTTAGTGTCTTTAGTTTCCATTTTCACTATATTAACTACATACCTTTTTGGAGTTAAGGCTTCAGTGAATGGCTGGGCAAGCCTAGCAGCAATTTTGATGCTACTAATTTCATTATTAAGTTTAACCCTAGGAATTATTTTGGAATATTTGATTCGAATATATAAAGTAGTCTATTTTCATAACTTGAGTCAAAATGATTGTAATGAAAAATAATTTAACTTTAAATAATAAAAAATTTATTTATATATTTGCATTGATATTACCGTTATTACCTTTATATCTCGTTTTTTATAAACCGATTCTATTTCCTTTTGCAGACGATTGGCTCATAATTGGATGGAGTACCCAAGAAAGAGACCTAATTGATGTCCATTCAATCCAGCTTGTAAATGGTCACCAAATTTTTTTAAGCAAAGCATTGATATATCTAATTGGATATATATCCGCCGGTAATATACAATTAATTTCACTTGTAACTATAGCTATGGGTTTTATTGGTGTATTTTTTTTAGTGCAGTCGCAAATTATATTTTTAGGCGATAAGGCAAATCTAATATTTTTACTTTCAGTCTTACTTATCTCAGGAAATTATAAGCAAATGCAAAATCTATTTATGCCCATTTGTAATGGGTGGATGATGGCAATCTTTTTCATAGGAATTTATTATTGGCTTAAGCAAAAGAAAGATTTTAACTCGAAAAAATATTTAATAGGCTTAACTGTAGTATTAGCGCCACTGACAATTGGTTTAGGTATAATACTTCCTATAATCGAATTAATAGAAACAATATATAGAATACTTAATGGTAAAAGTTATTGGTCCACTTTTAAAAATCAATTATTTACTTTTTTGATAAGTTTTGCATCGATAATATTCTTTTTTTCAATTCCACTACTTAAAATGACAGATGGCTCTGGTTTTGAATCTGAAAAAAATATTGGAAATGTTCTCAACGTAATAAAGGACCCCATTGGGTCTTTAATGTATTTGTTGACTTTGACAGGAAATATATTTGTTCCAGCGAGTAGATTTGAACCAACTTTACCTATAGTTGCAGGAAGCTTATTCGTAATTACTTCTTCATGGATCTTATTAAAGAATCGCTCAAGGATAAGAATTGAAGATATATTCTTAAACAAAAATTGCATGCTTGGCGGTTTAGTTTTTATAAGCATCTTATTTTTGTTTAGATATTCTGGCGACCCATTAGATATTCAAACTGTAGCGGCCCCAAGATATGTTTCCGGGTCTTTAATTTTTATCATAGGCGTGTTGGGCCTTATTCAAAAAGTTGGTACTAATAGGAGAATAATTACATCATTTTTGTTAATAACATGCTCTTTAACATTAGTGTCAGGGCTTAAAACTGGAATTGAATGGCATGCGATACGTTATGAACAATCCCAGACTCTAATAGAATGCGCAGAAGCCAAGGACAGCTTAAACACAAAATTTGTGGAGGGCCAACCTTGTTTTACACTCGCTTATGAGAATAGCATGAGCCCTTCAAAAGATTATTTCAAGTTAGAATTAAGTAAATTTATTGGAATAATAAGTAATGGATAAAGAAATTGATTTTACAATAATTACCGCTGTATTTAATTGTGAAAAATATATTACAGAAACCATAGAGTCTATATTTAAATTCGCATTAGGTGTAAATTTTGAATATATCGTAGTTAATGATGGATCAACTGATGGAACTCTATCGCTTGTAAAAAAATATAAAGATAACATAAAAATTATCAACCAATCGAACATGGGTGAAGCAACTGCAATTAACTCAGCCTTAGAAATTGCTCGAGGTAAGTATTGTTTAATTGTAAGCGCTGATGATCCTTTGTGTAGTTCAAGGTTGTTTACTCTTGCAAAAAAAATTCTACATAGTGACAGAGAAGTAATAGTAGTATATCCAGACTGGTTAATGATAAATGAATACAGTTCTGTAATCTCTAAAATTAAAACAGACGATTATTCTGAGAATTTATTGATCGGCCAGTTTAAGTGCATACCTGGGCCTGGTGCTATTTTCAGAACTGAAATTGCACTTTCAGTCGGTGGAAGAAGTAATAAGTATAAATTCGTTAGTGACTATGAATTTTGGCTTAAGTTAAGCCAGCAGGGAAGATTTGTTCGAATTCCAAAATATTTAGCCCAATGGCGTAACCATCAAGATTCAACTTCAATTAAATCTAAAGGCTATTTAATGGCTAAAGAGCGAATTTCATTAATGGAAAATTTTACTAGAGAATACAAATTAAGCACAGAAATTACAAAGTCAGCTTTATCACATGCTTATTATCATGCAGCTTTACTTTCTTATTTCACACATGAGGTTCCTGGCAGGGAGTGGATGCTAAAAGCGTTGAGCATTAATCAAGGCTGGCTAAAGGGAAGCAGGCCGAGAGTCGTTTTGTATTTACTGCTATTCCCGATCAGTTATAAAGCAGTTGCGCTTCTTAGAAGAACCCCATTCAGAAAATTGTTACCAAACTAAATTAAATTATTAAGTGATATCATAAATTATGAAAAAATTTCTATTAAATTCAGAATTTCAAGATACTGCAAATTTTTTTGAAGAAATAGTTGGACGTAAGGAAAATACTGTAGTTTCAGAAATGGACATACACAATTACTATCAAAGTAAGAGAATCATGATAATTGGTGCAGGCGGAACCATCGGTTCATCAGTTGCTCGCAAATTAATTTTATCAGGCGTAAAAAATGTTTATTTTTTAGACAGAGATGAATCAGCGCTTCACGCCCTGGCACTAAGTATTTCAGACAGTGCAGCCTCGCACTCAGATAAGTGCATAGTAGCTGATATTAAAGATTTAACAGGAATAAAACTAATTTTTGAAAAATACAAGCCAGATTTAATCTTACATGCTGCTGCACTTAAACATTTGGTAATTTTAGAAAGATTCCAGAGAGAGGGTTTCATTACAAACGTAGTCGGGACATATAATCTTTTACTTGCTGCAAAAGAGTATAACGTTAAGCAATTTATAAATGTATCTACCGATAAAGCAGCAAACCCAACTTCTTTTTTAGGGAAAACTAAAAAAATTACCGAGTTAATAACAGAGATCTTTAATACTGAAAATAAAATGAGAACTTGTTCTGTAAGATTTGGTAACGTATTTGCTTCTCGAGGTTCCGTAATAGAAACTTTTATACATCAAATTGAAAATGATATTCCAGTTACACTAACAGATTTACTAGTAACTAGATATTTTATGTCTCATGACGAAGCTGCCAATCTGATTTTGGCTGCGGGTATTATGTCCACAAATGGAGTATTAGTACAAAACATGGGTAATGAAGTTCTATTAACTCAAATTATTGCAAATTTATCGCGCTATATGAATAAGGAATTTAAAACAAATATCATTGGACTTCAGTTTGGTGAAAAATTAAGAGAAGAACTGTATGCTGATTTATTCACTGATACAAATATTGAGGAAATAGTAAGGATTGATATAAAAAGATTTCCTAAATTGCTAACAAGCTTAAGTTCTTGTATGAATCCTGAGTCAAATGAACAAGCGTTGAATTATACAGAATCGTTACTTAGCGAGCGAAATGAAATATAAACAATTACTTATCAAGATTTACTCACTTATTCCAAGCATTTATCAGATTAATCTACTAAATCGAACAGGAAGACAAATTTTAATTGTAGGCATGTTTGATTCACCTCATTTTGAAAAATGGGTTAATGAATTGCAAAAGCAAAAAATATTTGATCGTATTTTCCTCTTTCCTTCAGATTCTCCAAAAAATAAATTTTCAAATAATTATTTGAAAAATCAGACTACAATTAAAAGATTCCACTTTAAAGTTGGAAAGTTGTCTAATTGGGCTATTTTTAAAACTTTAGATTTGTTGTGTGGCACCAAATGGAGAAGTCTATCTCTTGCAAGATCGATAAGAGTATTTAAACCAGAAATAATTCACTTTCATGAACTCCAACATGGAGCGTATTTATTTATTCCAATTAGCAATTTAAAATCTCATAATTGTAAAATAATTTCGTCTACATGGGGCAGTGACATATTACTTTATGGTCAAATTAAATCACACCAAGAAAGACTATCCGAGGTATTGGTGTGGACCGATGTTCTAACTTCTGAACGTGAAGAGGATTTAGAATTAGCAACTAAGCTTGGTTTTATTGGAGATTTTCTTGCCCCGGTATATATAACTGTAGGTTCCGAAAAAATTGAATGTGGATCGTATGATTCACCTAGTTCAAGGGATGGTGTAATTATAAAAGGTTACCAAGACATACCTGGAAGAGCCCTTAATATTTTAAGGGCACTAGATGTTTTAGGAGGCTATCTTTCAAACTTTAAGATTTACATATTTTCAGCTGATAAGTCTCCAGCAGTCAAAATTCAAGCAGAATTATTGTCGACTAAACATAATTTAAGCATTGAAATCCTGGGGAAGATAGATAATTCCGACCTTATGGAATACTTCAAAAGGTCTCGAACATATGTAGGGGTATCAATTTCTGATGGTCTTTCAACGTCTATGGTCGAGGCAATGATTCAAGGAACTTTTCCAATACAGAGCGTTAATTCAGCTGCCCACCGTTTTATTAATAACGGGATAAATGGGTTTATAGTTGATCCTTGGGATATTAATTCTATAGTTGATGCAATTAAATTATCATTATCTGACGATTTGCTAGTTGACAATGCGGCAAAGATAAACAAAGATATAATAAGTAAAAATTACAATTTACAAACCGGGCTCGAAAAGATGCGAAAGCTCTACTCATAATCTGATGTTTGATTAGATAATTTAAATTCATTATAAAATCGATATTATCTTAAAGTATTGTATTGCTTTTATAGTATAATAATTGTGATTATAAAAGAGATTGGCTAAAATGAAACGAGTCCTTATATTGGGCGCTACCGGGATGCTGGGTAGTGCGTGCCTAAAGGTTTTCGATAATGATAAAAGTATTGAAGTTTTAGGTACCTCACGGAAATCTGGGGATAAACTTTTGCTTTTAGATGCGAAAGATGATAATGTATTAGTTTTACTTAATGAATATCACCCTAATTGGATTATAAACTGCATTGGAGTTATAAAACCGCACATTAACGAAGCTAGTATTGATTCAATTCAAAATGCCATCAAGATAAATGCACAATTCCCGGCAGACCTAGCACTATACGCAAAAGAAACTAGCGCAAGAATAATTCAAATCGCTACTGACTGTGTTTATAGTGGGAAAAAAGGTATGTATATTGAATCAGATCTCCACGACGCAACAGATGTTTATGGAAAAACTAAAAGCTTAGGAGAGATTCCATTTGAAAATATAATGCATTTACGATCATCAATTATCGGTCCAGAGCTAGGTAAATCAACATCATTGCTAGAATGGTTTCTAACACAGCCTTATAATGCACAAATAAATGGATTTTCTGACCATCTGTGGAATGGAATTACAACGCATCAATTTGCAAAAATATCCTTAGGTTTGATTAAGTCTAACTATTTTAGCCATGGTGTTCAGCACATAATTCCAGGGGATATCGTAACTAAAGCTAACTTGTTAAACATATTTTCTAAAACTTACAATAGAAAAGACATAAAAATAAACGAGACTAGAAGCTCAAACCGTGTAGACCGTACTCTATCTACAAATCAAAAAAATTTTAACTTAAATATTTGGGAACTTGCTGGATATAAAACTCCGCCTGGAATTGCGGAAATGGTTTCTGAGCAAGCAATTTTTAATCAGTCCTTATAGCTTTCTAAAGAGAACGGCTCTCTTTTTGATGGTTGGTGACCATTAAAATTGTTTTTAGAATACCTATCAACTAAATCATCTACAATTCTGTATGATGCTTTTCCATCCCCGAATTTATGCTTCCAACTCTTAGCCTTTAGGCTTCTTAAATCATTTATTACCTCGTTTATGTCTCTTCTTCCAAACGGGTCAAACTTAATTGCAGACCCAAAGTTATAAACTTGGGGTCTCTCGGTCGATTTTCGCATTTGAACAGATGGAATTCCCAATATAGAAGTTTCTTCAATGATCGTTCCAGAATCAGTCAGCACTCCTTGAGAAATATTGATCAATTCCAGTAGCTCTAAGTAACCAATTGGGTCCACTAAAATTATTCGGTTCGAAACGCTCAAACCGTATTTCTTGATTTGTTTTTGTG
>Ga0315901_10003811_pt1 | contig 19251 bp, 13 predicted proteins | sample LakEriMetagenome_10_FD_203761 | JGI IMG/M metagenome (GOLD analysis project Ga0315901, IMG submission 203761) | Freshwater fungal communities from buoy surface, Lake Erie, Ohio, United States - Buoy 2 MA116 | ecosystem: Environmental > Aquatic > Freshwater > Lake | place: USA: Lake Erie, Ohio... | reverse complement strand
GCCATGCGGGCGAAGTCCAGCAAGGTGCGCGCGCCCACGATCTTGGCCACGCTCAGCTCCGGGCCAGGCTCCTTGCCGCGGCCCAGCGCGGTGAGCCCCCTGCACTGCAGCAACCACAGACCTTGGGCCTGCAAGTAGAGCTCGGCCAAACGCTCGCGAAGGCGCGGATCGTCCAACGCGCTGCGGCCATTCAGCACGGCGCGCTGCATCAGGCCAGCGGCGGTGCGCCACAGCTCCGGTGGCATCACGCCGCCGATGGACAGGCGCTCGTTCATCAACGCCGTCATCGTGACCTTCCAGCCCTGACCGGGTGCGCCCACGCGCTGGGTGTCCGGCACGAACACGCCGTCCAGGAAGACCTCGTTGAACTCGGCACCGCCATCGGCCTGGCGGATGGGACGCACGGTCACCCCAGGCGAGCGCATGTCGATCCAGAAGCTGGTCAGGCCCTCGAACTTGGGCACGCTCGGGTCGGTGCGCGCCAGCACCATGCCGTAGTCGGCAAACTGCGCCAACGTGGTCCAGACTTTCTGGCCGTGGAGCAGCCAGCCATCGCGGCCGTCGGTACACCGCTCGGCACGCGTTCGCACCATGCCCAGGTCACTGCCGGCACCAGGTTCGCTCAAGAGCTGGCACCACAAGTGCTGGCCGTGCAGTGCAGGGCCCACGTGGGCCTGCCGGACCTCAGGCGACGCGTGGACGAAGAGCGACGGGATCACCATGCCCAAGCTCACGGCGAAGGCGTTGGTGGGCACATCGAATCGGCCCTCTTCCTGACGCCAGATCACTTCCTGCATGGGCGTGCCGCCCCGGCCGCCAAAAGCCTGCGGCCAGGTGATGGCCCCAAACCCCGCCGCGGCCTTGCGAGCCTGCCACTCGCGGGCCGCCTGCATGCGCGCCGCCGCGTCGAGCTCGGCACCGAAGGTCTGGTCAGGGCGGGACTTCAAGGGCGCATTGGCCGAGAGCCAGGCGCGGCACTCGGCGCGGAAGGCGGCCTCTTCGGGCGTGTCGTCGAAGTCCATGGAGACCTCGGGCACATCGGCTGCAGCGCCTGTGGGGGCGTGGCTGGGCGTGGACTGCCGGGCAGCGGGATCCTCGGTCTGGTCCTTCCGCGCCACCAGTGAATCGGCCAGGAGGGACGCCCACTGCAGATCGCTGCCGAGCCAAACGGCCAGCTGCCGCGCGCGGCGCACATGAAGGTGACAGTCAGCCTCCCAGGTGTAGCCCATGCCGCCATGCACGTGCAGCGCCTCTTCAGCGGCGCGGGTGTAGGCGCGCGTGCAGCTGACCAAGGCCGCTGCAGCGGCTTCAGCCAGCCCGGCGTGCGGGCCTTCAGCCTCACGGGCATCGCAGGACAAGGCCCAGGCCCCGTACCAGGCATGCACCCGGGCCAGCTGGTTGGCGGTGTAGAGATCCGCCAGCTTGTGCTTGATGCCCTGGTAGGAGCCAATGGCGCGGCCGAAGGCCACGCGCTCGCGGGCGTAGGCTGCGGCCATCTCGAGGGCCGCGTCAGCGCCGCCCAGCGCCTCGAAAGCCGTGAGCACGGCGGCCCGGCAACGCAGCCGCTGCTCGAAGGCCGGCCCGTCGGCCACGGCCTCCAGCGCCTGGGCCGGAGTGCCGTTGAACTGCAGGGCAGCCCAAGGGCGTGAGGCGTCGCGCGTGGGCAGCGGGCGGCGCGTGACGGTGTCGTCGAGTGGCGTCACCACCCAGCAAGGTGCGCCGTCCACAGACTGGGCACGCACCACCGCCCAGGCGGCGGAAGTGCCATCGGGCACCAGCGGCGCCTCGCCATGCAAGCGACCTGCCTCGAACCGTGGCCCCGGCGCGCCATCCAGGCCGGCCAGCGTGGCGACCTCGCCAGCCGCCACGCGCGGCAGCCAATGTGCCTGCTGTTGCGCGGACGCCCCGAGCAGCAAGGCCTGCGTGGCCACGTACATGGTGGACGCGTAGGGCACGGCCGCCAGCTGGCGGCCCAGTTCTTCGGCGGCGACGCACAACTCCATCGCGCCCAGACCTGCGCCGCCGGCATCTTCCGGCAGCATCAATCCGGTGGCGCCCACCTCCACAAGATGGCGCCACAGGTCGGCCTGGTGGCTCAAGCCCTGGTCGATGGCCTCGCGCGCCTTGGCCGGCGGCGACTCGCGTTGCAGCATGCGCCGCAGCTCTTCGCGCAGGCTCTTCTGGTCATCGGAAAAGTCGAAGTTCATAGGGATCTCATCACCAGGTCGGCACCCTTGTCGCCAATCACCACCGCGGTGGCGTTGGTGTTGCCGCAGATCAGGTTGGGCATCACCGAGGCGTCGATGACGCGCAGGCCCTGCACGCCACGCACCTTGAGGTCGGGCGTGCACACGGCCAGCGGGTCGTCTGCACGGCCCATGCGGCAGGTGCCTACGGGGTGGTAGCCCGTGCTCAGGTGAGGCGCCAGCCAGGACAGCCATTCATCGTCGGTCTGCACCTGGTCATCGGGCCGCACGGCGGCCTCCACCAGCGCGGCCAGCGCCGGCTGGCGCGCCACGTCACGCAGAAAGCGCAGCCCCCACAACAGCACGCGGCGGTCGCGCTCGTCGTGCAAGTAGTTCATCTTCAGCACGGGCGGGTCTTCCATGCGCGCACTGCGCAGGGTGACACTGCCCCGAGAATGCGGCCGCAGTTGGTAGGGCGCCAGCGTCATGCCCAGAAAGCCATCTGGTGTGGGCGCCTTGGGCTTGCCCGCCTGGGACTGAGCATCCGAAGCACCTTTCGGGCTGGCATCGCCGGTCACTGGCAGGCCAAAGACCTGCAGATCGGGCCGGTCGAGGGCCGGGTCGCTCTTCAGGTAGGCACCGAACTCGGCCGGCGGGCTGGTCATGGGCCCGCTCTTGAACAGCAGGTACGACAGCAGCGAGCGCACCAGCCCCAGGCCACGGAAGGCGGGGTTGAGGCTGGGCACACCCGGCTTCAGACGCCAGGCCATCGGCACGCAGGCGTGGTCCTGCAGGTTGGCACCCACGCCAGGCAGATCGGCCAATACGGCAATGCCGTGCTCGCGCAGATGGGCCTGCGGCCCCAGGCCGGAGGCCATCAGCAGTTGCGGCGACTGGATGGAGCCCGCGCACACCAGCACCTCGGCCCGCACCTTGGTGAACTGGGGCGAGCCGTCCTGCGCGCGCCAGGCCACGCCCGTCGCACGCGCGCCTTCGAACACGATGCGCTGCGCCAGCGCGCCGGTGGCCAGGTGCAGGTGGGGACGGGACAACGCAGGCTCGATGGCCCCGCGCGCGATGGACATGCGCCGGCCGTGGCGCATGTTCAGCTGGTACACGCCGGCACCGCGCGGGTTGCCGTCGTTGAAGTCATCCACATGCTCCATGCCGGCCTGCACGCAGGCCTGGATCATGGCCTGGGTGACGCGGTGCGGCGCTGGCGGGTCATCTGCCACGAGAGGCCCACCGCGGCCGTGCAAAGGGTTGCTCAGACGGCCCTGGTCTTCGGTGCGCACAAAGTGCGGCAGCAGGTCGTCCCACCCCCAACCCTCGGCGCCCGCAGCCACCCACTCGGCGTAGTCGAGCCAGTGGCCGCGGATGTAGATCATCCCGTTGATGGACGAGGAGCCGCCCACCAGCTTGCCGCGCGGCATCATCAGCCGGCGCCCACCGGCCCAGGCTTCGGGCTCGGTGTCGTGCATCCACGAGTAGGCCGGGTCGTAGGTGGTGGCACCCCAGCCGGCCGGCATGTCCACCATCCAGCGGCGGTGCGTGCCGCCCGCCTCCAGCAGCAGCACCGTATGGCGGCCACTCTCGGTCAGACGCGCTGCCAGCTGACCACCGGCCGAGCCGGCGCCGACCACGATGTAGTCGACTTCGGTGGGCAGACTCTTGCTGTTCACGCCGCCACCGCTTGCGCTGCCGGCTGGCGCGCCGTCTTGCCGTAGAAGGTCTGGCCTTGGGCCACCATCTGGCGCAACAGTGAGGGGGGCCGCAGGTGCTCGCCAAAGAGATCGGCCAGGCGGTCGGCCTCGGCCACGAAGGCTGGCAGGCCCACGCCGTCCATGAAGCAGAAGGGCCCGCCCGTCCAGGCCGGAAAGCCCACGCCCAGGATGGAGCCCACGTCGCCATCGGCCGGGTCCAGCAGCACGCCCTCCTCCATGGCACGGGCGGCCTCCACCACCTGCACGTAGAGGATGCGCTGCTTCAGGTCGTGCGCCGAGGGCTGCACGGGTTTGCGCGGGTACAGCTCGTTCAGGCCCGGCCACAAACGCTTGCCGCTCTCGTCGTGGTCGTAGAAGCCCTGGCCCATCTTCTTGCCCAGGCGACCCAGCTCGAACAGACGCTGGATCACCGGGACCGAGCGGCCGGGTCGGTAGTCGTCGGGGAACTCACGCGCCTGCGCCTGCCCCGCGTGCACCGCCAGGTCAATGGACAGCTCGTCGGTGATGGCCAGCGGCCCCACGGGCATGCCAGCCTGCCTGGAGCAGTTCTCGATCAACGCGGGGTGGATGCCCTCGGCCACCATGCCGATGGCGTCGTCGACAAACGCGCCAATGAAGCGGCTGGTGAAGAAGCCGCGCGCGTCGTTCACGACGATGGGCGTCTTCTTCAGCTGGGACACGAAGTCCAGCGCGCGGGCCAGCGTGTCATCGCTGGTGGCGCGGCCGCGGATCACCTCCACCAGCGGCATGCGGTCGGCCGGCGAGAAGAAGTGCAGGCCGATGTAGCGCTCGGGCCGGCTGCTGGCTTGGGCCAACAGGCTGATGGGCAGGGCCGAGGTGTTGGTGGCCACCACGGCGTCTGGCCGCAGCACGGCGTCCAGCTGGCGCGTGACGTCGGCCTTGACGGCGCGGTCCTCGAACACGGCCTCCACCACCAGGTCGGCATCAGCCAGCAGCGCGTAGTCGGCGGTGGGCGTGATGCGCGCGAGCACCGCGTCGGCATCGGCCTGGGTCGTGCGCCCGCGTGAGACCTGGCGCTCCAGCGCCTTCATCGCATAGCCCTTGCCTCGCTGCGCGCTGGCCTCGTCACGGTCGATCAGCACCACCTCGATGCGGCGCTGCGCCGCCACCAGGGCGATGCCGGCGCCCATCATGCCCGCGCCAATGATGCCCAGCTTGCGGCATTTGAAGGCCGGCACGCCGGCAGGGCGGTGCAGTCCCTTCTCGGCCTTGCCTTTGTTGACGAAGAGCGTGCGGATCATGCTGCGCGAGACCGGGCTGCGCAGAGCCACGTCCAGCAGGTACTTGGACTCCACCTTCAGCGCCTTGTCGAAGGGCAGCTGGGTGCCTTCGTACAAGCAGCTCTGGATGGCCAACGGCGCGGGCAGGTTACCGGCAGTGGCGGCCTGGGTCATGGTGTTGCCCACCACGAAGCCGGGCGCCACGCGCGGGTCGGTCGGCCCGCCGCCGGGGAGGCGAAAGCCCTTCACGTCCCAGGGCTGCACGGCCCGGGCGGCATCGCTGGTCAACCAGCGCTTTGCGGTGGCCAGCAAATCGTCGGGAGCCACCACTTCATCCACCAAGCCAGCCTTCAGCGCTTGCTCGGCCGTGGCGCTCTTGCCCTCCATCAGCCAGGGCATGGCCGCCATGATGCCCAGCATGCGGGGCAGGCGCTGCGTGCCGCCGCCGCCGGGCAGCAGGCCCACTTGCACCTCGGGCAGGCCCACGACCACACCTGGGGCGCTGGACATCACGCGGCGGTGGCAGCCCAGGCACAACTCGTAGCCGCCGCCCATGGCCACGCCGTTGATGGCGGCCACCACCGGCTTGCCGCAGGTCTCCAGGCGGCGTATGGCGCGTGAGAGGGCGCCGTACTTCTCCAGCGCCACGTCGACCGGGTCGTTCTCCATGCGGTCGAGGTTCTCTTCCATGGTCACCAGGTCGGCACCGGCGACGAACGCCGCCTTGCCGCTGGTGACGATGGCGCCTCGGATGGCGGCGTCACTCGCCAGGCGCGCGGTGCAGGCGTCCAGGCTGTCCAGAAAGGCCTGGTCGATCACGTTCATCGACTTGCCGGGATAGTCGATGGTCAGGGTGGCGATGTCGTCAGCGTCCACGCTGAGGCGAATCACTTCAATTGCGCCCGTGGGGGTGATGGGGGTGGTCGGGTTGGTCATGTCGTTCACACCCTCTCGATGATCATGGCCGAGCCCATGCCGGCAGCCACGCACAGGCTGACCAGCGCGGTGCCACGGCCACTGCGCTCCAGTTCGTCCAGGGCCGTGCCCAGGATCATGGCGCCGGTGGCGCCCAGCGGGTGGCCCATCGCGATGGCGCCGCCGTTGACGTTCATGCGCTGGTGGGGAATGTCCAGCTCCTCCATCATGGTCAGCACCACGGAAGAAAAGGCTTCGTTCAGTTCCCACAGGTCGATGTCGGCCGCCGACATGCCGGCACGCTGCAAGGCGCGCCGGGCCGCATGGGCCGGGCCGTCCAGCATGAGCGTGGGCTCGGAGCCGATGGCGGCAAAGCTGCGGATGCGCGCGCGCGGCTTGCAGCCGGTGCGCGACGCGGCTAGCGCGTTGCCCACCAGCACAGCAGCCGCACCGTCCACGATGCCCGAGCTGTTGCCCGCGTGGTGCTGGTGGTCGATACGCTCGATCTGCGGGTAGCGCTGCAGCGCCACGGCGTCGTAGCCGTACTTGGTGCCCATCTCGTGGAAAGCGGGCTTCAGCGCAGCCAGCGACTCAGGCGTGGTGTCGGGGCGGATGGTTTCGTCGCGCTCCAGCAGCGTGACACCGATGAAGTCCTTCACCGGCACCACCGAGCGGCTGAAGCGGCCTTCGCTCCAGGCCCGGGCAGCGCGGCGGTGGCTCTCCGCCGCGTAGGCGTCCAGGTCGGCACGCGTCTGACCGCGCAGCGAGGACAGCAGGTCGGCCGAGATGCCCTGCATCACGAAGCCGGTCTTGGCCGCCATCTGCGGGTCTTGCGCCCATGCACCGCCATCCGAGCCCATGGGCACACGCGACATCATCTCGACGCCGCCGCCGATAGCGAGATCCGCCTGCCCGGCCATCACGGGGGCGGCCGCCATCGCCACTGCCTCCAGGCCCGAGCCGCAGTAGCGGTTGATCTGCAGGGCCGGCACGCTCAGGTCGTAGTCGGCATCCAGTACGGCCATGCGGGCGATGTTGCCGCCCTGCTCGCCCACCGGCATCACACAACCCAACACCACGTCGGACACCTCGCGCGTGTCCAGGTGGTTGCGGTCGCGCAGCGCTTGCAGCGGGATGCGCGCCAGCTTCACGGGCGTGATCTCGTGCAGGCTGCCGTCGGGCTTGCCCTTGCCGCGTGGGGTGCGGACGTGGTCGAAGATGAAGGTCTCGGTCATGTCGTTCGGGTTCTCGTTTTGCTGGGCGACATTGGGTGCAAGGCCCCTCATGCCGTGATGGCGCCCCCGTTCAAGGGCAGCACCTGCCCCGTCATCCAGGAGGCTTCGGCCGAGGCCAGGTAGGCGACGGCCGCGCCCACGTCGTCGGGCGTGCCGGTGCGGCCGACCGCGCTGGCGCGGTCTTCGTAGCCATAGTTGTTCATGGTGCCGAGCGACACCGCATTGGCCGTGACGCCCTGCTTGCCCACCTCGTGCGCCAGCTGCCGCATGAAGCCCAGCGCGGCCGCCTTGGCTGCGGCGTAGTTGCTCAGGCCGAAGCTCAGGCCCACGCGCCAGCTCTCGCTGCTGATGATGACGATGCGCCCGAAGCGCCGCTCGCACATGCCACCCACCACCAGGCGCGTGAGGCCCAGCACAGCGCGCAGATTCAGGTCCAGCTGGCGCTCGAAGTCAGCATCACCCAGGTCCTTGAATTGGCGCAGCGACGTGGACATGCCCGGCGGGACGCCGGCGTTGTTCACCAGGATGTCGATCTCACCCAGGTGCTGGCGCACATGGGCGACCAGCGCTTCACGGGCGGCGCTATCGGTGATGTCAGCCGGCGCGGCCAGCGCTTGCAGGCCCTCGCTGCGCAGCTGCTCCACCGTGGCTTGGGCACGCTCGGCAAAGAGGTCGTTCACCGCCACCCGAGCGCCCTGGCGGGCCAGGGCCCGGGCCACGCCCACCCCCATGCCCTGCCCCGCGCCCGTGACCAGGGCCACACGGCCGGTGAGGTTGAAGAGTGGACCTGGGGAGGTGGACATCGGCAGGCGCAATCTGGCAGTCGACAAGCCGCAAGCATGCCTGCCGTGCCTGCAGCGCGCCTACTCCAAACGGACGCCCGGTGGCGCCCGGCGCTCATCGGACACCCGAAGCTCAGGGACGCCAGAGCGCCCCTACTCCTTCACGCCCAGCCAGGCCACGCTATTCAAGAAGATGCGCACCAGCTCGGTCTGGCGCCGCACGCCGGTCTTGGAGAAGATCGAGCGCAGGTGGGCGCGCGCCGTGTTGCGGCGGATGTTCAGCGCCTCGGCGGCCTCTTCCAGCGACAGACCATTGGCGAGCTGGATGGCCAGCGAGGTTTCGGCTGGGGTGAGCTGGAAAAGCTGCTGCGCCAGCTTGACGGGCGGGTGGGCCTTGCCCTCGGCATCGCGCACGAACACGGCCACGCTCGGGCGGTGCTTGCCCTCGGTCCACTGGTCGGACTCGATGGTTTGCACCACCAGCCCCCAGCTCACCTTGCCCGAGGGGCGGCTGACCGACATGGCCTCCACCAGCGCCACCCGAGCCGGGCCGGCGCCCGGCGCCAGCACATCGCGCACCAGGCGCTGCAGCTTGCGGTTGTCGTTGGCGTAGCTCGCCTCCACCTGCCGGCCCACGATGCGCAGGCCGTCATCCATCTCCACGATGGCACGCGCCATCGGGTTGGTCTCGATCACCAAGCCCTGCTCGTCCAGCACGATCACGCCCACCATCAGGTGCGCCATCGCCTCGCTGTACAGCAGGTTGACCTTGCGGTCCTGGTTGATCTTCAGGTAGAGGTTCAGCGCTCGCTTCAGATGCGGCAACAGGCGCCGGCACAGCGTGCGCTCGGCCTCGCCAAAGTCGGGCTCTGCCTCGGGCCGCGTGACCCGAAAGCCGTAGATGCCGCCGTCATCGGTGCCGATGTCCACCGCCAGCACATGGAACACGCCCAGTGGGGCGCACCAGTCGCGGTAGTACTGCGAGGCCCGCCAGTCCCCCTCGGAAAGGATGTCACCGATGGTGACCAGCTTGTCCGGCACCAGCCCGGTGAAGGGGCTCATCTGCAGGTAGGGGTTGCCCTGGTTGGCGATGTGCCGGTCGCCCGAGGCCGAGACGATGAGCCCCAGGTCATCGCGCGAGCCGGGCCGGACGATCAGCGACACATAGTTGCCGCCCAGTTCCTGACGCACGAGTTCCAGGGCCTCAGACCACGCGCTGGGGGCCAGCGCCGCCTCGTAGATCGCCTCCATCAGCCGACCAAACCGGTCCAAGGACAGGTCCGGCGCCCGAGGGGGCGTGGCAAAGGGGGTGGAAACGAGAGACATGCGCGGCAGTTTACGGTCCGCACACCTCTGGTGCGGGCCGGGTCAACCCGCCCCTATCGTCCGACGGGACGATGGGGTCGCCGGGAGGCCTCATCCATTCGAGGGGCGAGCTCCCTAAAGATCCGGATGCCCTGAGGCTAAACCAGACATCAGGCCGAACAGTTCAATCGAACGCGTTTCCAAAAAATGGATTCCAATACATAATTCTGCCGTGTCCTGGACCGTACTGCTTCACGACTCTTTCGATGACGAGTTCCGTCGTCTTGATGGTCCGCTGCAAGACGAACTGTTGGCACACGCACGGTTGCTGGCCGAATTCGGACCCCATCTGGGCAGACCGACTGTAGACACGCTGAGGGCGTCGCGTCACGCCAACATGAAGGAACTGCGGTTTGCGTGGAAGGGCGAAGTTTGGCGCGTGGCGTTTGCTTTCGACCCCGTGAGGCAGGCTGTCATGCTGGTGGGCGGTGACAAGGGTGGTGCAGACCAGCGACGCTTCTACCAGCGATTGATCCGTGTGGCCGATGAGCGCTACGACCAGCATCTGGCCACGCTTCAAGCACCCATGAAGGAGAAGCAAGATGGCAAGAAAACTCGATGAAGTGATGGCATCGCTGCCAAAAGCCCGCCGGCAACGGATTGAGGCTCGCGCCTTGGAGTTGGCGACCTTGAAAGATCTGCGCCAAGCTGCACAGCAAACACAAGAGCAGTTAGCCGTCTCTCTGGGGGTGGGTCAGGACACCATTTCTCGCCTCGAAAAGCGCAGTGACATGCTGCTCTCCACCTTGCGTCACTATGTCGAGAGCATGGGCGGCAAGCTGGAACTTGTGGCCCAGTTTCCGAACCGACCACCGGTCGTCATTGACCGCCTGGGCATGGACTCCAGCCCCCGACGTAAGGCAGGTGCTTCGGTTCGGCGAGTGACTAAGGCAACATGAATGGGGTCTGAAAGTGAGCCGGGTGTCACTGATCCCCACCGTCAGCAGTTCACTGCGGGCTTGGGCTGAAGGCGTCCAAAAACAGGGGTGATCAGCCTCCAGCCACCTCGAACAACCCCGCCGCCCCCATGCCACCGCCCACGCACATGCTCACCACCACGTAACGCACGCCGCGGCGGCGGCCTTCCAGAAGGGCATGGCCCACCAGCCGTGCGCCGGACATGCCGAAGGGGTGGCCGATGGCGATCGCTCCGCCGTTGACGTTCAGCCGCTCGTCGGAGATGCCCAGCACGTCACGGCAGTGCAGCACCTGGCAGGCAAAGGCCTCGTTGATTTCCCAGAGCCCGACATCGTTGACGCCCAGTCCGTGGCGCTGCAGCAGCTTGGGAATGGCGTAGACCGGCCCAATTCCCATTTCGTCAGGCCGGCAGCCGGCCACCGCAAGGCCGCGGTAGGTGCCCAGAGGCTGCAAGCCGCGCTCGCGCGCCGCGTCTGCGCTCATCAGCACGCTCACCGAAGCGCCGTCGCTCAGCTGCGAGGCGTTACCCGCCGTCACATGCGCGCCCTCGGCCACCCAGGTGCCGCCCTTCCACACCGGCTTGAGCTTGGCCAGGCTCTCCAAGGTGGTGTCGGCGCGGTTGCCCTCGTCGCGCGTCAGCGTCACGGTCTCGGCGCCGGTGACCTGCCCTTCCTTGTCAAAGAGCTGCTTGACGCTCTCCAGCGGCACGATCTCGTCATCGAACAGGCCGGCAGCCTGCCCCTGCGCCGTGCGCTGCTGGCTGCGCAGGGCGAACTCGTCCTGCGCGGCGCGCGTGATGCCGTAGCGCTGCGCCACCAGTTCGGCCGTCTCGATCATCTGGATGTAAGCCGTGGGCACCGCCGCCAGCGCGGCCTGGCTCACCGCCCGGTAGGTGTTCTTGTGCTTGTTCTGCACCAGCGAGATGGACTCCAGCCCGCCAGCCACGGCAATGCCCAGCTCGCCGGCCATCACACCCTTGGCTGCGGTGGCGATGGCCATCAGGCCCGAGGCGCACTGCCGGTCCATGGTCATGCCGGCCACGGTGTCGGGCAGCCCGGCGGTGTAGGTGCACAGCCGCCCCAGGTTGTAGGCCTGCGTGCCCTGGTGCGCGGCGCAGCCCAGGATCACGTCTTCCACCTCTGCGCCAGCCACACCCGCACGCTGCAGGGCAGCGCGGATCACGTGCCCGCCCAGCACCGGGGCCTCGGTGTCGTTGAAGGCCCCGCGGAAGGCCTTGCCGATGGGGGTGCGGGCGGTGGAGACGATGACGGCGTCGGTCATGAGGAGCTTTCTGATGGAGTTGTGAGGTCGACAGCAGACCCTGGCCAAGGCAGGCCGGGCCGCAGGGTGTCTGAAAGTGTTCGTGCGGTGTGGGTCACCAAGAGCAGCGAAAGCTCAGGCCCGCTGGGAACTGACCGAGACGGTCTCGCCGGTCATGTAGCTGGAGTAATCGCTGGCCAGGAAGACCATCACGTTGGCCACCTCCCAGGGCTCGGCACCGCGGCCGAAGGCCTCGCGCTCGGCCAGCTGGTCCAGCAACTCTTGCGGGGCAGACTTCTTCAGAAAGGCATGCACGGCCAGCGACGGCGCCACCGCGTTGATCCGCACGCCAAAGTCGGCAGCTTCCATCGCGGCGCAGCGGGTGAAGGCCATCACGCCGGCCTTGGCCGCGGCGTAATGCGCCTGCTCCGTCTGCGCACGCCAGCCCAGCACCGAGGCGTTGTTGACGATCACGCCGCGCCCGCGTGGCTGCATCACCTTCAGCGCCGCCCGCGTCATGCGGAAGGTGCCGGTGAGCGTGATGTCGATGACCTTGTGCCACTCGTCGTCGGCCATGTCCACCACGCGCTTGCTGGTGCCCAGACCCGCGTTGTTGATCAGCACGTCGATGCCGCCCATGGAGGTCTCGGCCTGTGCCACCAGGGCCTGCACCTGCTCTTCCTTGGAGACATCGCAAAGCACCCCGTGCACCGCCTGCAGGCCGGTGTCGCGGCGGATGGCCTCCACCGCTTCTTGCGTGCGGCGCTCGTGCACGTCGGAGATGAACACCGCGCGGGCGCCTTCCTCGGCGCAGCGCTTGGCCGCCGCAAAGCCGATGCCGGCCCCCGCAGCAGCCGTGACGAGCACGGACTTGCCCTTGAGCAGGCCGTGGGCGGGAACGTAGTCGGGCGAGGCTTTCATGGCCGAATCGTCGGCCGCCTGCACCCGCCGTGCATCGTCAGGACGGACGATGAGAGGCCCTGTCGGCTGAACGGCAATGACCTTCGCACGCTAGCGCAACGGCTGGCGAGGCGGCAAGACACTCAACGCGGCATGCCCAGCGCCCGCTCGGCGATCAGGTTGAGCTGGATCTCGTTGGTACCGGCGTAGATGGTGTCGGCCCGGCTTTCCAGCCACAGGCGTTGCAGGCTCGCCGTCTCCGGGTCGGCGCCCCCCACCAACCCTTCGGGCCCCAGCACCTCCATGGCCAGTTGCCCCAACTCGCGCCGCCAGTTGGACCAAGCGTACTTGGCAATGAAGGCGGCTCGGTCGGCACCCCCGGAGGCGCCCGCGCCCTGGCCACCACCCGCCCCCGAGACCGTGCCTCCCAGCACGCGCAGCGCGTTGCAGCGCAGGTTGTCCAGGCCCAGCGCGGCGCGCGCGATGCGCCGGCGCAGCACGGGGTCGGCCGCCCCGCCGTTGCGCTGCGCCATGGCCACCACGGCCTCCAGTTCCTGGCGGAAGTGGGCCTGCTGGCCGAGCGTGGACACGCCGCGCTCCACCTGCAGCAGGTCCATGGCCACACGCCAGCCCTGCCCCACCGGGCCCAGATGCAGGCTGGCCTCGGTGCGCGCGCCGTCAAAGAACACCTCGTTGAACTCGGAGTGCCCGGTGATCTGCCGGATGGGCCGCACCTCCACCCCCGGCTGACGCAGCGGCACCAGCAGCAAGGTCAAGCCCTGGTGGCGCTGGCTGCCGGGCTCGGTGCGCGCAAGCACAAAGATCCAGTCCGACAGATGGGCCCAGGACGTCCAGACCTTTTGCCCGTCTATCACCCACCGTCCGTCTTCCAGCCGCGCACGGGTGCGCACCGCGGCCAGGTCTGAACCGGCGCCGGGCTCGGAGTAGCCCTGGGCCCAGAACTCGCGCCCCTCGCGGATGGGCGGCAGAAAGCGCGCCTGCTGCTCGGGCGTGCCGTGCATCAGCAGCGTGGGCGCCAGCAACTGCTCGCCGATGTGGCCCAGCCGCCCCGGCCCGCCGGCCCGCGCGTACTCCTCATGAAAGGCCACCTGCTCGGCGAGAGACCAGCCGCGCCCGCCGTGCTCGCGCGGCCAGCCCACGGCGGTCCACCCACCCTCGGCCAACGCCTGCTCCCAGCGGCGGGCCAAGCCGGCGTCGAAGCCCGGCTCGCCCGGGCCGTGCAGGCCCTTCAATTCCGCAAATTCGCCTTGCAGTTGGGAGTCCAGCCAAGCGCGGATCTCGCGGCGGATGGCTTTGGAGGAATCAGAGATTTCGCAACGCTCGGCGGCTGCGGCGGCACTGGCTTCAGACGCTTGCACCGTGAGGGATTTGTTCCCAATAGACATGGCGGGCAATGGCGTGCCCATCTCTGCGGCGTTCGCAGCCTCCATCGAGTTCGCCTGCCAGTCCGCCGATGCAAGTGCCTTGGACAACGGCTGCAGCATCTGCTCACCCACCTCGTCCAGCCACACCCCCTCGGCACCAAAGCGCTGCGCCGCCGCCTGCGCCCGGCGCAGCATCAGGTGAGCGTCCACCTCCCACGTGTACCCGGCGCCTCCGTGCAGCTGTAGGTTCTCGCGCGTGCAGAACAGCGCGGCCTCCGTGGCCAACACCCGGGCCTTGGCGGCAGCCTGGGTCAGCTCGGCCGCCGTCGCGCCGGGCTGGTCGAACAGCGCCGCCGCGCCCTGCACCGCTGAGCGGGCCGATTCCAGTGCCACCATCATCTGCGCGCAGCGGTGCTTCACGGCCTGGAAGGCGGCCACCGGGCGGCCGAATTGCACACGCTGCCCCGTGTAGGCCACGCTCGCCGCCAGGGCGGCGTCGGCCAGCCCCACCTGCTCCGCCGCCAGTGCCAGCGCGCCCACCAGTCGGGCACGCGCCAAGGCGGCCTCCACGGCTGGGCCCGTACCCAGGCAGGCCTCGGCCGGGAGTTGAAGACCCGCAGCCCGCACATCAGCCAAGTTTTGCGTCAGGTCGATGCCGCGGCGCGGGGTGATCTGCAAGGCCTGTGCGCTGGGCGAGCCCCGCTCGACCGCAAACAAGGCCAGGCCGCCCGCCGTCTGCGCAGGCAGCAGCAGCACCTGCGCGTGGGCGGCCGCTGGCACCTGCGGCCAGTGTCCGTCCAGCACCCAAAAATCGCCGCTGGTCTTGCCCTTACCCGCAGCCACCAGACGCCCAACTGCGGCACCGCCGCCACGCAGAAGCGTCTGCCCAGCCTCCCCGGCATCCTCAGTCTCAACGGCCGAATCGGCTTGAACGGCTTGAGCAGCTTTCGGGGCCCCCATGGCCAAGGTCATCACTGGGGGCACTTCGTCCAACAAACGCTGCACCCAAGGCGCGCCTTGCAGGCCAGGGGCGGTCAGCACCGAGGTGCAGAGCGCGGCCACTTCGAGAAAGGGCACGGGCGCAAGGTGTGCGCCCAGCGCTTCTTCCAGCACCACCAACTCCCGCAGGCCAAGGCCCAGGCCACCTTGTGCCTCCGGCACTGTCAGGCCGCACCAGCCCAGTTCGGTGAGTGCATGCCACAACGCCGGGTCGTGCCCCGTGCCGGCGTCCACCACGGCACGCACCACCGCCCGCGTGGCGCGGCGCTGCAGAAAGTCTCTCGCCGCGTCAGCAATCTCGCGTTGGGCCTCGCCAGGGTGCAGGTCGTGCATGGGCTGTCACATTGATCCGCGGATACAGATATGCGGTTTCACGTCCGCGGCTTTGTATCCACCACGCATCAAGGCTATCAGCCGCCGGCACCACCAGATACGTCTGAACGGGTGAGGCGAAGCACTCGAGGGCGAGCGCGGCCGATAGGGCCCCAGCCGAGCGCCTCGTGGCCGGCTGCCAACACCATGCCGCCAGACTATCATGCCGCGACGATGGAAGCACACTCGCAAGGCCCGTTGCAGACCTTCATGCGCGCCCTGGCGCAGGCCTTCCCGCAGCGGCCCGACGTACAGGCGGCGCGCTTTGACGGCACGGTGGAGCAGGCCTGGGAGGCCTGGACACAGCGCCTGGGCCTGTCGGGTGACCAACTGGCGCAGGCGCTGGCGCCGCATTACGGCGTGCCAGCGGCCGGGCCGCTGAACGCCAAGATCGACCCCACCGTGCTCAACCTGTTGCCGCTGAACTTCTGTCAGCAGCACAAGGTGGTGCCCTTGGCGTTCAACGAGGGCGTGGTCACCATCGCCAGCGCCACGCCTGACAACGCCGAGGTGGCTGAGCGCACGCGCTTTCTCATTTCGCGCAAGGTGCGCTGGGTGCTGGCACCGCCGCAAGCCATTGACGATGCGGTGGTGCTGTCCTTCAACGCCGAGGCGCAGCGGGCTGCGGAGGAGGATCTCAAGGGCAGGCTCGATGGCGTGGAGGACAACACCTTTGTGCGCCTCACGCGCAGCCTGATGTCGGCGGCCGTCAGCCAACGCGCCTCTGACCTGCACATCCAGCCTTTCGTGGGCGCCTACGCGGTGCGCATCAGGGTGGACGGCCGCCTCAAACGCCTGACCATGCTGCGCGAGGCCGTGGCCACCACGCTCATCCGCCACGTCAAGACCCGCAGCGGCATGGACCCGACCAACCAGCTCATCCCGCAAGACGGTCGCATGTCGCTGGTGATCGAAGGGCGGGAGTTTGACCTGCGTGTCTCCACCCTGCCGGCGGGCCGCGGAGACCGGCTTGTCATCCGCTTTCTGGACCAGGGCCGTGTGCACCGCCTCAACGGCGCCGGCTTTTCACTGGCTGCCCTTCAGGCGCTGCGCCGCTCTCTCGCCCGCCCCTCGGGCATGGTCATCATGACCGGGCCCACGGGCTGCGGCAAGACCTCCACCCTCTACGGCATGCTGGCCGAGATCAACCGCAGCACGGTCAACATCATCACGGTAGAGAACCCGGTGGAATACCGCCTGGCGGGCATCTCCCAGGTGGAGGTGAACGACAAGGCCGGGCTGAGCTTCAACAGCGCCTTGCGCTCCATCCTCCGCCAAGACCCGGACGTGGTGCTCATCGGCGAGATCCGCGACAGCGAAACAGCCCAAATCGCCACCCAGGCCGCGCTGACCGGGCACCTGGTGCTGTCCACGCTGCACACCAACGACGCCGTGACCGCCATCCCGCGCCTGCTCAACCTGGGTGTGGACCCTTCGGTGCTGGCGGATTCCCTGGTGGCCATCGCCGCACAGCGTCTTTGCCGCAAGCTCTGTGCGCAGTGCAAGACACCGGCCAGCGCCCCCCTGCAGCCTGCCGAAACACAGTTCATGGCGGTGACGCGCAACGCGCCCGCCTACCGGCCGGTGGGCTGCAAGGCCTGCGACTTCACCGGCTTTATGGGGCGCCTGCCCATCGTGGACATCCTGGAGATGAACAAGGGCCTGCGTGAAGCCGTGGCCTCAGGTGAATCACGCCTGGACGTGCTCACCCAGCTGCGCGTTGGAGGTCTGCAGTCCCTGGCGGTGTCTGGCAGCCACCGCATCATCGCGGGCGAGACCACGGTGCAGGAAGTGATGGAAACCGTGGGCCCGAGCTTCTGGCCAGAGCTGGCCGCGCACCACGGTGCGGAGTTGCAGCAACAGGCGCTGGACTTGCAGGTACAGGAGATTGCGGCAGGCCAGGCGGTGCTGCTGGCCAGCCGAGGCGGCACCCTGCAACCGGCACTGGAGCAGGCCGTGCAGGAACTGGGGCTGCACCTCTTGGTGTGCAACTCTGCGCAGGCTGCTGATGAGATGCTGCGCAAGAACGAGGACATCGCCTTCATCGTGGGCGAGGTGCCCGACGGCATCGCGCCCGAGCAGCTCAAGGCCGAGCTGCAGGCCTTTCGCACCCACATCGCCTGGGCCCGCCTGCCCACCCTGGTGGTGCTGCCGGCAGCTCTGGCCCATCAGGAAGAAGCGTTGCGGCTCAGCGGCTCGATGGCTGACTTCGTCAGCCGCCCTGTGGATACCCGGCAGCTCGTGGAACACATCCGCCGCTCACACGCCCGCTGAGCTGCCCGGCCGTTCAGGGCCCGGCAGACCGCCCCTCAATCAGGGCTTGACCAGCGAGCTGTCCACCCCCGTGGTGCGGGTGGTGACGCCCGAGCTCTCCATGGTGTGCCGGCCCGTGGTGTCCGCAATCTGGCCGTTCTGCGCGCGGATGTCGATGAGCAGGCCGGTACCCCTGTCCAGCACCTGGCTGAGCGGCCGCTTGGCCTGCTCGGCGTCCACCGCGCGCTCGGCCACGGCCGCGTGGAAAACCTGCCCGGAGAACGCCTCGTTGGCGTTGTAGTTGCCCCCACCGTTGTCCTTGTGCGCCACCACCAGCGTGCCGCCGCCGGGAATGTCAGCTCCCTTGGACACGCCCTGGAACTGCGACACCTGCCGCCCGTTGTCGTAGACCGTCAGGTTGCCGCTGGCCTTGTCCCAGCTCACCGTCACGCGGTGGGTCTGCCCGTCAGCCACGTTGACACGCGTGTCGTAATCCCGTCCCATGAGGGCCACGGTCAGGCTCTTGGGGTTCCACAGCGACAGCGCGTTGTGCCCTGTGGCGGGCGTGCCGTAATTGAACATCACCGGCCCCTGCCCCCCCGAGGCTGCGGGGATGCTGCCATCGCCTATGAAGCTCATCTCCACCGTCATGGCCGCCAGATCGCGGCCGCCGGTATTGAGCACCCCTCCAGCAGGGCGGGCGTAGACGCCCGAGCCGTCAAACCGGAGCACCTGGGCCATGACATCACCGCAGGCGGTAATGGAGGGCACGTAGGCCGTCGTGCAGACGGCACTGGCCTGGGGGTTGCTAAGCGGCACGGCAAAGCTCACCGCATTGGCTGTCAGCACGGCCGTCTTTTCTGCAATGCCTCGCCTCGAGAGCTCTTCATACGCCCTGCGGGCCACCTTGACGGACAGATCGCCAGGGGAGGTGCTGCGGGCGCAAATGGCCAACACGGGGCGATACCCACCACCCGCGGCCACCGGCTCAAACTGGTAAGACAGCCGCGCGTAGGGGTCCGCACCTGGCACGCTCAAGGCCTTGACGACTTCCCCGCAATCCGCCGTGAGCGATGACCCCGCCAACGTGGCCGCCGTCCCCTCGCGCGCCGCATCAGACGCAGCAGCAGGTCTGAAGAACGGGCGCGAACCGTGTAGTACTCGTAGGCCGGCAACGCCACCGCTGCCAGGATGCCCACGATGGCCACGGTGATCATCAACTCCATCAGGGTGAAGCCGCGGGTCTTGCTCTCTGAAGTCTTGGGCATGCACTTCTCTCCGGGACTCAGCGCCCCACCTTCTGGACATCGAGGGTGCCGTCTGCTTCCATCGTGGCCAGCAATTGGCCGTCAGTCATGGACAGGCGGTAGGTGTTGGCCACCCGCTCGTAGCGGACCAGCGCAGCGTGGGCCGCACTCGGCAGGGCCATCGGCAAGCTGCCCGACCGCACCCGCGCCGCTTCCACTGCGGCCCGCGCGCTCTCCAGGACGGTGCGCATGTCTGCCAGAGCCTGCTCGCTTGCGCGCTGAGGCACAAGCAGCGCTTCCAGCCGCTGGGTCCAGGCGAAGTTAGCCTGCAACACCAGCAAGACCACAACCATCACGGCCGCGAGCAGCGCCTGCGCGATGCGCCGGCCGGTGAACGCGCTCTGTCCCACGGCTTCCCGGCGGCGTTCAGCTGCCACCAGGGCTTCATCAGCCTGACGTGCCAGGCGGT
>Ga0315901_10003805_pt1 | contig 19260 bp, 14 predicted proteins | sample LakEriMetagenome_10_FD_203761 | JGI IMG/M metagenome (GOLD analysis project Ga0315901, IMG submission 203761) | Freshwater fungal communities from buoy surface, Lake Erie, Ohio, United States - Buoy 2 MA116 | ecosystem: Environmental > Aquatic > Freshwater > Lake | place: USA: Lake Erie, Ohio... | reverse complement strand
TGATTAATCTGGCTGTATCCGTTTTGTTTGTTTACTTCAATTAAATTATCTACCATATCTCGCATAGAATCAACGTGTGAAATAATAATTGAAAAATCAAATTTAGTTCTAAAATAATCAAATAGATTTACAACTGATGAAATATGTTCTGCATCTAAACTTCCCCAACCTTCATCAATTGCAATGAAATTTGGACGAGGCAAAGCAGACACATTGATAAGTGCAATGCGGATTGCTAATGATGAAACAAATCGTTCCATTCCACTTGTTAATTCTAATGGCCAAAAATTATCTTCATCATAAATAATATATCCGTTGATATTTTTACCATCTGTATTCATTACCATGTTAAAATCAACAATTTGATTAAGCACGTTGTTTATTTCTGCTTCAATTTTTGGAAGAGCTTTTGCTACTATTTCATATGGAACACCATCTCGTTTAACTGATTCTAAATAATATTCATATGCTTTATATTCAGTTTCCAGTTGACGATATGAATCTAGTTGTGACATCGCCGCACTTCGTTTTGTTTTTGCAACTTCAATAGCACCAAACAATGATTTAATTTGTTCTTGTATTGTTTTTATTTGTTCACTAAATGATTCTATGTTTTGTTTGCAAGATGTAATTTTTACATCAATTTGAGCATTATGAAGTATTGCTGTTTCATTTTTTCTAAATGAATCTTGTCGTTCTAAAACAGTTTCTAATTCAGATTCTCGAGTTTGTAATTCAGATTCTGCAAGTTGTAATTGAAGTTCTTTGCGTTCAATATTAGTCGCCGTTGTTCTAATAGTTTGCGAATATTGTGTCAATTCATCATATTGGACTTGATATATAGAAACTGATTCAATTTCCGTTTCTAACTCATCAAAGCGACGTTCTAACTCTGTTAATATTGCTCTATCTTGATCAATCGTATCTTGGGCTTCGATTGCATCTTGCACGAAAACGTTAGATGTACAGTATTTACAGTTTGGATCATATTCATGAGATTCAAGATGCTTAATTTTTTCTTCTTTTGCATCAATTATTCCTTTTTGTTCTTTTATACGCGCACTGAGGTCGTTATGAATTTTAATCAGTTTTTTATGCGTTTCAATGTTTGTTTGTATTTCTGTTAAATTATATTGAGATTGAATGATAGACTTCTGCGAAGCATTTTGTTGTTTTAACTCAAATATTCGTTGCTCTGCAGTTTCAATATCTAACTGCAATGTTTCAATCTTTTCAACTAAACCAGTTTCTTGTTGTTCTAATATTTCGATATCTGGACCATCGTATGTAGTTGGTAATTTAGATTCAATTAAAGTTACAATACGATTTTGTAAATCATTTCGATGCTCTTGAAATTCATCTTCTTGAGTTTCTAAAGATTGAATAGTTTCGTGATTTTCATTTATAATAGCATCGGCGTCTATTATGATTTGTGCAAAATCTGTTTTCTTATATTCTTTTAATTTTCCAGCTGTTTCTTTAATTTCATCTGCAGCAAGTTGATAAAGTTGTTCAAATACCGTAATATCTAAAAATTGTGATAATAAATCTTTTCTTTCTCGTTGAGACTTTTCAATAAAATTATTGTTATCAGCTTGCAATGAAAATGCAGTTAAAATAAAATCATCATATGTACCTAAGTAACGACGAATATTTTTATTTGTCTCACTACGCTCTTCGCCATTTAAATTTTCCGAATCGGTATAAAAATCAACATCTACTTTAACGTGTGTTTCTTTTTTCTTATTTTGAGTGCCGCGTCTTTCGATAGTATATACTGTACCATTCATTTCAAATTTAAACGTTCCGCGGAACCAAGCTTTCTTATTATTTAATACTTCATTTGCTTTGCCTGTTTTACTACATTTATCAAAAATAGTATAAGTAATTGCATCAAGCAATGAAGACTTACCAGATGTATTTGCAGCAAATAAACCACATACATCTTGTAAATTTTCAAAATTTAAAATATTACCTTCACCATATGAAAACATATTATCGAATTCAAAAGATATAGGATGCCATGTTGTATGCCGTACTGATTCTACTGCTGGCAGTTTTGAATTGATAGTTCTGTTAATATGTCGAATTGCATCAATCTCTGCTGATGTTGCTTGTGGAAAATGATTGTCAATATATTCTGTTAATAATACGTTTTGATATTCAACATCACGTACATTTCCTATTGCTAATGATGATGATGCTGCTGTTGCCGAACTGCCAATTGTTCTTTGAATTGTAATATCTTCTACGGAATACTTTTTGCGCAATGATGCAATAAGTTTTTTCATATCCGATGCAGATGTATCATTAAATTTAATACGAATTCTAGGACGTTTCGGCATACGTGCTGGGGCATTAACTATTGAAGAACCTTGAGTTTCAATTGTTACGTATCCATACTCATTTTCAATTTCAGCAAAATCTGCAGTTCGTCGTTCTAGATCCCAAATTAATATTCCATGGTCTAATGCTTCTCCGTGATTTTGTTGAATCAATGAACCTGGGTATGCAATTGTTTTTTCAGCATCTAAAAACTGTGCTGGTTTATGAATATCTCCTAACAATGTAATGTCATGACCTTCAAACAAATCAATACCAACATGTTCATTTGATATTTGATACCCAATATCCGTTTTAGCAGTATTTACAGCGCCATGATGCATTGCAATTTTATATGTAGCATCAAAATCTTTTGCTCGAATATAATCTGCAGGAGTCTTATCAACAGCCATATGATTCCATGTAGCGCCTCCTAATTCAAATAAACCATTTTCTTTAATAAAATGTATATTAGGATTCTTGATAACATCTAAGACGGGTGAGACTGCATCTACACGATGCATATTGTTTAGGTTCATATCATGATTACCTAAAATAACAACGGTAGGAATCGTAAAGCCATTAAAAAAATCTACTAGCATTTGAACTAGTTCCGGAGACATATCTAATTTGCTATGAACAATATCACCAGTAACTACTGCAACACTATTGCCTGTTGCGTGAGTTTCAATATAATTAAATAGATTTTCAAATACTTGACGATATTCTCGATGACGTTTTAATGTTCGAATATGTATATCTGAAACATGAAAAATTTTATCAATTTTAGTAATGTGTGAATCTATTTGTTTTATTTCCATATCATATCCATTTTGAGTTGCATAACTCGTTCGAATGTTAATACATCCGTTTCATTTAATATTTCTCGTATTTGTCGAAAACCTAATTCGGATGCATCATCATCTTGCAATTCTACGAAATATACATTTAATCCTTCTGCCATAAAACGTTCTGCAATCTGTATTGCATTACGTAATGCATCAGCATCCAGACAAATATAAATGTCTCGTACTCGTTTTTCAATAATTTTTTTTTGAAGTGCTGGTTGAATAATTTTACCAAATAAAGGTATTGCATTTCTTTTAATTGCAATTGCATCAAATGCACCTTCACATAGAACTATAGGCTGTGACCAGTTTATAGTTAAATCGAAACCAATAATATCTTTTGATATCTTAGGATTCTTATGTTTAAATTTATCAGCTTTATAAAATGCTCTGCTAACAAAATAATTTAATTGACCATCGCAATCATAACTCGGTATAATAATTTTGCCGGAATATTCTCCGGATTCACAATAACCAATTCTATATTTTAAAATATCAAATATTGTAACGCCTCTAGACGATAAATAATGAATTGCATTGCGAAAGTCCGGTGTATTTTTTTTATTCCACAACGGAATATATTCTGCAGGAAGTTGTATTGTTTGTGTTACTTCTTTTTTATCATCATGATTTCTATACTTAGATGATTCAATTATTTTAGCTAGTTGTTCAAAACGTTCTTTTGGTAAACCCATTTGTTTAAACAAACTAGAAATAGTTCTACCCTTTTTATCAGATATCCAACAATGCCATGGATTTTCTCCATTATGATTTGTATTGATATCAATTTCTAATTTAGGTTTATAGTGTGAAGTAAATGGCGAGAAGAATGCAATATTATTACCAGAAGTAGTTTTACCTTTACCTAGTACCGATTCTAATAATTGTAGAAGTTTAAGATTCTTCATATTATAATATATGAAAATTCTGTAAGGAATCCAATTAATAATAATATTAATAATATATTATAGTTAAGCACATACATTACATTCCTGGCTTAACGATCGATTCAATAAATGAATCAATCTATTAATTAAATAAATTTCATTAATCTTCATGAATATATTAAAAATTTTTCGTAATTCCAACCTTACACAAAGAATTTTTTAACATCGATTGGTTTTTCGTCTTTTTTCAAGCATTCTGCCATCCATTCTTCAGGTATAGATTTTTTTGCAACATGATTTATACCTAGCTTATTTGCATACATTTCATATGTAGTTTGACTACCTTTTGATATTTTTTGAGTAGGTGCTTGAAATACCATGCGTATATCAATTCCAGGATTAGATGCTAATACATGTTTCATTTTTAAACGATCAGCACTAGTCCATCGTCCTTTTGTTTCTACAAACATGAAGCTACCATTCTTTTTAACGAAAACGAAATCCGGAGTATATTTTGCTTTGCGTTCAGGTACTATATAATTTAGTGTTTCTGTCTCGTAATTCAAAGGATAATCAGTACTTTTTATTTGTTCTGAAACTGTTAGTTCTAATCCTGATTTGTAACCATGTTTTAAAGCATTAGCTCGTTTTGAATTTCCTGAGCTGTGAAAATGATTTTTTCTCATAACTTATTTTAAGTATTTTTTAAATTACATCAATATAATTGCCTGGAAGCCAATAATATTTCGGTTTACCTTCAAATTTAGAACTACTTTTAATATAGAAATATGTATAAATAATTGGTTTTTTATTTACCGATTGTTTCCAATTATTTGCTACATAAATTTTATTGCCTTTAATTTGATCTGATATTATATCGCCAATTTTAGCATTTATTATCTTATAATCCGATTGATTCTTTGATAAAAATCCGCTGCTAATAGAACCATTTGATTTATTTATCTGATCAACTGTTACTGCTTCAAATCCTCGAAATACACTGTCTTGTATCCCAGTACGTATTTTATATGATTTATCATATGTTAATAATTTTAATGCAGCACTTGTTACAAAATCACCCATCTTAAAAGATGTTTTAATAGATTCGTATGCTGTAGTATTAATTAAAAAACCATTTTCCATACGAAATAATTTATCTCCTTCAGGAATATTAGTGTCTTGATCAGCTGGAGTATCTAATTTTTTAAAGTATGTATTTAATTTTTTAATACTGTCAGCAAATCTAGTATCGTCTGATATATTAAAGGTTTTACCTGTTTTAATGTTTTTTGCCCACCATTTATTATCTTTAAATGCATATACATACATTGTATCATTTGGATACTCATATGAATATTCATTATCCAATGGAGCTGCTTCTAATAAAAAATTTTTTAATCGTATCATTATTTCCTTTTTTATCACCAATCAACCATGACCATTTTTCCAGACCAAATCATAATGTTGGAAGATTTAAAATCTAAATCTAAATCTAGATCCGGGATTCCTAGTTTGTTAATATCTATTTGAAGTGCTTTAATAAAATTCATTATGATCGGGTCAACACGTTTCAATCCAGCTGCGTTAACAAAATCGAACAAAGAAACTTCTCCGCCTTGCTCATATGAATATTGATTGTATTTTTCAACAATGCGATCAATACCACGTTTTAATGCTGACGGTAATTTATCAGCATTTGCCATTAAAATAACATCTTCATATACAGATGTTACGCCACGTAAATCACCAACATAATAAACTGGAATAAATGTAGAATATTCTGTTATTTTATTTTGTATTTTACGTGCAACTTCTATTTCATCTGTACTTGTTGTCATTTTAAAAACTAAATCTTCATCATTTAATTTATAGACCCGACCGTTATCACCTTGACCAACGAATCGGAATCGGCTGCTCTCGATATTTCTGCCAATTTGAGCTAATTCCTGATCAGTCATTTCATAAAGTAATTGTTTTAATCGTATCATCATTATCCTTTAAATGTTATATCTTTATCTAAATCTAAACGAATTAAGAAGTTCATATCAACATCATTACGTTTGCGAATTGGTTGCGCTAATTTACCAATAGCTAAAAGTTGACCAAAATTGTCATACAACCCAATCGTTGTTATATAAGGAGCAAATACACTACTTGATGCAAATGGTAAATATGTTTCATTGTTATCTTGTGTAATAGTTGGATTCAATGACATATTAAAATCTCCAGAATCTAAACGTGTTACAACATTCATTTCATACAAAGTTTTTGTACTACGATATGATGCAGTATACGGTGTTTTCAATAAATCATTAACTCGATAATCTGGCGATGAGAATACTATAATTCCTTGTTGTCCAAATACATTTCCTACATATTGAGTTTGCAATGCAGAACCGCCTTCAGATCTATTAGCTAAATTAGTTACCTGAGTGTTAGTTAATGATTTATTAAATATTCGTATTTCGTCTATACAGCCTTGCAAATTAAAACTAGTTGCAGAATAGCCTCCGATAGATAATGAATCAAAATTATCAATTCTAGCAGAAGCAGTAAATGGCGATGATGATCTTTGAAGCAATGAACTAGTTACAGCAGAATGCAATGTTCCGTTAATAAACATTGCTAATGTATTATTAACTTTTTGACAAGTTACATGATACCATGAACCAGTAACAACAATTGATGATGTAATTTGTGCTTTAAATGTAGTACTACCTGCAGCAGAAAAAATCAACTGATTACTACCGCTCAATTCAATTTTAAATGGATATACTGGAGATAATGAACTAGATGCTTTTGCTAATATCAATTGATTAGAAGTAGTTGCATTTGCTCCACTAATAAAAAATGATATCGCATAATTATGATCACGATCATAATTTCCGTCAATCGATTGTTTAATATAACCCGAACCATCAAATTTTGCAGCATGACCTAAACTACGTTTTTGCACAGTTGTGGTAGTAATACCTGGAATATATGAAACTCCCTCTGAATTATATGTAATTCTAGAAGTATCAAAATATTCATTGAAGCCTTCATAAAATTTTACATCGGTAACAATTGAAGAAGTATTAAATGCGGTGTTAATAATATTACCATATCTATCACTTGAATATGATCCTGATACAGATGATGTAAATGTAAATGATGCTGGTTTTATTCCTTCGCCAATCTTTACTTGTGGTATAGAAAAAACAGATGCGGTTTGAAATAATCCTTTTTTAGTTTTATTGACATCATTCGGACCAAATGTATTTATTGGTTGCGTTCTGTATTTATAGAATAAATGATTAATAGAATAATATATAACAGATTGTAAACTGCCATCAATATTAGATGCATCATTATATGTTAATTCTGTATCCAAATCTGGCAATACATTTGAATATATACCTTGCAAGGGCAATAAACTTGATGTAATACTACCAGATACAATTGTCCAAGATTTATAAACTTGAAATGGAGAAACACCTATATCAGAAATATCTATTTTTTTAAAAACAGTAGGATATGTTCCGTTATAAGGATTTTCAGTATGTTGTAATCTTATTTCTGCCATGTTAGTAAAAACCCCGATACATTTAATATAAATATACCGGGGCTTAATTCATTAAGAATTTTTTAGAAATCTAATTTAACTCGTATAAGAGCTTCTCTTTGGAATGATTTCAACAACGGTTTAGAAAGTTTAGCTACCGCTAATAATTCTTGACTGTCATTATATAAACCTACCGTAGTAATATATGTTTTAGGATCTCCAATAAATGTTGATTCTGCAATTTCACCAACTGACCCAGTTACGTATGATGGATTATTTGAAAAATTATATTCAGCATTTTTAATTCTTACAAAATAATGTGTGCTTGTAACTTTTTCAGAATTTCTTGCTAAGAAACTATATGCATCTCCCGTTGCAGTATTGGTAAGTAATGCAGATCCTGATATTGAATGATATAATGCAAAATGATTATTACCTTCTGAACTAGAACCAGTATTAGTTTGGAAATTTAATTTTTGATCTAACATTTTACCATCTAACACTAATACGCCGTGGTCTGGATAAGCTATACCATAATATTGTGGTGCTGATACATTAAATACGCCACCATTTAACGACCCTGATACGATATTATAAACTTTTCCAGATGTTGTATTAGACCCATTTGAAATAGTTGAATCATCAATTAATTGAATAACTGTAGTACCAGATACATTAACACTTCCCGTTGCATTTGCAGGTCTAGAACTTGAAATAGTTCGTAATGGCAATTCCCAATTACCTGCATCTAAACGTTCTTTTACTCTATCACGTTTAAAATTAACAACATAAACATAATCAGTTGAACCAGACCCGGCAGTGGTAAAACGACTGTCATTTGGATTAAGTAAAAGTTGACGATATTGTGAATAAATTGCTTTTGATGGCGAATCATTAAGTTGACCTTGCGAATCAGATCCACTACCTAATGCATGTCCGAATGCTAATGAATATTGTACTGCAGAACCAGTTGCTGTCGGAGTTGCTTGATAAACATCAATGTAATATTTTCTTTGAGTTGTAGTTTGTGTTGATGATGTAAAATATGTTTTTAATCCAGCAACACCATTGCTCCATAACCCAGCAGTAACCACTTCTGTTTGATTTTTTACAATATCATTAACTGCATCAAATTTTGTAAATACACGTCCGTTTCTTGCTAATATCTGAGATTGTTGTTGTTGTGCAACCATTTCATTAGCCAATTGTTGTGCCAACTGTTGTACTTGTTGATTAACAGCTGCCGACACACCCGCAGCCGCAGGCGCCGGCGTCACAACATTCGTTGTTTGTCTAGCCGCTTGATTTGCTTGTCCAACTGCCGCTAATAAATTATTAGTTACTGGAACGCCGCCTTGTTTCGGTTGTTGTTTTAAAATTTTAATGAAATTATTCATTTTCATGTTTTTACCTATATTATAGTGTTGCAGTCGTTGCTTTTTTAACTGTTAAATTAATAGTAACACTACCACCAGTTTCGTTACCAACAACTGTAATTGTTGCTGTTTTATCTTCAATTAATTGTGTTTTTGCAACAATTCGGAATTCAAATCCTGCTACCGCAATACTTTGTGCGTCTTCATTATCTCCGATAAAACGAGGTGTTGTTGGAAGTACTGAATTTTGTAATGCTCGTGTAACTAAAATATCTGCAACAGATGAATCAGAAAGAATAGCTGTATATCCTAAATTAGCATTACCACCTTGGAAATTACTCGTATTTGGAGAAATAATTGCACTATTACCAGGAGCAGCTAATGTGATTGAAGTATTACCAACATTAATTACTGGAATATTTGTTGTTTGTTTCGGCAACGTTACTAATTTATAACGCAATGCTTGCGTTTCATCAGGTATTGCTTCTGTTACTGGCATATTTTCAATAATAGTACCGTAATAATTAGTTCCAAGTGGATGATCTGGATTCCATAAAGTATAATCAACTTCGTCATCACCAATAGCAAATTGCGTAATATTAAATGAACTTCCACCTTTTGCTAATAGTTCACGGCCTTTTAATGTTAAAATCGCGTCGACCGTAACGCTTGAATTATCTAGATAACCCATGTTATGTTTCCTTTTATTTTTAAATAAATATCAATGATATAAAATTTATACTAATACAAAACTACCTTGTTGTCCTACATTTTGATAAATCAACTGATTAGGATTAGAAGTGGTCCATTCAACAACCGGGCCGCCATCGATAGTTTGTGTAGAATTAATATTGAATCCAGGTGATGTAAGTTTACACCCAACCCATCTATGATTTGCAGTACCTTTCGGTAAAAAATCTTGTATTTGAGCAGCACTACCAGACCATGTTCCAGATGATGTCATAAACATAGATCCGGATGATAAATAATTAGTTGATGGTATCGAAACAATATAAGTAGGTTGTACTGCTTGACTCATCCAATATGGAGTAGATGCTGTTATGAATTGACTACCAGAATAAATTAAATATTCATATGAATATGCAAAACCACCATATTTTTCATAATTAGATGCCGTTAAATATGATTGCCATTGATCATCATCGATTGCAGAAACTGTTAGTATTCGACCATCCATATTTGCATCATACATTGAATATAAACCTGACGCAGTCGGAACTATAGATTCAATTATTGAATTATAAGTAGAATCAAATCTTTTAATTTCTGGTAAGATTGTATCTTTGCTTCGTTCTAATATGTTTGGTTGTATTAATATCCCTGTTAATTTATTAGTTCGCGCAGGCAATAATTGTTCTAACTGTTTAAAAAATGACAAATCAAACAATGTAAATATACTAATATATGCATTAATATCATTTCTAGATTGATATTTTTTCCAATATGAATTAGCAACTTGTATTAATGCCGGATATGATTTTTTCTCCGTTTCCCCTGGATCGCCGATATAATCATCTAATTCTGTGAATCCTAATTGAGCAATGATATCTTCATCAATCATTGTTTGAGGTGAAAAATATACGCCTAATTTTTTACTATCTAATGGTGCTTTATCAAATTGACTGCGTTCAGCTCTAGTTTTAACATCTAACGCCCCAACTAATTCATTATTTTCTAAACGAATCTTGTTATCATCATATGTTCCTGCACCTAATGAAATAGAATCATAATAATATGTTTCTTCAATTGAATTATACGGTGTCGCTAACGTCCAACTTGCAAATGATGCAGACAAACTAGATGATATAGGTTGAACGCCTTGCAAACTAGCAGTTTGTGAATGATTTATTTTTTGTGTTAATGGCAATCTAAACATCAATTCAGAATATGCATCAACATTACCATCATATGCGCCCGGTGCTTTTACGTGATTATCAAAAGCAGAATCTTGTAAACTTGAAGTCCAAAATCTTAATTCTTGCAATTGACCAACTAATCTACTTGCACCTGATGAAGTGCCGCCTAATACCATTGTACCGGGTGATGTAATAGAAGCTGTTGCTGATGCAGAAACTGCTGCAACAATTTTTCCATATTTAGATTTTTTAGCAATTAAATCTAAATTAGTACCATTTTTTCTAAGAACGGTTGATATCCAATCGCCATTAAACATTTCAATTTTAGCAGAGCCAGTACCATTAATTTTAATTGTACCCATATTACCACTACTAAAATCAATTGTTACTGCATTAGAGCCTATTGTATATAAGTTCATCGTGTTCGGCATCGATGGGTTATTCACAACATCATCTGTTCGGAAACGAAGTTCTACACTATTAATAGGTTGTGTATAATTTATTTGTACATTGCCAGCTGAACTACTACTTAAATCTAATGCATAGTCAAAATTTAATTTTTCATAAATAGGTGCCCTATCAATCCTAGGACCACCATATTCTTTGATACTAATTAAAGATTGCGGAATACCATAACATGATAGTAATGCTTGAACACTTCTTTTAGTTCCTTTAGATTTAAGTAACAGTGGCAAATTGTTAACAATTCTGCGCCAAACTGCATATGTCATATTCTGGCCAGAAACTGAAGGATCACCTATTGATATAGAACCGGTTAATGGTACACCTGTTTCATTTGTTCCTAAAACATATTCCCAAAGATCCTGATATTGATTGCCATCTGTTAAATTCCATCCGAATTGTTTTGCTACAGAATATAACAATTCATTCGGCATACCTAACTTAGGATTTTCTTCGCGCGTATTGATTTTAGTCATATGATTAATATACGTATAAAGTATATCATAATGATGACCTAACATGTTAACAAATGTTACCAATTGATCGCTTGTTGCAGAATATTTAATATGATCTGGTACTGTAGATATTAATGAATTTAAATTATAAGTATCATAAAATGATGCTGATGTATATAATGTATCATACCACGAATTAAATTGACTACTAGAAATAGAATATAATGCATATGGTTTCGTAGAATTAATTTTAGGTACTGGTTGTATATAACTGCCAGTTAATTCAGGTACTGTTGCTCCGATTACCGGTACATCAAATGTTGTTAGTTTTGATGATGATTGATAATACAAATATTGTTCAAATGCATCAAACCCGCCAACTAATGTTGTTTTTAATTGCAAGAAGTCTTGTGCATTTGTAGCAGCTTCGCTTCCTGAAATTTGAGACACTGCAATACTTTGTGATGTATATAATTCTAATAATTGTAATTTATATTTAAAATTTTCTAAACGTTCGGTTGCTGAACTATAAAATATAAAGTTGTTAAAATCTGAATAATCAATGTTTAATTGTATACCAGACAGACTTCCAGAAAAATATGCATCTACAATTTGTTGTGATGTTTGTGTTGAAGAACCTAATAAATCAGTCCAACTTTTTAATCCAGTGTCAGTAGATGTATCATATGAATAATTTGCTTGCCAATTAGGACCTGCTAATTTATTGAATGAAATTATAGGTTGTTCATGTTCAATAAAAACATTATCAATATATGGATTTTTTAATTCTTCTACAATCCAACATCTAAAGTTTATATCAAATTCATTCGGTAATGGATTTTGTAGTTTTACATATAAATAATCGCCAACAACTACACTATTAACAAATTGAAAATTTTGATTTCTACTAAAATTTAATAGATATGTTTTAAATAACGACGGACTTTCAATAATATTATAAATCGGCGTTTGTGTTTTTTCTGAACTAACTTGTTCTACTGTACGATCAACTATTGACGTTTGATCAACTGTTTGAATGAAATTGGTAATTTGTTGTAAATATGCTAAATTATTACCATCAATTGCTCGTAAACGTATTTCAGTACGATCTGTTGAAATTTCATCAATACAAAGATATTGTTGTTCATAACTTCCAATTAAATTTTTAAAGAAGTTAACAACTATTCGAAAAGTACCAGCAGATAATTTTAAACTATCAAATTCTTTACGTAAATCTATTGCTAATGGATTATTAAGATTAATTTTTTTATTAGTAATCTTATCAGTAAATTTTGGTATTTTAGTTAGTTGTTGAACTTTATGATTACCAGTAATCCACGACTCCGAAGAATAAACATGTAATTCTAATCTCGTATCACCGTCATTTTCTACAATTGAATTAACAATTGGATATTTTTGAGTAAAGGTCGGATATGAAACTAAATCAAGTTGATGTGTAGTAAATCGTTGTCCAGAAATTGAATTTCTAGAAGCATCAATTTGTGTGATATTTTTATATTGAGTTAACATGTTTATACCGTCTCTACTCCTAATTCAAATCTTATAAAACTATCAGCGGCAGAAATTTCATGATTTCTATTATCTGAACTTTCATCAGCCCAACCGCGTATCTGTAATTCTTGTCCTACATATATATCATCTAAGTATATTGTCGAATCTAAGTTTGTATTATAAACGCCTTTTTTAGTTGCAAATACATTTTCACCAGAATTTTTTATATTAGCATCTGGGTCAGATAAAGTATATCTTATTGCTCTATTGGCTAAACCTAAAGAAAAACCTAAAGCTGAATTATTATTTGAATTATATGTAGTTTGTATAACACCGGTTACTTTTATTATCGGAATATCTGTATCTGTTTTTAATGCCTCTAACTGGTCTATAAGTTCTTGCGTAACTACTAAACTATTAGGTTGAGTCTGGTTAGGACCGAGTATAACAGTAGAAAAATCTATTATTGAAGGATTACCCCAGCCACCTAACGGAACTCTTTGATTTTCGGAAGGTTTATATTCTGATGGGAGTGGCAATAACGTTGTAGCTCCTGGAATTTGTAAATCAGAAATTGAAAAATCTAAATCTAAATCTAAATCTAAATCAGCTGTTTCATCAATAACCGTAGTTCGAGCCGGAAATTTAAAATAATTAAATTGCGTATCTATTAATGGTAAAATCGATTCTGTTAAATAATTAGTTGTAATAGCTTCAATTACTAACAGCGATGATGTAGTATGTACAATAATATTGCCGTTTGAATCACGTTCATTAACAGATGTATCATTTGACAGTACGGTTAAACCGTTTTGATCATACTTTGCATTTTGTTGAATTGAAACGCTATCTGCCATTATCTAACTACTTTAAAATATATTTGATCGTCGACATATTGCTCAGTAAATCCATCTACTATTTTTAATTGCAAACGGTAATAACGCTCCGGCATAAAACCATTCATATCAATGTAAATATAATTACTTGTGCTATCGCAACTTACTTTAGTATAAATATTGTCATAAGGAATTATGACTTCATCCGTTGCTGCATCTAAAATCGAATAATAAGTAGTTGTTGGTAAATAATTAACTGTTTCTATAGGAAATAAATTTGTTGGCGATTTTCTAGGATATTTATCACGAGAATATATTCTTATTTTAGAAATTTCAGTGTCTTTATAAGCCGGTTTAACGTTGGTATAAATTGCAAATGACTCTAGATTAACTGCAGACATTGATCCCGTCGTAAAAGCACTATTATCCCAGTACATCGTTAACTTAGGAACGTATATAGTATGAGTTTCGCGACTAAAATATCTAATATAACCTTGAACGTTATTATTAACTTCATCTGAGTCAGATAATTGTATTAAGAATCCATAATTTGGAATTGTATTGTTATTGCTACCACTTAACCAAATTCTTATTTGACTGGTTACATCAATATTGATATCAGTTGTTCGATATGAAAATGATTCTGACGTGGTTAATACAGGTGCAGTTCCTGATCCTGAATAATATAGATAATTACCACCGGCACCAGAACCTGATATATACAATCTACTCGTGCCAATTTGTTGTTGTTGACTACCCGATATCCAAGCAGAAGCTGACATTGATCCTGACCAGGTTGCGCCATTTGTAGTTAAATCTGATAAATAGCCTGTACCATTAACCCAATCTTGTCCTAGCATTTTTGCAAACACAGAATAATCAGATGGCAGATTTTTTGCATGGGAAGTATATAATTGCAATACAAATTTACAATCAGTTACTGATTTGTTATATGTAGATAATGATGCTGATATTTCAGACATATCAAATTTAACAATCGCTCTAGATTTTAATAACGTTGAACCGTCATTGCCCAAACGTTTTCCAATTTCTAATATTTCATCTAATCCAGTATTGTAATCTGGATATGATTCATATAACGTTGTATCTTTATTTGCATAAAATATTCTAAACATTTATTTCCTTAATAATTTACTACGCGACCTTTAATATCTTGATTTGGAAATTTAACTTCAAAAATACTAGGATCTAATGAAGGATAAATTACACCATTACGTGTTGCAGTCGGTAAGTCATAAACATTTCCGGAATAATTTAATGACGTATCATATAAATTATTGAATACAACATTAACTACTGATTGAACTCCTGCTACATTTGCTATAGTGTTAATAACTTCTGATTTAACTACTGGTTGATTTATTTGCCATCTATCAATATCAAAATATTTTTTAAGTTCATTAATACATTTCAATAAAACTTCATTGCTATTATAATTTGAAAGAACAATAATCTCAAATTGTATTCCAATATTAATAATAAATGCATCTTTAATATTGATAGCATCTGTTAGAATTCTATAGTAATCTAAGTATGTTTTTAAATTTTGTTTTACTGCGTCATTTAATGCAACCAATTGTTTATTTTCGTTAAAACCTAAAACATACATATTCATTGCTAATGGATTAGGAACTCGCGTTCCTTGATAATCCGACTGGGCAATTTGATCATCTGGAACAATATATGCTTTTGAAACGCTACCAAATTTAGCTGGCATCGAATATGATCGAACAATGTAATCTTCTCTAGTAACTAAACGATTCTGAGTTGCAAAGTTAGCTAGTGCTGCATTTTTTATGTCTTGCAAAGAATCTGCAGATTTAGCTCCAATTGCTGGCATTGGATTATTTACAGTTATTGTAGATTTAATAAAATTTAAAGCTGGCGTACTAATTGTAGAATTAATATCATCATCAAATTCGATATAATTAACATTGGTTAATACTGATGCAGGAACATTATCAGATACGCCATTACCTATTGTATATGTTACTGTTAATGTTGTATTCGATGGTGCTTGTCCATATGTTCTAGTATATAAAAAATTTGATGGATCAATATCAATATTAACTGCTCTGCGAATACCAGTTAATCCATTACCTACATTGTCTGGATTCGGAACAATTTCTTCATCATTATTATCAGATATACCTGAGCCAAATTGTATTTCTAATTTATTATCACTACGCAATCTTGTTATGAAACGTTTTGCCGTTTTCTTTAATTTTAACAAGCTTGGTGATGATGAACGATATGGTGCTAAATCTGGATCATTTTCTGCTAAATTTGGAACTGATTCAAAAATTGTATCCTGTGCTAAATATGGAACTTCAAACCAATTATCGCCATCTGATTCTGTAATTGAAATTATTTCTATAATGTTAGTATCAGGTAAAACAATTTTATCATATGGAACCGGAGTGCCAAATGTATATGTAGCTGTTTTAACATCGCCTGATACTGCTTTTGTTTGTTTCTTTAAAAGATAATAAGTAGGAATATTATTTAAAGTGTCAGTTTGATATACAGTTACTTCGGTTGGATCAATTGATGATGAATATGTAAAATCAACCGAATCTAATGTTCTAAATGTAGAATTGCCATTATTTTGTTTGATTCGCATCCCTGGTTTGATAGACAATGCAAAATTATAATCTGGCGCTATATTTGCACCAGAACCCGTTGCTGGTAATAGTTGATATATATCTAATGTAACATATGCAGGAACAACGTTTTTTGGATTATATCCTAATGTTTTTGATATATCATAAATACTGCCTCGTTCCGATGCTTGTTCTAATAATGATTCTTTTAAATTGCTATCTGCATAATATGATAATACATCGCCTACATATGATGCCATTTCCAAAAATATCATTCCAGGCGATGATTCATTAAAATCAGTATATGTTGTAGGAAAGTATTGTTTCGTAAAATCAATTAAGTTTTTACGAAATGAACTGAAATCCTTATTAATATATGATACATCTTTTTTGACTTGCATATTCTCCCTTATTCAACAATCAATTGACCATTCTCCCCTGTAAGAATAACAATTTCATTAGTAGAACCATTATTTACAGTAAAATTGATAGTTATTCGTAATTGGTATTCAATCGACGGGTCATCTAGATGAGTAACTACATCGATTTTATTAATAGTTATATATGACAACCAAAAATTTACAGGGCCTGTAATTGCATCTATAACATCTTGTTTAATTTCATCATCACTTGGCTGAAAAATTATATCAAGCAATCTAGTTCCAAATGTTGGCTGATGAACTCGTTCGCCAATTCTAGTTAGTAATAAATTTTTTAAATTACTAGTAGCTTGTTCAACATCAGATAATAATGATGTAAATACACCTGGTACACCAAATGAAATTGATACTCCTAAATAAGTATCTGGATTATTTTGTGTAGCAGATTGTATTATGTATGCCATTAATTTCCTTTTTTCTTGCTAATTGCTTTCATTAACGCAGAATAGTCTCGAGTCATTGCTTGTTGAACTTCTTGCGGAACTTCAAATGTTTTACCGGTTTCTGGATCTTCCATAACTTGCGGCGCCATCGGTGCATGCCCCATAGCTTCTTTCATGTTTTGTCGCATCATACCGAAACCTTGTGCATCAGCCGAAGTCATTCGAATTTCTTCCATACCTTCATTCATCATGTCACGAAAACTATTCATAGCCATTGGACCTTGTTCAGACAATGGATCTGTTTCATTTAAAACTGAAGCCCATTTATTATCTTGAAATAATGGTTTCTTTTTAGTTGAAACAGCTTCAGTATGTTGCGTTCGCTGAGTTACCGTATTAGTTGTTTTCTTAACAGGACGAGCCATTTCGTTAATAGTAGATTGTAACCCATCACGAAGAATCTCAGTTAATTCTTCTTTAATAACCTCACGTACGGCTACTTTAAGTGCTTTTATAAGTGTTTTTGAATCCATATGATTATTTTATTATAAATATAAGTATTAGTATTTTACGGGCATTCCCCATTCAGTATCAGACAGTTTGGGCCCGTAAAATGTTTTTGTATCATAATTAATGGCAAAATCACCTAAATTACCATCTTCTGATGTTGGTTCATTAGTCCCTGATACAAAAACTACTTTGCTAGGCATTTCAATTAAATTGTCTAAAATACTTAGTTGTTTTGCATTCAATTGTTGTATAAGTTCTTCGCGATTATCTAAATCATCAATTGATGTATTAAGTACATTATAAAAGCGCGATGGCGTGTAATCAACAATTTCATTATTAATAGAATCTATAGCAGTTTGAGTTGCTGACGAAACTGGAAATATTTCATTATCACATATTGATGCTAATTTATTAATTACAGCACTTAATTGCGAAGATGCTAAAATAACACTACCATTTACGATTGTTACAATAATTGATGCTTGTTTTAATGCCCCCAATATTGTAGCAATTAATTCATTTTGTACTGCTAATGCTTGTACTAATCCAGAAATTACCGGTACTGGATTTGCTAGTTGTAATGATGCTAATGTTGATGCAATTTGAGCTGCAACTGTTAATGCTGGTACAACAATTTGTAATATTCGTAAAACATCTTGTATTTTTTGTATAATTTGTTGTATTGATTCTAACGTAGCTTTTATTTTTTTTATTCTAGGATCATTACATTTAATACGATCCGATAATTTAGAAGAATCTAATATTGCTTCAGTTACCTTCTCAGCTAATCGATCTGTTAGTTTGTTTAATGCAGATTGTAGTTTATTAATCGCAGTTGGTACTTTTTGTATTACTAAATCAAAAGGAGGTGCTACTGCCATATTATGTTTTCTTTATTTTATATTGTTGACTACTAAGATCAGGTAGTAAATCATAAATTTCACCAATAATAGATACAGCATTAGTTGTTACAACAGCGCCATTTGCTGTGCCGCCTGCTGAAATTGCTTTTATTAATTTTAAAATAATTGCTTCTAGAACTTTTCCATGTACCATGGGTTCCGTTGCAGAATCATCGCCTAATTTTATTTCTCCTGTAGTATTTAATACAATTCCTTTTTCCGAATCGATTATAGCTATATCTTTTTTAGCTCGTAATATAATTCTTTCGCCAACACCTACAA
>Ga0315901_10003803_pt1 | contig 19266 bp, 20 predicted proteins | sample LakEriMetagenome_10_FD_203761 | JGI IMG/M metagenome (GOLD analysis project Ga0315901, IMG submission 203761) | Freshwater fungal communities from buoy surface, Lake Erie, Ohio, United States - Buoy 2 MA116 | ecosystem: Environmental > Aquatic > Freshwater > Lake | place: USA: Lake Erie, Ohio... | reverse complement strand
TTGATGAAACAAATATTGATGAAACATTTCCTGAAAACGGTCCTGGATTAGAAGAAACTGAATTAAATGAATCTTATCTTCACATGCAAAAACTTGCAGGTTTAATTACTGAGAGTGAATATAAGAAAAAATTAAAAAAATAAAGTTAAATGAATTTAAAATTTGGCCTCCTAGGAGGCCATTTTTATTTTTACGTAAAACAAAGGTTATGAATATATTCTATATTAATGAAGATCCAATCATTGCTGCTCGTGATTTAGCAGATGATCACATTAGAAAAATGCAAATTGAAAGTGCACAAATGTGTTGTACTGCACATTGGGAAACAGGTGGAGAAGCTCCATATAAACGATCCCATAAAAATCATCCCTCAACTATTTGGACAAGACAATCTATACATCATTATAGATGGCTAATTAAACATGGTTTAGAAATTTGTAATGAATTTGAAAAACGTTATGGTAAACCTCATAAAACAAAAGAAGTATTAGAATGGTTACAAAACAACGAACCAAACCTACCAGATAATGGATTTACATCTCCTCCACAATGTATGCCTGAAGAGTATAAAGGAGTTGATACTTTGGCTTCCTATAGAAATTTTTATATATTAGATAAGTTAGGTGTAAAAAAACTGAATTATAATAAATTAAACAATCAACCTGAATGGACAAAAAGATCGTAATTATTGGTGCTGGTGTAGCAGGCATTAATGCTGCTACTAAATTAGTTGATAATGGATATCCTGGAGAACTAATTACAATTATTGATAAAGGTAATGATCCTCATAATCGTTTACCTGAAGAAGTAATGACTGGAATGTTAGGAGCTGGAGGATGGAGTGATGGTAAATTAACATACCATACAGCAATTGGTGGAGTATTATCTAAATACTGTGGTGAAGACAAAGCAATGGAATTGATGGATCAAGTTATTAATAACTTTAAACGTTTTCATCCTAAACCAGATGAAATATTTTGTTCTGATCCACAGGAAGAACCTGAATTTATTAAACCATACTTTGGTTTAAGAATGTTCCCAGTATGGCATATTGGATCTAATTTTTTACATGAAATTGCTAAAGCATGGTATCAATATTTAATTGATAAGGGTGTTAAATTTTTATGGAATACTGAAGTAACTAAAATATTATTTCCCACAAATGAAATAGTATTAGGACATGATTATTTTAAATATGATGAACTCATTTTTGCTGTAGGTAAATCAGGTATTGATTTTGCTCAACAATTATCAAATGAATATAAATTACCTACTGAACCTAAATCAGTGCAAATAGGCGTTCGCTTTGAAGCACCACAAAAATACTTCCAAAAGTTAATTGATATTAGTTATGATTTTAAACTATATCAAAAATTTGATAACGTATCTTTACGTTCATTCTGTACTAATAATAACGCTGCTTATGTTGCTGTTGAAGAAACTTATGGAGATGTTACTTATAATGGTCATGCCAAAAAAGGTAAAGAATTTGAAAACCAAATGACTAATTTTGGTATATTAATGGAAATTAAAGGCATTAAAGATCCATTTGAATGGAGCAGAAATGTTGTCTCTAAATTACAAATAGATGGAACAGGTTTATATTATTCACCTGGTGATACTCGTAAACCAGGATTAACATCTGAAGGTTCAACAGTATCTGCTGCTCAAGTTAATTGGCTTTATCTAATAAAAGTAGCTGAAGTAATGGATCCATATTTTAAATATATTGTTAATTTTATTGATGATATGAATAAAGTATTTGGATTTGATGATGATTATGGAATTTATATTCCTGAAGTAAAGTATTTATCTCCTGAACCATTAGTTGATTATAATAATTTATCATTAGTAGATTTTCCAAATGTACATTTTATAGGTGATGCCTTAAGTGCTCGTGGTATTACAGTAAGTGGAGCACAAGGTATTTATGTAGCCGAAGATTTACTATTGCAAAACAAAACAGAAAAATATCCGGATTTTATTGAAAGTTTCTAAATTTCACCATATGTATAACAGAATTTAACTTTTAACAATGAATACATTAAGAAAATATATCCGTGAAATGGTAGAAACTGAGCTAGATGAAATGGCTCGTATTGCTACTATGTTAACTATTGGTGATGAAGAAGCTGCTGAAGCGGCTAAAGAATTTCACGCCGGAACTTGGGTTGAAGATTTAATTCAAGCAGTACAAGATGCTGGTGAAGCAGGAATTGATCGTCCAATATTAGCTAAAATGATGGGCAAAGATACAGCCGGTATTCGTAATAAAGTAGTTGACTTTATTTCATCTGGTGTGTTTAAAGAAACAGGATTAAAGGTACCTAAAAAAGAAAAACCTGAATCTAGTGGTGTTAAAGGTCGTCCAACTTCTGAAAAAACTTTAATGGCTAAAGCTGTTAATTCTAAATTAGAAGCTGATGCTAATTATGAACCAACTGAAGATGAATTAGAAATGTTAGGCGCTGACTTTATTGAAAAATTAAGAATGCGTGTTAAAGGCTTATTAAAGCGTGGTCGTCCACTTGGTGCTGCTAAAGCAAAAGATGGTATGGTTGCTGCTCCTAAAGATACAACTAATGTTGAAGATACTGATGGTGATGGTGATGTTGATGATGAAGATTTAGAAAATCTTAATGAATCATATATTAGAATGAGAAAATTGGCAGGTTTGATTTAAAATAAATCAACTCTTAAAAAATGAAAGGCTTGGGCAACCAGGCCTTTTTTTATTTATTATCATCAAAATAATAAGTTATGTCAAATACATATGATGAAGTCTCCCAAATTGGAAGACAACTAATGTTAAGTGAACCATTTTATGGTATTTTCTTATCAACATTAAATAAAGTAATTAGAAATGATATTCCAACAGCTGGAGTATGTAAAAATGGTATTAATTATCAATTAGCTGTTAATGAAGAATTTTGGAATAGTTTAAATAGTCCTAAGAAAAAAATTGGTCTTCTTAAACATGAATTGTTACATATATGTTTTCATCATTTAACAGAAAAAGATGATTTTCCAGATCATGAATTACATAATATAGCAGCAGATGTTGAAATTAATCAATATATTGATCCTGAATATTATCCATCTGATGATATTTTATTACCAAGTTCATTTCCTGAATTAAATTTACCATTAAAAGCTGGTACTAAAAAATATTATGAATTATTACAACAAGCTAAACAAAATGGTAGTAGTCCATCTTTAAATAAGTTATTAGAAGCTTTAAAAGGTGAAGGTGATGATGGTGGTTTGCATCCAACATGGAAAGAATTTGATAGTTTATCTGAAGCGGATAAAAAATTAGTTAAAGCACAAATTGATCATCAAATAAAAAGTATTGTTGAATCACAACAAAAAGATAGAGGATTTGTTCCATCTGAATTAAAAAGTTATATTGATGAATTATTTGAAATTCAACCACCTTCATATGATTGGAAATCATATTTTAGAAGATTTTTTGGTTCTTCAAGTAAAATTTATACTAAAAAAACAAGACGTAAATTAAATAAACGTTTTCAAGAAAACCCAGCTCTTAAAATTAAACCTAAAAAGAAAATATTAGTAGGGATAGATACATCTGGTTCAGTCAGTGATAAAGATTTAGTTGAATTTTTTAATGAAATTCACCATATGCATAAAACAGGTATCTCAATTACAATAGCTGAAGGTGATGCTAAAGTTCATAATGTTTATGAATATAAAGGAAATATACCTGAGTTTGTTACAGGTAGAGGTGGTACAAACATGAATCCATTTATTAAATATTTTAATGAAAATAAACAGTATAATAGTTTAATTATATTAACTGATGGATTTATAGGTGAAAGAACAGTTAAAAGTTTTAAACCTATGTTAACAGTTATATGTTCAAATGGTGAAGACTTAGACAAATTAAGAGAAGAAGGATGGGGCAATATAATTAAAATTCAGCATAATGACTAGGTATACAAAGTAATTAATAATATATTAACACCAATAAAATAAATAAGTTATGTCAAAAACAGCAGAAAAAACAAAATCAAAATCAAAACAAGTTTCATTAAATATTGATGAAGCTAAAACATTTTTAACTCATATTGTAAATAATAATCGTTACTTACAAAGTAACAACAAACAACCAGTGTCAGTTGAAGTAGTAGGTGATTCAGGTATTGGTAAAACATCAATGGTTATTCAAGTAGCTAAAGAATTAGATTTAAATTTTGTTAAGTTGAATTTAGCCCAGATTGAAGAATTAGGTGATTTAGTAGGATTTCCAATTCGTCAATTTGAAATGGAAAGTCAATCACAAAAAGGATGGGTTGATGAACATGCTGTTGAAGATTTTCATAAAAAAGGATGGGTAACTACAGGTCGTAATCGAATGAGTTATTGTCCACCTGAATGGATTGCTGGTAAAGAAGATGGAGGTATATTGTTATTAGATGATTGGAATAGAGCTGATATAAGGTTTATACAAGCTGTTATGGAACTAATTGATAGGCAACAATATATTAGTTGGTCATTACCTAAAGATTGGCATATTATTTTAACAAGTAATCCTGATAATGGTGAATATTTAGTTAATAGTATAGATACCGCTCAAAGAACACGATTTATAACAGTTAATTTAAAATTTGATATTAATTGTTGGAGTGTGTGGGCTGAAAATGCTCAAATAGATGGTAGATGTATTAACTTTTTATTAAAACATCCTGAACTTGTATCAACAAATATTAATTCAAGAAGTATTACAACATTTTTTAATTCAATATCTTCAATACCTTCATTTGAAAGTAATTTACCTTTAATTCAAATGATTGGTGAAGGATCAGTTGGATCAGAATTCACAACTATGTTTACTATGTTTATCAATAATAAACTAGATAAAATGATTTCACCTGAAGATATATTATTACATGATAAAGCAGAATATGTTTTAAATACATTAAAAGGTATTATTGGTAAAGATAAAAATTATAGAGCAGATTTAGCATCAATCTTATCAACTCGACTAATTAATTATAGTTTATATTATAGTAAAAATAATAAAATTGAAAAATCAGTAATTGACAGATTAGCATTTTTAATGAATGAAGAATTATTTGCTGTTGATTTAAAGTATAATATTGTTAAATCAATATATAATGGTAATACAGCAGCTTTTAAATCATTAATGTTAAATAAATCACTTTTAAAATTCTTAACTAAATAATATGAAAATACTTAGAGGAATTAAATTTGAATCTTCTAAAAGAAGACTAATATCAAATTACAATATTTCAGCAATAGCTGATATCATACCAGATGAATATAATCTTGAATATAAAAAATTATATGAAAAATATAAAGATAATAAACTAAAAGATAATACAACTGTGTATTTAACTCCATTATCTATATTTCCTTCATATAAGTTAAAAAATTATATTGATGAGAATAAATTAAATATAAGCACAGCTAGAAAATCTGATAAATTAGATACGGTTATTGTTAGTGATTTATTTATTAGAGAAAATTTTATAGATAGTAAACGTGATACATTTTATATCATACCGCATAAATATATAAATGATAATTATAATAAATTTATTTATATTTCAAGTCATTATGATAATATAAATGAAGTTCCTCGTTATCATTTACCTAAAAATTATTCAAAAGAAATAACATCATTTATTATAACTGAAAAAGATTTAAAAGAAGCTATATTATATGATAAATCATTTGAAAAACTTTTACAATTTCCAAAAATAACAGGTCATCCAATATCATATTTTCATGGTAATAAAAAAGCTTATGATAATATTGATTTTTATTTAAATTTAATATCTTTAGTTAAAAATTATAAATTAGAAGTAGTATTTGATAATAATGTTAATAGTTTAGCTAATAAAGATACTGTACTTGATTTAGAAATATTTAATACTTTATATAATATGTTAGCTAGCACTGATGATTCTAATTGGTCTATAGCTAGAGAAATTATAGCAAATTGTGATTTTGAAGTATCTAAACCATATATAATGTTTTTAACTAATGTATTTGATGTATTAAAAAATAAATCTAATAATAAAAATTATCATTTAGTATATAAACAACTTGTAAATTTAAATGATGAATTAGAAAGATCTATGTTTTGGAATAGCTACGCTGATTTTATTAATAAAATGATTAAAACTTATCCCGAATATAAACAAGTTATGTGCGATTGTTTAACTGTTCATTTAAATCATTTATTTAAAGTAGATCTTGTAAAAACCATTCATTCTCTTTAATATGTATAATAAACATTTTAAATGGCTAAAATTGTAATTTTAAGTTGTACTAAATCTAAATTAGATAAACCAGCTCCAGCTCAAGAATTGTATGGAGCTTCACCTATGTTTAGAAAAACATTAGAATACGGTAAATCACTTCAACCAGATGAAATGTATATTTTGTCCGCTAAACATCATTTAGTTCCTTTAAACAAAGAATTATCTCCTTATGATAAAACACTTAAAGAAATGCCTAAAGATGAAAAAGAAAAATGGGCTGAAGAAACTATAGATCAAATGAAATCCAAAGGTTTGGATTTAGAAAAAGATAATTTTATATTTTTAACTGGCAGTGAATATATGAAACCACTTAAACAATATATCAAAAATATTGAAGCTCCTATGGAAGGTAAACGTTTAGGAGAAAGATTAGGTTGGTTAAATAGTCAAATTAAAAAAATTAATGAAATATTTAAACGTTTTAAAAAATTAATTTATGAATGTATCACAACAAAATAAACTAAATAACTTAATTAATTTATATCTAAATGATCTAGCTGATTATGGAGATTCAGAACAAAGTTATATACTAGCTGAATCAACATTAAATTCTGTTAAACAACTTATAGTTGAAACTAAAGGTGGAGATATTAAAGATATATTAAAAGAAGAATATGAAAAAGCATCACCTGAAAAACAGGAAGTTTTAAAGGATTTTATGCTTTATGTTAAAGAAATATAATTTGTTTGGCTACCAAGAAACTACTACTTATATTAAAATAAAAAGTTATGCATCAAGATCCAAAATTTCAAATCAAACGCTACACATCACCTGATGGTACTATTCGTTATGTTTGTAACGGAAAATTACATAACCCAGATGGTCCAGCTGTAATCCATCCTGATGGTAAAGAAGAATATCATGTTAATGGTTTTCAATATTCTAAAGATGAATTTAAAAAAATTAAAAAAGACAGTGTTGGTTTACCATGGTATAAGAGTGGCACTGCTAAAATGAGACATTAATATGAAAATAGGTTTTTGTGGAACTGTAAGTGTAGGCAAAACTACATTGGTTAATTCTTTAAAAGAATTTCCTGAATTTAAAGACTATGATTTTAGAACTGAACGTTCAAAATATTTACGTGACTTAGGTATTCCATTAAATACTGATAGTACATTGAAAGGTCAGTCAATATTTTTAGCTGAACGTTGTTCTGAATTAATTCAACATAATATTATAACTGATAGAACAGTTATAGATGTTATGGCTTTTACATTAAATGCATTATCAATATCTAATGATGATAAAAAATCATTTGAAGATTATGCTTCTAGATTTATAGGAGAGTATGATTGGATATTTTATGTTACTCCTTCTGGTGTTAAATTAGAAGATAATAATGTTAGAACAACTGATTCTAATTATAGATTAACAATAGATAATACTATTAGATTTTTATGTTCTAATAATTTACATAAAATTAAAAACTTTGGTATTATATCTGGTACTAATGAAGATAGACTTAAACAAATAAAATCTTATTTGAATTTATAATATTTATAATAAAACCTACTCACAATGAAACGTCAAGATTTATATAACTTTGTCCGTGAAGAAATTATCAATGAATTAACAACTGTAACTAAACAAACCAAATCTGATGAAATTAATCCTATAGCTAAAGCTGAGGATGTAGCTCCAGATGTTGTTAAAAAAGCTATAGACGCAGCTAAAAAAACAGGTAAAGATGTTAATGTGGCCGAAGGTGAATTAGAAGAAATGGCTCGTATTGCTTCTAAAATTAAATTAGGTGATGCTAGAAAAGCTGAATTAGCTATGAAAATATATAAAAATTCAAATGTAGCTAAATTAGTAGATCTAGTTAAATCAGCTGGTGAAGAAGGTATGACTCAAGATGAATTAGCTCAAGCTTTAGGTTTAACTAATTCTTCAGCTATTAATTCAGATATTAATTTATTAGTTAAAGCTGGTGCCTTTACTAAACCTAAAAAAGAAGAGCCAGTAGCTTCAGTTGAACCAGAAGTAGTTACTGCCCCTGAAACTGAAAAAGATGAATGGGAAAGTGAAGATGCTGATGAAGTTGAAGATGAATGGGAAAAATCAGAAGAGGAAGAATCATCTCCTGAAGAACCATCTGCCGCTGAGTTAGCCGCTGCTGAAAGAGAAGCTAAAAAAGTAGGAGGTAAAGGATATGCTAAAGAATTATCACCTGAAGAAGAAGAAAAATATTCTAAATTAAGAAAAGGTATTGAAGCTAAAGTTTCTAAACTAATGAAGATGAAAAAATCTCAAATGACATCTTCTGATGATTTTAAAGTATTATCTCAATTAATAAAAAGAGATGATGTGAAAAAATTATTTAAAGCTAAAGGAGTTAGCATAACTGACTTAGTAGCATCAGTTTATGGTAAATAAAAATATAATATATTTATCTATATTTATAATATTAATTGTTGTACTAATAATACAACAATTTGTTATTTTTAACAATGATGGTAATTCATTTAAAAATGAAATTAAATCACTTCATAGACAAAATGACTCATTAATGTTAAATATTAGTCAAAGGAATATACAACTTCAAAAATTAGATTCTATAACTAATTGTTATAAATTAGAAATTCAACAAGATAAATTAGAATTAGCTAAGTTACAACAAGTAGCAGATAAAAATAAAAAGAAATATAATGAAGAACATAATCGTATACTTAGTCTTACTAACAGTGCCGCTGCTAGTGAGTTCACAGACACCTTCAAGTGATAGTTTATGTTGTGTTCCATGTATTGCTTTAAAAAAAGCTTTACTTTTAAAAACAGAATATAACTACACTAAATCACAATTAGGTGTAGCTAGAGATTCTATATCTATTTTAAATAAAGTAGTATCTAAACAAGATTCTGTAATTTTAAAACAAGATTCTTCAATCATCATATATAAAAGAAATGAAACTGATTTTGTTAATGTTATAAAAAATAAAGATAAAGAAGTTGGTTTACTTGAAGAAAAAATTGTAGAACAGAAAAAACATAAAAGGTTAGCTTACGGTGTGAGTATACTTTCAATTATTTTAGGTGTCCTTATAGCGTTATGAGTCAAGATTTAAAACAAATAATAAGAGAAGAATACATTAAATGTGCAAAAGATCCAGCACATTTTATGCGTAAATACTGTTATATACAACATCCTCAAAGAGGACGAGTTATTTTTAATTTATATCCATTTCAGGCTAAAGTATTAACATTATGGAGAGATAATCCATATTCTATAGTACTTAAATCTAGACAGTTAGGTATTTCAACTTTATCAGCTGGATATTCTTTATGGTTAATGCTATTTCATAAAGATAAAAACGTACTTTGTTTAGCTACTAAACAAGAAACAGCTAAAAACATGGTAACTAAAGTCAAATTTATGTTTGATAATTTACCATCATGGTTAAAAGTACCAGCAGATGAAAATAATAAATTAACATTACGGTTAAATAATGGTTCGCAAATAAAAGCAGTATCAGCTGCGTCAGATGCAGGTCGATCAGAAGCAGTATCATTACTAATAGTTGATGAGGCCGCATTTATAGAAAATATAGATCATATTTGGGCATCTGCTCAACAAACCTTAGCAACTGGTGGTGGAGCAATTGTATTATCTACTCCATTTGGTACAGGTAATTGGTTTCATCAAACTTGGGTATCTGCTGAAGCACAACAAAATGATTTTTTACCAATAAAATTACCATGGTATGTTCATCCTGAACGAGATGAAAATTGGCGAAAACGACAAGATGAATTATTAGGTGATCCAAGATTAGCAGCACAAGAATGTGACTGTAATTTTTCTACCTCAGGTGATGTAGTATTTTTTGAAGATCATATAGAATATATGATGACTACTCATGTATGTGAACCTATGGAAAGACGTGGGGTAGATAAAAATTTATGGGTTTGGGAAGCACCAGACTATACAAGAAATTATATTGTAGTAGCTGATGTTGCTCGTGGTGACAGTAAAGATTATTCAGCATTTCATGTGTTTGATTTAGAAACTAATGCTCAAGTAGCAGAATATAAAGGTCAACTCCCACCTAAAGAATTTGGATATTTTTTAGTTGGTATAGCTACTGAATATAATCAAGCTTTATTAGTAGTAGAAAATGCTAATATAGGTTGGGCAGCTTTAGATGCTATACAAGAAAGAGGATATAATAACTTATATTACTCACCTAAAAGTGATTCATCAATATCAGATTCATATTTTAATCAATATGAAGATCATTCAAAAATGACACCAGGATTTACCACATCATTAAGAACTCGTCCTTTAGTAATTAATAAGGGTAGAGAGTATTTAGGTGATCATAGTGTTATTATTAGATCAAAAAGACTATTAGAAGAAATGAAAGTGTTTATTTGGAAAAACGGTAGAGCAGAAGCACAATCAGGATATAATGATGACTTAACTATGTCTTATTGTATAGGAATGTATTTAAGAGATACCGCTTTAAAAAATAAACAACAAGGAATAGAATTAACAAAAGCAACATTAAATAGTATATCAAAACCTTCTCAATATCAAGGAGCTTACTTTGCATCAGGTAAAGATAATCCATATTCTATGCCTACTGACAAAGGAAATGAAGATATTAGTTGGTTAATTTAAATAAATAACAATGGCAGACACAAGTGTATTTACTCGATTAAGACGATTGTTTTCAACTGATGTCGTTATTCGTAATGAAGGTGGAAATCAACTTAAAGTAATAGATACTGACTCTATTCAAAGAAGTGGCAGATATGAAACAAATTCATTAATAGATAGATATAATAGAATATATTCATCTAACGCCACCTCACTTTATGGTCAACAATTAAATGTTAATTACCAGTATTTAAGGGCCCAAATATATTCAGACTATGATGTAATGGATACAGATGCTATTATATCATCAGCTCTTGATATTATAGCAGATGAATGTTCTTTAAAAAATGAAATGGGTGAAGTACTTCAGATTAGAAGCTCAGATGAAGATATACAAAAAATTCTATATAATTTATTTTATGATGTTTTAAATATAGAATTTAATTTATGGTCTTGGGTTAGACAAATGTGTAAATATGGTGATTTCTTTCTAAAACTAGAAATTGCTGAAAAATTTGGTGTATATAATGTTTTGCCTTACACAGCTTATCATATTGAAAGACAAGAAGGATATGATAAAGAAAGTCCAACTTCTGTAAGATTTAAATACAATCCTGAAGGATATGTTGGTGGAGGATATGGTCAATTTAGTTTACCTAGCTCATATAAAACAGAAGGATTACCAGGGATATATTTTGATAATTATGAAATGGCTCACTTTAGATTATTAACAGATGTTAATTATTTACCTTATGGTAGATCTTACATTGAACCTGCTCGTAAATTATTTAAACAATACTCATTGATGGAAGATGCTATGTTAATTCATAGAATTGTTCGAGCACCAGAAAAACGTATTTTTTATATTAATGTTGGAGCAATTCCTCCTAATGAAGTAGAAAACTTCATGAAAAAAACAATTGCTACAATGAGAAAAACTCCTTATGTAGATGAAAAAACAGGTGAATATAATTTAAAGTTTAACATGCAAAACATGATGGAAGACTTTTTTATACCTGTTCGTGGTAATGATCAAACAACTAAAATTGAACCTACTAAAGGATTAGAATATACAGGTATGGATGATGTTAATTATTTAAGAGATAAATTATTTGCTGCTCTTAAAGTACCTAAAGCATTTATGGGCTATGAAAAAGATTTATCAGGTAAAGCAACATTAGCAGCTGAAGATATTCGTTTTGCTCGTACAATTGATAGAATTCAACGTATTATTTTAGCTGAATTATATAAAATAGCTTTAGTTCATTTATATACTCAAGGATATAAAGGTGAAACATTAACAAATTTTGAATTATCATTAACTACTCCTTCTATCATTTATGATCAAGAAAGAATAGCATTAATGAAAGAAAAAGTTGAATTAGCTAAAAATATAATGGAAGCCCAATTACTACCTACAGATTGGATTTACCATCATATATTCCATTTTAGTGAAGATCAATTTGATGAATATAGAGATTTAATATTACAAGATGCTAAACGTAAATTTAGATTAGCTCAAGTAACTGAAGAGGGTAATGATCCATTAGAAACTGGTAGATCATATGGTACACCTCATGATTTAGCAACATTATATGGTAAAGGAAGAATGGTTTCTGATCCAGGTAATGTGCCTACAGGTTATGGAGATGATGTTAACTTAGGTCGTCCTAAAGAAAAGGTATCAAATATTAATACCCAAGGAAATCCATTTGGTAGAGATAGATTAGGTAAAAAAGATATGAAAAATGATGATATGTCTGATATGAAGTCATTAAATGAATCAAAAAATACTTATTTAAAAAATAAACAATTTTTAAATGAAATAGAAAAAAAATTGGTATTTCAAACAGATAAATCAAAAGAATCGCTACTTGATGAGAACCAATTACGGGATTAAATTTTTTACATATTTATAATAAAAATACATTTTAATGTTAATTAAACATTCAAAATTTAAGAACACGGGTATTCTCTTTGAACTTTTAGTCAGACAAATAACAGCTGACTCCTTATCAGGACAAAATTCAAAAGCTACTGCTATCTTAAAAAAATACTTTAACAAAACAGAATTAGGCAGAGAATATAAGTTATATGATAGTTTACTTAAACGCACTAATTTAACAGAAGGTAAAGCTGAACTAGTAATTAACACAGTTTTAGAAAGTTCAAAACAACTAAATCGCTCAGCTCTTAAAAGACAAAAATATAATTTAATTAATGAGATTAAAGCTCATTATAATTTAGAAGAATTTTTTAAGACTAAATTGCCTAATTATAAAGCCCAAGCTGCTATCTATACATTAATAGAAGCATATAATAGTGATAAAAAATCTATTCACGAGCAAGTTATTAATAACAAATTATCTTTACTAGAACATTTAACTTCTTCAGCTATTAAAGCTAAAAAGTCTGATAGTTTTATTAATGAAGAATTTGCTAAATATGATAAAGATACTCGTATTTTAACTTATAAGATTTTATTAGATAAATTTAACAATAAATACTCTAATTTTAGCATTGATAAAAAATTAATTCTTAAAGAATTTATAAATAGTGTTGATAATACTAATAAATTAAAAGAATTTTATAATTCTAAAATTAATGGTTTCAAAAACAGTCTTGTTACTTTAAATAAAAAAACTAAAAATCCTGTAACTAAAATTAAAATTAATGAAGTTACAAATTTGTTAGTTGAATTAAATAAAAACGATAAAGTTACTAATGATCATATAGTTAATTTATTACAATATTGTGATTTAGTAGAAGAACTTCAACAAGTAAATGGAAAATAAAAATAAATTAAGAGAATTTATTCGTAAAGCATTAGGTGAAATGAGTACTACAGGTGCTGGAGCAGGTGCTGGTACATTTACCCCGGGAACTGGTGCTCAATATGCTACTCCAAACGCTTTTAATCCAAATAAAAAAGCTAAAGGCGCTCAAAACATTTATTATTATAAATTAGGTTGGAAAGATGTTCCAACTAAAAAACTCCATAAACAATCTAAAGCTATTGACCATAAAGATTTATGGAAAAAGAAATTACAAGAAGAAAGTCAATCAGATCAATCATACGTTGGTTCATTAGATATTAAAGATCCTGAAACTAAAAGTTTTGTAAATGATAAAATTAGTGATTTTAATAAAATTGAAGATAAACTTAATACTTTAATTCCATTATTAAAAGATGCTAAAATTAATACAATGGAGTTTTATAAGGATGAAGCTAATAGAAAAGATACTAAATATAGTACTGATTTGATATTAAATAAATTAACAGAGATAATTACATTACTTGAAACAAAATGAAAACACTTCAAGAACACTATAACGCTATTAAAAGTGGCAAAGGAAATAAAGCTCAATTTTTAAAACAAGCTAAACATTTGTTTCCTCAATATATTAATCAGTATTCTGATTTTGATACAGCAACTCATGTATTAAAATCTAAACAAATTATTAGTGAAGCAGCAGGTGGTGTTGTCTCTAAAGGATTTGATATATTCGATTGGAAAAAGATTTTGACAGAAATCAAAACTGAAGATTTAAATTCAAACACTTTATATCAATATGATGGTTTATTTACTTTAGGTGCCAATGAAGGAAAAAAAGTAAAGGGAACATGTAAATATATAGAGAATATAGGAACAGATAATAGTAGATTTCGTTTTAAATGGGTTAAAGTAGATTCTACTAATGCCGATTATGCTATTACAGATGGTTCTAGCTTTTTTACTAATAAAGATGGTTTAAAATATATAACTCCTATTAAGTCTCTTAACGAGTCAGTTAAAGCAGAAGAAAAAGAAACATCTAAAGAAGTTAAAGACTACGATAAACATAACTTTGACAACAAAGATATGAAAAACGCTGATAACATTAATTTTAATGAAATCATGAAAGGTTTTTATGCTGAGTTAAGAGATGAAAAAAATAATGGTAAAACAGGTGATGAAATCAAGGCTATGGTTGTTAAAAACTTAGCTAAAGATCCTTTATATTATACTAAAAATGGTGAATTTGGAGTTAAAGATTTAGGTTATACTGATGAAGCTCCGGGTTTAGGTAAACCAAAAGAAGCAAAAGGTAAATATAAATCATCAGGATATGGTGATTTAGATACTGAAGGAAAAGTTGAAAAATCAAAAGCTAATGTTCAAGATTCTTTGGGTGATAGAGAAGCTAAAACTGCTATGCCTAGAAAAGTAAAAGAAATGTCTGTAACACCTCAAAATTCTAAAGGTGTTAAAAAAATGCCTATGCCTGGTAAAGAAAAAAAGATTAAATTAAAAGAAGGTATTGGAATGTTTCATGATCCTATAGGGTATAAAAAGTCTGAACCTAGCGATTTAGATAAAATATTTACTAAAAAATATAAAGGCAATGGTATGTATGTAATTTATAAGAACGGTGAAGAAGTTAAAACTATTGAAGGTGAAGGTAATGCTAATGCTTGGATAAATAATGAAATGAGAAAATTAAAAGAAGGTTTATCACCAGAACAATTTGCTCAATATAGTGATTATTCTGATCAAGAAATTATTCAATGGGCTGAAGAAGATGGTATGGAAGATTTTGTTGTATTAGATGGAGAAGGAGGATTAGCTAATCGTGAAGAAGTATTAGCTGTTCTTTTAGGTAAAGAAGTAGATAATGATATAGATAGAGATGAAGAAGATATGTGGGGTCCTGACGATATTGATCCTGCTGGTGGACGTGGTCCTTCAAGCCATTTAGAAGAATCTTCAATTGAATTTAAAGAAGGTGATAAAGTTAAAGATACTTTTAGTAAAAAATCAGGAGTAATCTTAAACAAAACTATGAACCCAGGTGGAGGTCTTTTTTATAAAGTTAAATTTGATAATGGAAAAGAAGAGGTTATTAGAGCAACAGAATTAGAAAAAATTGCTGAATCAAAACTTCGTTCTATAATTAAATCAATTATTAGAGAAGAATTAAAAAAATAATATGAAATCCTTATTAATAGAAACACGTCAATTTAATGTATCACCGATGTCCCTCACTGAAGGTAAAGGACCAAATGGTCATCCATTAGTTGAAGGTATTTTAGCTACTTGTGAAGTAAAAAATGGAAATGGTAGATATTATGCTAAAGATTTATGGGAACGTGAAATTAATAAGTACATGGATTTAGTTAAAGAAAGAAGAGCATGTGGTGAATTAGATCATCCTGACTCTCAAGTTATAAATTTAAAAAACGTATCTCATAACATATCCGATATTTGGTGGGATGGAGATAATATAATGGGTAAAATAGAAATTCTGCCTACTCCCTCAGGTAATATTTTAAAAGCATTAATTGGATCCGGTATTAAAGTAGGTGTTTCTTCTCGTGGAATGGGTAGTTTAAAACAAGTAGGTGAAGTACTAGAAGTACAAGATGATTTTGAATTATTATGTTGGGACTTTGTTTCAACACCTTCAAACCCAGGTTCATTTATGACACCATTAAATGAAGGAAAAACATCATCTCCAATTAGTCCATATAATAAAGTAAATTCTATAATAACAGAAATACTTTGTGCTAATGGAACTTGTCCTATTTTTTAAAAAGTTTTTTTAATCTCGCGACTTTTAGTAGATACATATATATGTATATTAGAATGTGCCCAATCAATGAGGCATTGACAATTACAAATTTTATTACGCTTTGAAGATCCCTTCGCATTAAGCGTATTTCCGAACAAAAAACAAATTTAAGGAAAAATGGCAACAAACAGAGATTTGCTTAAAGAAGCAATCGCGGATGCTAAAGCTGTAAAAGAAACAGCAATTGCAAACGCAAAAGCTGCTCTAGAAGAAGCCTTTACTCCCTTTCTTAAAGAAAAACTTTCCGCTAAACTTGCAGAAATGGAAGAAGCTGAAGAAAAAGAAATGGAAGAAGGTGTCTATGAAGCAGACAAAGAGCAAATGGATGAAATGAAAGCCGAAGACAAAGACAAAATGGAAGAAGTTTCTTTAGATGAACTTTTAGCTGAACTTGAAGAAGATGAAGATGAAAAATCTGAACTAAAAGAAGCTGAAAAAGAAGAAGAAGAAACTGAAGAAATGTCCATTGAAGATATGTCTGAGGAAGACCTCAAATCATTCATTGAAGATGTTATTAAAGACATGGTATCTGCTGGCGAATTAGAAGCTGGTGAGTCTATGGAAGGTGAAGAAGAAGGTGAAGCTGAAGAAGTTGAAGCTGAAGAAGAACTTGATGAAGAAGTTAATCTTGACGAAATCTTATCTGAAGATGAAAGTGAAGAAGAACTTGATGAAGAAGTTTCTTTAGAAGAACTTTTAGCTGAACTTGAAGAAGGTGAAGACAAAGAAAAGGTTGAAGAAGAAAAAGACGAAATGAAAGAAGATCTTGAAGAAGCTTATGCTACTATTGAAACTCTTAAGTCTGAACTTCAAGAAATTAACCTTTTAAATGCTAAACTTCTTTACACTAACAAAATCTTCCGTAACAAATCATTAACTGAATCACAGAAGGTTAAAGTGTTAAGCGCGTTTGATAAGGCGACATCTAAGAAAGAAGTTCAACTTGTTTATGAAACTTTACAAGAAAGCTTTAAAGCATCTACTGCTAAAGCTCCTATTAAAGAATCATTAGGATCAGCTTCTAAAGTATTAGGTGGATCTACATCCAAACCGATTATTGAAAATGATGCTTTCGCACGTATGCGTGAGTTAGCAGGTTTAAAAAAGTAAAAATTAATTAAAAAACAAAAAACAAAACAAAAAAATGAGTGCAATTCAATCATTACTCGAATCAGCTAACCCCTGGAAATCACTTCAAAGTGATGCAGCTAAGTTAGCGAACAAGTGGTCTAAAACAGGCCTACTTGAAGGCTTTGGTTCAGAAGTTGACCGTAACAATATGGCAATTATTCTTGAAAACCAAGCAAAACAATTAGTAGTAGAAGCTAGTACAACTGGTGCAGGTTCAACTGCTGGTACTTTTACTGTTGGTCAATCCGAAAACTGGGCTGGTATCGCTCTTCCATTAGTGCGTAAAGTATTTGGACAGATCGCTGCTAAAGAATTCGTTTCTGTTCAGCCTATGAATTTACCTTCAGGACTAGTATTTTTCTTAGATTTCCAATATGGAAACACTAAGAATCCATTCTCTTCTGGAGATTCTTTGTATGGAGCTCGTAATGTAAACGGACGTTTTCCATTCCAAACAACTGGTACAACTGGTGGTTTATATGGAGCTGGTCGTTTTGCTTATTCTACTAACCAATTCTCTAGTTCAGTTTTAGGACTACTTTCAGGATCATCTGCTGCTCCAGCTAATGCTTCTACTGGTAGTATTACTGCTGCTACTTGGGCTGAAACTAATTTTGATTCTGATTTATCAGCTTCAGCTGTTGCAGGTAGAATTTTAAAAGCTACTATTTCTGCTTCAGCTCTTTCAAATTATGATTTAGAAGGTGTACGTGCATTTGTATTAGTATCTGGTTCAGCTACAACTGAGACTGGTGTTGGCTCTATTACTGTAGCTACATCTTTACCAGCTTTAACTACTTTAGATTATACAAATCAGCGTATTTCTTTCTTCTTTACAGCTTCTGGTACTTCATTAGCACCTACTGGTTCTTATACAGTATTCTATAATAAAGAAACTCTTGATAATAATCGTGGTGATTTTGAAGATACAAGCGCTACTTCATTCTCAGTTCCAAATGCTGAAAGTGCAAGTACAATTGTGATTCCTGAAATCAACATCAAGATGCAATCTCAAGCTATTACTGCTAAAACTAAAAAGTTAAAAGCAGTTTGGACTCCTGAATTTGCTCAAGATTTGAATGCTTATCAGAATATTGATGCTGAAGCTGAATTAACTAATATCATGAGTGAGTATATTTCTATGGAAATTGATCTCGAAATTCTTGATATGTTAATTGAAGATGCAGCTGCTGGTACTGAATATTGGTCAGCTGTAAGCAATGAATTTATCAATGCTACAGGTACTGCATTTAATCAAGCTTCTGCTGGTGCGGGTGGATACTATAACACTCAAGGCCAATGGTTCCAAACTCTTGGTACTAAGATGCAAAAGCTATCTAACAAGATCCATCAGTTAACTCTTCGTGGTGGTGCAAATTTCTTGGTATGTTCTCCAACAGTTGCTACTGTTCTTGAATCTATCCCTGGATTTGCTTCTAACTCTAACGGAGATGCAGCTAATATGGAATATGCAATGGGTGTTCAGAAAGTAGGTCAAATCAATAACCGTTACACAGTTTATAAGAATCCTTATATGACTGAGAACGTGATTTTGATGGGCTTCCGTGGTAAACAGTTCCTTGAAACTGGTGCTGTGTTCGCTCCAT